>OGOS01000937.1_pt1 | contig 20927 bp, 14 predicted proteins | sample 1552701 | NCBI WGS metagenome assembly OGOS01 (sample SAMEA2580128, study PRJEB22360) | human gut metagenome | biome: human gut; feature: human-associated habitat; material: faeces | place: Denmark | collected 2008/2010
GCAACATCGTTCTGTTTATTCCGCCCAGCATTTGGCGGAGCACCTTAATAAGAAATTCGGAGTAAAAGTAGAATTGGTGCATCGTGAACAGAATATAGAACGTACGTTTGAAGCAACTATATAGAAGACTAATGAAAGCTATGATATTTGCTGCCGGTTTGGGCAGCCGGCTGAAACCGTTGACCGACTCTATGCCGAAAGCCCTTGTTCCCATAGCCGGACGTCCGATGCTGGAACATGTTATTCTGAAACTGAAAGCATCCGGTTTCACCGAAATTGTGATTAATATTCACCATTTCGGTGAACAGATACTCGATTTTCTGAAAGCTAATGATAATTTCGGACTTACCATACATATTTCCGACGAGCGTGAACAGTTGCTTGATACGGGAGGAGGAGTCAGGAAAGCCTGTACTTTCTTTGAACATTCCGATGAGCCTTTTTTAGTGCATAATGTCGATATTCTTTCGGATGTGGACCTAAAGGAATTATACGACTATCATTTACAAAACGGCAGTGTGGCTACTTTGTTGGCCAGTCGGCGTAAAACTTCACGTTATCTGCTTTTTGATACGGACAGGAGGCTTTGCGGCTGGATTAATAAAGACACGGGACAAGTGAAGCCGGAAGGCTTTCGACCGGATGAATCACGTTATCAGGAATATGCATTCAGTGGTATTCATGTTCTTTCACCTGCTATTTTCCGCTTGTTGGATGTTCCTTGTTGGGAAGGCAAATTCTCTATTATGGATTTTTATCTTGCTACCTGCCGGCAGGTGGAGTTTTCCGGTTATCTGGTAGAAGATTTGCGACTCATTGATATCGGTAAGCCTGAAACACTGGCTAAGGCTGAAGGCTTTTGTTCCGGAACACTACATAGCGATGCCTAACGGGGCCAAACAGCTCTGTTTTTAGCATGAAACAAAAGATTTGCGTAAATTTACCCGGTTGAACAAACTATATTGTAAACTACGCAAATCTTGCTGTATGGAAAATAGATATCATCAGACTTTGGTAAATGAGATAACGGATAAATTGTTACATAATATTTTTTAATGATTTATCTGTAGGATTGGAATTATACGATAGAGCTGGTCTCATGATAGATATTAACCATTCTCGGTTGAAATTAATGGGAGGCAAAGAAAAAAAGATCTTTTAGGACGTAATTTGTTCAATCATACGGCTTTTCCTGATGAAATAAAGCAGCAAAGTAAAAAAGGAGAAAGCCGTCCTCTTCTTTCATCTGAAAAGTAGACCAGACCACTATTTTCTTATTTCTTTTTTTGATTCAAAATGTTCAAAGATGTCTATTGTATTATTATTAATCGATGAAATGGGTGGTTTTAGACAAATTTGGAAAAAACATAGCTGTTTTTAAACACTTCACTTTAAACTACGTCTTTATATTTGCAATGAATTTCAACGAAAGGGAATTCAGAAAAAACTTTTTAATCTTTAATTTAATAACTTATAAAAATGACTTCTATGAAGAACCTATTGAAAGTTTTTCTAATGTGTTTCATTACGTTATTTGCTTTTGCAGGGCAAATAATGGGACAACAAAAGACCATTACAGGTAGGGTAGTGGATGCTCTTAATGAGGGTATGCCTGGTGTTAATGTACAAGTAAAAGGTACTACCTCAGGAACAATAACTAATATTGATGGCGATTTTTCAATTTCCGTACCTAATACAAAGTCTGTATTAGTATTTACTTTTATTGGATATGTGAAGCAGGAAGTTGCTGTGGGAAACCAAACAAAACTGAACATTCAAATGAAAGATGATACACAGAGTTTGGATGAAGTCGTGGTAGTTGCTTATGGAACAGCTCGTAAAGGTGATTTGACAGGAGCACTGACGACGATGAGACCAGATGCGAATGAAGCTGCAAAAGCCGTTTCCATAGATAATCTGTTGGAAGGAAAAGTTGCCGGTCTAGTCGTGAGCACGGCTTCTTCCAATCCGGGAGCTGCTTCGTCCATTACGATTCGTGGAGCTAGTTCGTTGCGAGGTGATAATCAGCCTCTTTATGTCATTGATAATATTCCGCAAGCTTCAACTGGAGAATTTTCTTCTTCGGGTATTAGCGGAGACTTTCAGATTGCTCAAGATCCGCTGTCATCATTGAACCCTGCCGATATAGAGGATATTACGATATTGAAAGACGCATCCTCTACTGCTATTTACGGTTCTCGTGGTGCGAACGGTGTTATATTGATAACTACTAAAAAAGGTAAGGAGGGCAAAGCTAAAGTGAACGCTTCGGCTACTTTTACTATTGCTAATGCAAGCAGGTTGTTGGAGATGATGAATTTAGAGGAATATGCTGCTTATCATAATTCAAGAATTACGGATGGCAAAGTGCCTTTCCATATTGTTGGAGATGAGGTGAGATATGTATTTAATGGAGCTTACGATAAATATGATCCTGCTGATCCTGAAACTTATAATGTAGTAAATTATCGTAACTGGCAGAAAGAAATCTATACTTCTGCTTTTTCTCAGAACTACTCTTTATCAGTAAATGGTGGTGCAGGTAAGACAACTTATTATATTTCCGCTAATTTTAAAGATATTAATGGTACTGTGAAGCAGACCGGTTTGAAGCAAGGAGACTTGCGTGCAAATTTGAGTGCACAGCTTTCCAAATCTGTAGATTTAAACATGGCGTTAAGCGGATCCTTGCGACAGAATAATATGATGGCAGGTGGTAATACTCTTGGCGGTGCTACTGGTGCTATTTCACGTACTGCTCTTGATTATGCTCCTTTCGAATTGCCGGAGAATGACCCGTCTTTTACAAATGAAAATAAAACGAATGTGTTCAGCTGGCTGAATGATTATGTGGACTTGACAGATGACAAAACTTTTAAAGCTAGTTTGAATCTGAATTGGAAAATAAATAAGTTTTTCACTTATAGTCTTCGTGCAGGTGGTAATATCAATACGAATGATCGCAAACGATGGTATGGAATGCAATTGTATCAAGGAATGAATAATCAGGGTTATCTGGCAACCTCTAATCTTTCAAAAAGTAATTATTCAGTAGAAAATATAGTGAACTATAATACGAAACTTGGTAGTGTAGGTACATTGGCTGCAACAGTCGGTATGACTTATGATGATTATAATTTTCTAAATAAAAATGTGATTGGAAAGAACTTTACGATGTTTGAGTTTCGTGAGAATGGAATGCATATGGCAGGTGATGTAATTACGTCGCAGCCTATACAAAAAGATTATCAGTTACTTTCTTATTTGGGACGAGTTAATGTTAGTTTGCTTGATAAATATTTGATTACAGCTTCTTTGCGTGCCGATGGTTCCAGTAAGTTTGCGAAAAATAATCGTTGGGGATATTTCCCTTCTGCATCCATAGCTTGGCGTATGGAACAAGAAGAATTTTTGAAAGATGTTTCATGGCTGAATCAATTGAAGTTGCGTTTCAGCTATGGTGCAACCGGAAATCAAAGTATTGATCCTTATACTACTTTTTCGATGTATGGACAAGGATCTGGTGAAATTTCATATGCGGATGGAACAGGAAATAAAACGACTGCAATGGTGGTGACCAACTTGTCAAACAGTAGTTTGAAATGGGAAAAAACATCTTCATGGAATGTCGGATTGGACTTTGGTTTGTTTAATTCCCGTTTGAGTGGTACCTTGGATATCTATCAGAAGAAAACAACAGATTTGCTTATTTCAAGGAATTTGCCGGGATCAGCTGGATTTAGTTCTACTTATTACAATCAAGGTTCATTGAATAATAAAGGTGTTGAATTTTCTTTGAATGCACAAGTCATTGACAGTTCATCTTGGAAATGGTCTGTAAGTGGTAATATAGGTGTCAATAGGAATGAAATTTCAGATTTAGGTTTGTTGCCTGCTGATTTTGGATGCTTGGGTGAGAGAGTTGGGTATTATGGTAATAGTTTAGGGGATCATTTTGGTGTAGGGCATATTTTCTTGGCAGGTGAAGCTCCGGGATTATTTTATGGTTATGTGACTCAAGGGATTGTCCAAAAGGAAGATATAACAGAAAATGGAATTAAGTACATTAAACAAGATGGAAGTGTGGGATATTACCAAACGGTGAATAAAACGACTCCGGTAGCCGGTGACGTGAAGTATGTGGATAGAAATGGAGATGGTGTAGTGGATGACAATGATCGCGATATTATTGGTAACCCGAATCCTGATTTTACTTATGGTTTTCAGACTAAAGTATCTTGGAAATCCTTGTCGTTGTCTGCATCCTTTAATGGGGTACAGGGTAGGGATATTTTAAATGTAGGTAATCGTTACAATAACACTCCGGGAACTAAATCGAATAATGTGACGCGTAAAGCGTTCCAAAATATGTGGACGGATGAGAATCCAAGTAATTTATATCCGAAATCAACATTTGTCGTACAAAATATGGTGATGGATCGTTATGTGGAAGATGGCAGTTATTTGCGTTGTTCTGATATTACACTGAGTTATATACTTCCTGCCAAATGGACGAATAAGATTGGTATAAAGAATACATCTGTTTATGCTTCTGTAAAAAATGCGTTTGTGATAACAGATTATAGTGGTTATGATCCTGAAGTAAATAGTTTTGCTTTTGACGGTTTACGTCCGGGTGTTGATATGAACTCATATCCGACTCCTCGTTCATTTGTTTTTGGCTTAAATTTAACATTCTAATTTCTAAAATCACGAAGACATGAAAAGAATTAAATATTATATTTTATTATTGGCGTCAGTTGGCTGTTTCTCAGCCTGTACCTCTTGGTTGGATGAAGATCCGGTCTATTCTCAGAATAATGCAGTTGTTTTTTCATCAAGGAGTAATGCCGAATTGGCTCTGCTGGGATGTTATGGATATATGACGACAACAGGGGCGTATGGACAAATGTGGCAGGAACTGCCTATCATAGCTTCCGGATTTGCTTTCGGACAGCGTACTGCTTCTACGGCAATTTCATTGGAGGCTGTACCTAGTGATGACTTGATTCCTATAGCCTGGAATGGGATGTATAAAGTGGTGACTGAAGTAAATGCTTTTCTGGAAAGTCTGGACAAAAGCAGTTTGAGCGATACAGATAAGGTACAAATGGGAGGGGAGGCTAAATTCTTGAGAGGATTAGCTTATTATAATTTGGTTTCTTTGTTTGGTGATGTGCCATTAAAAACGGCTGCCTCTTCATCGGATGGTATTTCTGTACCTCGTTCTCCTCAAGCTGAGGTTCTGGCTTTGGTAGTTCAGGATATGAAAGATGCTATGGCTATTGATAGTAAGATTGTAGACGGACGTGCGAATTCATGGGCTGCAAAAGCTTTTTTAGGTAAGGTTTATTATAAAATGGCGTGTCTGGGTATTGACGAAACTGCAAATTGGACGAATGCCAAGAATATGTTTGACGATGTTTATGAAGCTCATATTTTCGATCTTGAACCTAAATTCGGAGATTTGTTTGGTGATTATGTGACCGGATCAAAGGAGGCTATTTTTCAGTTGAATTTTACAACTTCTTCTACCGTTTGCTTTAATCGTGCAAGTAATCGTTTTGCTCCTCCGCAGGCTACTACGGGAATTTCTTGGGGAACTTATAAAGCGTCTAAAGCTGCTTATGATTTACATGAAGGTACTTATCCGGGAGATCCTCGAATTAATGAGACATTTTTGACTCGCTGGAGAAACCGTAGCGGTAACAACCAGGCTAATCCAAAGCCGACTGTGGGAGATGTACTTTCACCTAATGACTCTACTTACTTGTATCCTTATTTTGCATATGTAAATGGTGATATTGACGAGTATGTGATGAAGAATGGTGTTGCTACCAAAGAAAAAAAGAAATATGTAGGAAAGTTGCCTTATAAAGCATTCATTGATCCCAAGAACCCTACTATTGAGACTATTGAAAATTATGCTTCAACGCATGGCGTTACATTGGAAAATGTAGCTATCACCAAATGTTTAAAAGAAGTTTTTGTAAAAACCGGATCTCAAAATGCTTGGCCATGTTTTCAGAAGTTATATGATCAGAATCAGGTAGGTACAGCGAGCCATAAAAACTTAATGGTTTACCGTTATGCTGAAATGTTATTGTTGATGGCAGATGTGTACAATGAATTGGGGGACACTCCTAAAGCCATATCATTAGCAAAAGAAGTTCTAAATCGTGCACGTAATTCGGGTATGAAAGTTTCTGCTCAGCCGGCTGACTGGCCGACATCCTTGAATCAGGAAGAAGTAAGACAGAAATTGTTTTTTGAGCGTATCATAGAACTTTGCGGTGAGCCCGGAATGTATGAAATGCCTCGTATTCGTGGGACAAAGTATTTTAAGATGGCTTTGGAGTTACATAATAATCATGAAATAACGATAGCATCTGACGCATTGTATCCTGCTAGTTCTAATGCTTGGTTAGATCGTATTTATAATGGTACAAGAGGATTGACGGATGAATTTTTGAAAAAGAATTTGTTATTGCCAATTCCTAGTAGCGAGATTGACGCCAATCCGGCCCTTACTACTTCAGACAATAATTTTGGCTATACGAATTAAGTAGAAGCTTAAACCCCTTAAATGACCTGATAAATTTCCGGATGCGGGGATATTTGTCCTGGCATCCGGAATTTAGGGTTATAATCAGTCCTTTTGAACATTTATGGAAATAAAATGGCGATAAATGGAAGTCGATTATTAATCAAAAAACTTATTTTTGCCGATGATGAATTCTTCGTTTACTTAATTTATTATATATGAAAAATCTACAATCCGGACTATTTTACTCTTTGACTGGCGTTACCGCCGTAACTTCCCTTGTTTCTTGTTCAATCAAACAAAAGCCTGCGGAGCAGAAACCACTGAATATCGTCTATATAATGACAGACGATCACACGGCACAAATGATGAGCTGTTACGACACACGCTACATGGAAACCCCCAACCTCGACCGCATTGCTGCTGACGGTGTACGTTTTACTCAAAGCTTTGTTGCCAATTCTTTAAGTGGTCCCAGTCGCGCCTGTATGATAACAGGAAAGCATAGTTGCGCCAATAAATTCTATGATAATACCACTTGCGTATTTGACAGTTCGCAACAGACTTTCCCGAAGCTGTTGCAGAGAATCGGCTATCAGACAGCATTGGTGGGTAAATGGCATCTTGAAAGCCTGCCCTCCGGCTTTGATTACTGGCAGATAGTCCCTGGACAAGGTGACTACTACAATCCGGATTTCATTACGCAAAATAATGACACTATTCAAAAACATGGATATCTTACGAACCTTATTACTGATGATGCTATCGACTGGATAGAGAATAAACGCAACCCGGAGAAGCCTTTCTGTCTTTTGATACATCACAAGGCAATTCACCGTAACTGGCTGGCAGATACTTGTAATTTGGCTTTGTATGAAGATAAAACCTTCCCGTTACCGGATAACTTCTTTGACGATTACGAAGGTCGTCCCGCTGCCGCTGCACAAGAAATGAGCATTGTAAAGGATATGGACATGATTTATGACCTCAAAATGCTCCGTCCTGATAAAAAATCCCGTTTGAAATCCTTGTATGAGAAATATATCGGTCGTATGGATGAAGCGCAACGTGCCGCATGGGACAGGTTTTACACTCCGATTATAGATGATTTCTATAAACAGAATCTTCAGGGTAAGGAACTTGCCAATTGGAAATTCCAGCGTTATATGCGTGATTACATGAAGACTGTAAAATCACTGGATGACAATGTTGGTCGCGTACTCGATTACTTGAAAGAGAAAGGTTTACTGGATAACACACTTGTAGTCTACACTTCCGATCAGGGATTCTATATGGGCGAACACGGTTGGTTTGACAAACGTTTCATGTACGAAGAATCTATGCGTACACCGCTTGTCATGCGTCTGCCGAAAGGATTCGACCGCAGAGGTGACATCACCGAAATGGTTCAAAACATTGACTATGCACCTACTTTCCTCGAACTGGCGGGAGCAGAGATACCTTCCGATATTCAAGGTGTATCTCTTGTGCCTTTGTTGAAAGGTGAACATCCGAAAGACTGGCGGAAAGCTCTCTACTATCATTTCTACGAATATCCCGCCGAACACATGGTGAAACGTCATTACGGGGTACGTACAGACCGCTATAAATTGATTCATTTCTATAATGATATCAACTGGTGGGAACTATATGACCTGCAAGCAGATCCGTCGGAAATGCACAATCTCTACGGACAACCAGAATACGAATCGGTGGTGAAGGAGTTGAAAGAAGAAATGCTGAAACTTCAGGAGCAATACAATGACCCTGTCCGCTTCTCACCGGAAAGAGACAAGGAATAACACCAACGTATATACATCATGAAAAAATATATCTTAATCATTCTCATTCTGCTTTCGCCATTGCCGGTGTTTTTGCAGGCTGATAACTTAACATCCCCTTTTAATTCAATAGTTCCACGCCCGGCACAAATTACGCCGGGTAGTGGTAGCTTTATCTTTTCTGCAAAAACTACATTTGCAGTAGAAAATCAGGAACAGGCCACAATTGCTCACAACTTTATCGATTTGTTTGTCCATGCTGCTGGGATAACCCCCATGTTAAATGTCGGGAGCAAGGAGGGGCAAGTCATTTTCGTGACAGATTCTTCTTTAAAAACTGAAGCATATCTGTTAAAGGTTACGCCGGAACAGATACTTATTAAAGCTTCGGATACAAAGGGCTTCTTTTATGCATTACAATCTATCCGCCAACTTCTGCCTGCTGCCATAGAATCGGGACAACCGGTAAAGAATGTCGTGTGGAGTGTTCCGGCAGTGACAATTCAGGATGAACCTCGTTTTGGTTTCCGGGGATTACTGTTGGATCCGGTACGTTGTTTTATTCCTAAAGAAAATGTACTGCGGATTATCGACTGTATGGCGATGCTGAAAATCAATAAACTTCATTTTCATCTGACAGATGATAACGGTTGGCGGATTGAAATCAAGAAATATCCTCGTTTAACGGAAGTCGGTGCATGGAGGGTAGACCGTACGGATGTGCCTTTCCACTCACGCCGTAACCCGAAACGGGGAGAACCAACGCCGATAGGCGGTTTCTACACACAGGAAGATATCAGGGAAATAGTGGCTTATGCCGCTGACAGGCAGATTGAAGTTATTCCCGAGATAGATGTACCGGCACATAGTAATGCGGCGCTTGCTGCATATCCTCAACTTGCCTGTCCGGTCGTGAAAGACTTTATCGGTGTACTTCCCGGATTGGGAGGACGGAACTCAGAGATTATTTATTGTGCGGGAAACGATAGTGTATTTACCTTTCTGCAAGATATTTTCGATGAAATTCTGACACTTTTCCCTTCCCGCTATATTCATGTTGGGGGAGATGAGGCACGAAAGACGAACTGGGAAAAATGCCCGCTTTGTCAGAAGCGGATGAAAAAGCAGCATTTGACTAATGAAGAAGATTTACAGGGCTACTTTATGAAGCGTATCAGTGATTATCTGCGTAAAAAAGGACGTGAAGTGATTGGTTGGGACGAGTTGACAAACAGTTCTTTTCTTCCCGAAGAGTCTATTATACTTGGTTGGCAGGGAATGGGAACGGCTGCCCTGAAAGCTGCCGAAAAGGGACATCGATTTATTATGACTCCGGCACGCATCATGTATCTGATCCGTTATCAGGGACCTCAATGGTTTGAACCGGTAACATATTTCGGAAACAATACACTGAAAGATGTTTTTGACTACGAGCCTGTGCAGAAGGATTGGAAACCGGAATATGAATCTTTATTAATGGGCATACAAGCTTGTATGTGGACAGAATTTTGTAATAAGCCGGAAGACGTGGATTATCTCTTGTTTCCTCGTCTGGCTGCTCTGGCAGAAGTAGCATGGACGCCCACGGGCACAAAAGATTGGTCCGGTTTCTTGAAACGGATGGATATATATAATGCACATTTGGCAGAAAAAGGGATTGTTTATGCCCGTTCGATGTATAATATCCAGCAAACAGTGACGCCGGTAAACGGACATCTGGAGGTGAATTTGGAATGTCTCCGTCCGGATGTGGAAATTCGCTATACGCTGAATGGCAGTAATCCGGCGATGTCCTCACATCGTTATGACGGACTTATCCGTGTGACAAAAACGCAAATGGTGAAAGCCGCCACCTTTATGGACGGCAAGCAAATGGGAGAAATCCTGGACTTGCAGCTTACATGGAACAAAGCCACGGCAAAACCATTGCTTGGTAATAAGAAAAATGAAATGTTATTAGTCAACGGATTGCGGGGAAGCCTGAAATATACTGATTTCGAATGGTGTAACTGGAGCCGGAATGATTCAATTTCTTTCACCATAGATTTGCTTGGTAAGGAAAAATTGAATAAATTTGCCATTGGTTGCATTACGAATTATGGAATGGGAGTGCATAAACCGAAAATGATTCGTGTGGAAGTTTCCGATGATAACCGGACATACTGTGCCATAGGGGAGTTGAACTTTTCTTTGGAAGAAATTTATAAGGAAGGAACTTTTAGAAATGATTACTCGCTGGATATGGGTGGCGTATCTGCCCGTTATGTACGTGTGACGGCGAAAGGAGCAGGGATATGCCCTAAAGATCATGTCCGTCCCGATCAGGAAGCAAGAATCTATTTTGATGAAGTAATGATAGAATAAGAGTCTAGTCGTTAAAAATAATAATTATGAACATTAGCTTAAAGAAACGAACCTTTTTAATCTTATTGGCAGGACTGACTGCTACCTTCGCTTCGGCGCAGGAACAACCGTTGCCCGAATGGCAGAGCCAGTATGCGGTAGGACTGAATAAACTCGCTCCTCATACCTATGTATGGCCTTACGCCAATGCTTCCGATATTGAAAAACCGGGCGGATACGAACAGTCTCCTTTTTATATGACCCTGAACGGAAAATGGAAATTCCATTGGGTGAAGAATCCCGATAACCGTCCGAAGGACTTTTATCAGCCTTCTTATTATACCGGAGGTTGGGCGGACATCAATGTTCCCGGCAATTGGGAACGTCAAGGGTATGGTACAGCTATCTACGTCAACGAAACGTATGAGTTTGACGACAAAATGTTCAACTTTAAGAAGAATCCGCCGTTGGTCCCTTATGCAGAAAATGAAGTCGGCTCATACCGCCGCACATTTAAAGTGCCTGCCGACTGGAAAGGACGTCGGGTAGTACTTTGCTGTGAAGGTGTTATCTCTTTCTATTACGTATGGGTGAACGGGAAACTGCTCGGATATAACCAAGGCTCGAAAACGAATGCCGAATGGGATATCACGGATGTCTTGAACGATGGAGAGAATGTAGTGGCTTTGGAGGTATACCGTTGGAGTGCGGGTGCTTATCTCGAATGCCAGGATATGTGGCGTTTGAGTGGTATCGAACGTGATGTTTACTTGTACAGTACTCCCAAACAGTACATTGCCGACTATAAATTGAATGCTTCTTTGGATAAAGATAGATACAAAGACGGTATCTTCGGACTGGAAGTAACTGTGGAAGGACCTTCTTCTACTACCGGTTCTATTGCGTATACATTGAAAGATGATTCGGGTAAAGCTGTCTTGCAGGACGCTATTCAAATTAAATCCCGCGGATTAAGTAATTTCATAGCATTTGATGAAAAGAAGATTCCGAATGTGAAAGCCTGGGATGCGGAACATCCCCACCTTTATACACTCGTGCTCGAACTGAAAGACGACCAAGGTAAAGTCACTGAACTGACCGGATGTGAAGTTGGTTTCCGTACCTCGGAAATCAAGGATGGACGTTTCTGTATCAACGGCGTTCCGGTATTGGTAAAGGGAACCAACCGCCACGAACATTCGCAACTCGGACGTACGGTAAGTAAGGAACTAATGGAACTGGATATCAAACTGATGAAACAACATAACATCAACCTTGTTCGGAACTCACATTATCCTACCCATCCTTACTGGTATCAGCTTTGTGACCGTTACGGATTGTATATGATTGATGAAGCCAATATTGAATCTCACGGTATGGGCTACGGTCCCGCCTCTCTTGCCAAAGACAGTACTTGGCTGACAGCCCACATGGACCGTACACACCGGATGTACGAACGTTCCAAGAATCATCCGGCCATAGTTATCTGGTCGTTAGGAAATGAAGCTGGCAACGGCATTAACTTCGAACGTACTTATGATTGGCTGAAATCTGTAGAAAAGACCCGCCCCGTGCAGTATGAACGTGCCGAACTGAATTATAATACGGATATTTACTGCCGTATGTACCGTGGCGTAGACGAAATAAAAGCGTATGTAGCGAAGAAAGACATTTACCGTCCTTTCATCCTTTGTGAATACCTGCATGCAATGGGTAACAGTTGCGGCGGCCTGAAGGAATATTGGGATGTCTTCGAAAGCGAGCCTATGGCACAAGGCGGTAACGTATGGGACTGGGTAGACCAATCTTTCCGCGAAATAGACAAGAGCGGGAAATGGTACTGGACTTACGGCGGTGATTATGGTCCGCAAGGAATTCCCAGTTTCGGTAATTTCTGTTGTAACGGCTTGGTCGGTGCCGACCGTGAACCACATCCGCATCTGCTCGAAGTGAAGAAAGTGTATCAGAATATAAAGACCACTTTACTTGACCGGAAGAACATGAAACTTCGTATCAAGAACTGGTACGATTTCTCTAATCTGAATGAATATATATTCCATTGGAATGTAACAACCGATAGTGGAGAGAAACTGGCAGAAGGGACTAAAGTGCTGGATTGTGAACCGCACGCTACCATAGATATACAGTTGGGTAATGTGATTCTTTCGAAAAAGGACCGTGAGGCTTATCTGAACGTTAGCTGGACCCGCAAAGAGGATTCCCCGATGATAGATAAAGACTGGGAAGTGGCTTATGACCAGTTTGTACTTTCCGGCAATAAGAATTCTACGGCTCATCGTCCGCAAAAAGCAGGTGAAACAACATTTACCGTTGATAAAAAAACAGGAGCTCTGACTTCGTTGAGCCTGAACGGCAAAGAGCTGTTATCTACTCCATTGACATTAAGTCTTTTCCGTCCGGCTACGGATAATGATAACCGTGATAGAAACGGAGCACGTCTGTGGCGTAAAGCAGGACTGGATAATATTACCCAGAAAGTCCTATCACTGAGAGAAGGCAAATCCTCAACGACTGCCCGTGTTGAAATACTCAACGCGAAAGGACAGAAAGTTGGTACGGCTGACTTCATCTATGCACTGGATAAGAATGGCGCATTGAAAGTGAGCACTACTTTCGAACCGGATACAGCACTTGTGAAATCAATAGCTCGCCTGGGGGTAACGTTCCGCGTGGCTGATATGTATGACCAAGTTTCCTATTTGGGACGTGGTGACAATGAAACGTATGCCGACCGTAACCAATCCGGTAGAATCGGACTGTATCAGACAACCCCCGAACGTATGTTCCACTATTATGTCACTCCGCAATCCACGGGTAATCGTACTGATGTACGATGGGCGAAGTTTACGGATCACTCCGGTGCAGGTATCTTTGTCGAGTCAAACCGTGCTTTCCAGTTTAGTATCATTCCTTTCTCGGATGTGTTATTAGAGAAAGCTCGTCATATCAATGACCTGAAACGTGATGGAATGTTGACCGTGCACTTGGATGCAGAGCAGGCTGGTGTAGGAACAGCTACTTGTGGTCCTGGTGTATTGCCGCAATATTTGGTTCCGTTGAAGAAACAGCACTTTGAATTTACCCTTTATCCGGTAAAATAAGTGTTGAACCAATAGGTTATTAGATTATATATAATAGGTGTGGATTTTACTGGCTTTTCTGAATATTGTCAGAAATGTTCTATGAAAGTAGTGAAATTCACACCTTTATGTTATCTTTGCGCTATCAGTATTAATTAAATTTTATATCATGAACAAACTACTGACCGCAGTATTATTATCCTCTGTCATAACATTGAGTGTTCAGGCACAAAAGGCAGAAGAATATTATGTGAAGCACGTTGAATTTCCCCCGAACGCGACTCTTGAACAGAAAGTAGATATGGCGGCGCGCCTGATACCTACTCCCCAACAGTTATCCTGGCAACAAATGGAACTGACCGCTTTTCTCCATTTCGGTATCAACACTTTTACCGGACGCGAATGGGGAGACGGAAAAGAAGATCCTGCACTTTTCAACCCTTCGGAACTGGATGCCGAACAATGGGTGCGCAGCCTTAAAGATGCCGGATTTAAAATGGTGCTTCTGACAGCGAAACACCACGATGGATTCTGCCTTTGGCCTACGGCCACCACCAAACATTCCGTAGCCTCTTCTCCTTGGAAGAACGGACAAGGAGACGTTGTGAAAGAACTCCGGAAAGCCTGTGATAAATATGGAATGAAGTTCGGAGTCTATCTCTCTCCGTGGGACAGAAACGCGGAATGTTATGGAGATTCTCCCCGATATAATGAGTTTTTTATCCGCCAGTTGACGGAACTGCTGACCAATTACGGTGAAGTGCACGAAGTCTGGTTCGACGGTGCCAATGGTGAAGGTCCTAATGGAACAAGTATATGACTGGGACGCTTTCTATAAAACGATTCAACGCCTGCAACCCAAAGCTGTTATGGCAATTATGGGCGATGATGTGCGTTGGGTAGGAAATGAGAAAGGACTGGGACGTGAAACAGAATGGAATGCCACTGTGCTCACTCCGGGAATTTATGCCCGTTCGGCGGAAAACAACAAGCGCCTGGGTGTCTTTAGTAAAGCGGCTGACTTAGGAAGCCGTAAGATGTTGGAGAAGGCCACGGAACTGTTCTGGTATCCGTCGGAAGTGGATGTGTCTATCCGTCCGGGGTGGTTCTATCATGAGGCGGAAGATAGCAAAGTAAAGTCTTTGAAACATCTGTCGGATATCTATTTCCGGTCGGTAGGCTATAATTCCGTGCTCTTGTTGAATATTCCTCCCGATCGTAAAGGCTTGATAAGTGAGGCGGATGTGAATCGTCTGAAAGAATTTGCTGCTTACCGCCAACAGATATTTGCTGACAACCGGGTGAAAAAAGGAAGAAACTACTGGAATGCCACTTCGGGTAGTGAAGCTGTTTATTCCTTGAAGCCGAAGTCGGAAATCAATGTTGTAATGCTTCAGGAAGATATAACGAAAGGGCAGAGGGTAGAGGCTTTTACCGTTGAGGCTCTGACGGATAACGGTTGGAAAGAAGTTGGTAAAGGCACGACAATCGGATATAAGCGTATGCTGCGTTTTCCGGCGGTAAAAGCCGGCAGGCTGCGGGTGAAGATTGATGAATGTCGTCTGACTGCTCACATTAATCAAGTGGCTGCTTATTATGCGCCTCCTTTACAGGCAACCGTTCAGGGTGAAGATTGGAACAACCTGCCCCGTACCGGTTGGAAACAGGTCGCTGCTTCGCCGTTGACGATAGACTTGGGCAAGTCGGTGACATTGACCAGTTTTACCTATGCTCCATTGAAAGCGGAAGCGAAACCTACAATGGCTTTCCGTTATAAATTCTTTGTGAGTGCGGACGGCAAGAACTGGAAGGAAGTTCCTACCAACGGTGAGTTCAGTAATATTATGCATAACCCGTTGCCGCAGACCGTTGCTTTCGGTCAGAAAGTGCAGGCACGCTATATTAAGTTGGAGGCTACTACGCCTACCGCAACAACCGCAAAAGTGGAAATGAATGAAATAGGAGTGAAGATAACCCCCTGACGGAGTTGTCATCATTAAAAGATATGCTTAGAGAGTAGCAGTGAGGACTGGCGGTCTTGATTTCTCGTGAATCAGACGCCAGTCTTTTTTTTATTAAACCAAATGAACCTTTTACTGTTATTAATTAAAAAAGACAGAAGTTATGCTAGTAGTAGATTTAGGAAAGTGGATGAACAAAATCCTGATAGATTGGGGAATAGACCCGAAGGTAGCTGATCGTTTTGATGAAACTATTATTGCTTTGCTGATGATAGCGATTGCTATCGGTCTGAATTATCTGTGTCAGGCGATTCTTATAGGAGGAATGAAGCAATACACCCGTCGGAAACCACATCTTTGGAACACGTTGTTGATGAAGCGTAAGGTGTTTCATAATCTGATTCATACGATTCCGGCTTTTCTGGTTTATGCTTTGCTGCCAATGGCTTTTGTTCGTGGCAAGGATTTATTGCTTATTTCCCAGAAAGCTTGTGCCGTTTACATCATCTTTTCTTTGTTGTTGGCAGTTAATGGGATTTTGCTGATGATAATGGACATCTACGATGGAAAGGAGTCGATGAAGAACCGCCCGATGAAGGGATTCATTCAGGTGTTGCAGGTACTTTTGTTCTTTGTCGGAGGAATTGTAATTATTGCTATTATCGTGAATAAGTCTCCGGCCAGCTTGTTTGCCGGATTAGGTGCTTCGGCAGCTATTCTGATGTTGGTGTTCAAGGATTCCATATTGGGTTTTGTAGCAGGCATTCAGCTGTCTGCCAATGATATGGTTCGTCCCGGAGACTGGATTACGCTTCCTTCCGGCGCAGCTAATGGTACGGTGCAGGAGATTACGTTGAATACAGTCAAAATTCAGAACTTCGATAATACGATCTCTACCGTTCCGCCTTATACTCTGGTCAGCAGCCCCTTTCAGAACTGGCGGGGAATGGTGCAATCGGGAGGACGAAGGGTGATGAAGAATATAACCCTGGACTTGACTACCCTCCAATTCTGTACGCCGGAAATGCTCGACCGTTATCGAAAAGAAATACCTTTAATGGCAGATTATCAACCCGAGGCAGGAGTCGTGCCTACCAATTCGCAGGTTTACCGTGTGTATATTGAACGGTATTTGTGTAGTTTGCCTGTGGTGAATCAGGATTTGGACTTAATTATCAGCCAGAAGGAAGCCACGATGTATGGTGTGCCTATTCAGGTATATTTCTTTTCCCGTAATAAGGTCTGGAAAGAATATGAACGTATCCAGTCAGATATCTTCGACCATTTACTGGCAATGGTTCCTAAGTTCGATTTGAAGGTTTATCAGTATTCGGATTGAATGATTATATTCTCAAAGTATTCTCACCATGATGAGAAAAAAATCTCATCATGGTGAGAATTTTTTCTCATTACGATGAGAATTTTTTCTCGCTGTGGTGAGAATAATCCCTTGTCTGAGGTATGCTGGGATGAGGTTTATGGTCTTAATTAATAAAGTATCAGATTAAAATCGACATAGATTGGCAGATGATCGCTAATACCCCCCTGATATTTCATTCCTTTATAGGTGCGGAAAGGTTCCTTATCGCCATATTTCTTATCTTCGGTCAATAGAAAAGGGAGGTTGGAAACGGTTGCTTTGTTTTCGCTTGTGGAAAAACTGTTTGCTGGGTTAAGTAGAGAACCGGATACAATTAGGTGATCGAGTAATCCCCATTCTCCCCGATATTTGTATGAACCGAAATTTTTGGATTGGGCTTTTCGGGCAAGTAAATGGTAAAGCTTTAAAGGAGAAGGAGCAGTTGGCGGAGGGGATTCTGCTTCCAGTATTTTCTGAATAGATTTATTGGTCGGATAGTCATTGAAATCTCCCATAATGATAATTTGTGGATGAAGCCGTATGTTGAGAATACTGTCAGCCTCTGTGTACAGTATTCGGGCTGCATGAAGGCGGTACGGTTCGGATTCTTTTGCTCCGCCGGAACGACTTGGCAAGTGGCAGACAAATACGTCCAGTGTGTCTCCGGTCAGTAGCAAACCACTGACGTGCAACAAATCTCTCGTGTTTCAGGGGCGGAATAGAGACAGAGCGGAAAGACAAGAGCTTGAATAAATCCCGTTGATAGAGCAATGCTACGTCAATGCCTCTTAAATCGGGAGAGTCGGTCATGACATAGCGGTAATTCAATTCCTTTAAAGGAGAACGGCGGGTGAGGTCGCGAAGTACCGTATCATTTTCTACCTCACATAACCCGACTAATGCCGGAGGTTCCCATTCGCCGACGGCAGTAATGACACGCGCCATATCAGTCAGCTTTTTCTTGTATCTGGTGTAATTCCAATGACGGAGGGCATCGGGAAGAAACTCACGGTCGTTTTTCAACGAATCATGATGTATGTCGAATAGGTTTTCTACATTCCAACTTACAACTCTGAAACGGATTTGTTGTGCAAAGGAGAGGGTGCAGAAGCCCATAACAAAAAAGATTATGGCCATAGCTGCTCTTTTTCTGCTACGACCACAATCTCCTTTTTTATAGTGGCTTATCTGTCCGTTACTTTTTGGCAGGTACATGTGCCAGAATATCCAACAGATGTTTCCAGAATTTCTCTACGGTAGGGATAAGCATCCGTTCGTCAGGAGAGTGAACTCCTGTCAAGGTCGGGCCGAAAGAAATCATATCGAGCGTCGGATACTTGTCGAGGAACAGACCGCATTCCAGTCCGGCATGAATCGCCTTTATTTTGGCATCTACGCCGAATAGACGTTTGTATGATTCGGCAGCCACTTCTAGGATAGCTGAATGTGGGTTCGGTTTCCAGCCCGGATAACCTTCACCGAAGGTAACATTGGCTCCTGCCAGTTGGAAAGCGGAGCGGACAGTATTTGCCATGTCGTCGCGTGCGGACAGGATAGAACTGCGTTGGCTGGTTTCGATACGGATGACATTGTTCGGTTTCATCTTGACAGAAGCCAGATTAGTAGACGTTTCTACCAGTCCGGGGATGTCCTGACTCATGGCATAAACACCGTGAGGGGCTGCATACAGAGCTTTCAGCAGACGGGCGGTGGTATCCTGATCGATAGCTGTTTTACGGGGAGTTTCCGATTCAAGGACTAGTCGCAAGTCCGGTTCGGTAACGGATAACTCGTTTTCTACTTCGCTGGTGAAGATATTCAGTTCGGTGCGGGCATCATGTTTGGCATCTTCGGGAACAGCACAGATAGTGTATGCCTCGCGGGGAATAGCGTTGCGCAGATTACCACCGTTGATTTCACAGAGGTACAGATCGTGTCTGGCAGCCATGCGGGAAAGGAAACGGTTCAGTATTTTGTTGGCATTGCCTCGTCCGAGGTGGATGTCACCACCGGAGTGCCCTCCTTTCAATCCTTTCACTTCTACTTTGAAGAAGAAATATCCGGCGGGAACTTCAACCTCTTTATAAGTAAACTCTGCAACGGAATCGATACCTCCGGCGCATCCGATAAAGATCTCTCCTTCATCTTCCGAGTCGAGATTAAGCAGGATGTCACCACTCATGAAACCTTCTTTCAGGGCGAAAGCTCCGGTGAGTCCGGTTTCCTCGTCTACGGTAAACAGGCATTCCAGCGGACCGTGTTCAATGCTGTCGTCGGCCAGAATAGCCAGTTCGGTGGCTACGCCGATACCGTTGTCGGCTCCAAGGGTGGTACCTTTCGCTTTCAACCATTCACCGTCAATTTCTGTTTCAATGGGGTCGGTGAGGAAGTCGTGTTGAACGTCGTTGTTCTTTTCACACACCATGTCGATATGCGATTGCAGTACGACAGTTTGCAGGTTTTCTTTTCCCGGAGTAGCGGGTTTCTTGATAAGTACGTTACCGGCTTCGTCCACTTTGGTTTCCAGGTTATGTTTTGCTCCGAATGCCTTCAGGTAGGCAATCATTTTTTCTTCCTTCTTCGAAGGGCGGGGCACCTGGCAGATTTCTTCGAAATACTTGAATACGCCGGCCGGCTTCAAATCTTTTTTTTCCATGCTGTTTTTATTTTATAATAGGAATAGAAGGGCTGTTTTCGCTTCTTCTATTGCTAAATATGGTTAATTTGATTGACTTATCTGAACTCATATCTCATTAAAGCCTATCTTTGCACTCACAAAATTAATAGAAATGGTTGAGACTATACTGATAACTTTGTTAATAGTTGCTATTTCCCTGGTATTATTAGGGGTGAAAGTATTCTTTACGAAGGGAGGGAAGTTCCCGAACGGTCATGTGAGTGGGAATAAAGCGCTGCGTAAGAAAGGGATTGGGTGTGCACAGTCTCAAGATCGCGAAGCACAGAAGAAGCCACGTTTTTCTATTGATGAGTTGGAAAAAGCCTTGAACGATAGTATGAATTAAATTATTAAAAACAATACACTTATTAAATTATGAATAGAATGAACTACCTCATGAACGGTTTGGCTGCTCTTGCGTTTATTGTTTTATTTTCACAATGTGCCGGCAAAACTGACAATCAAACTTCAACAACTCCGGCTCAGGTGAATGCCGAACTGTCAGGAATGAAAATTGCCTATGTTGAAATAGATACGCTGCTTGCCAAATACAATTTCTGTATTGACTTGAATGAGGCGATGGTAAAGAAGAGCGAGAACGTTCGCATGACATTGAATCAGAAGGCTACCTCTTTGAACAAGGAAAAACAAGATTTCCAGAAGAAAGTAGAAAACAATGCTTTCCTGTCACAAGATAGAGCGCAGCAAGAATACAACCGTCTGGTGAAGTTGGAACAAGATTTGCAAGAGTTGAGCAACAAACTTCAGAATGGTTTGATGGAAGAGAACAACAAGAACAGCTTGCAGTTCCGCGATTCTATCAACGCTTTCTTGAAAGAATATAATAAGACACATGGATATAGCTTGATTTTCAGTAATACAGGTTTTGATAATCTGCTTTATGCTGATAGCGCGTTCAATATCACAAAAGAAATCGTAGACGGGTTGAATGCAAGATATTCACCTGCTGCTAATAAGTAACTTTTTTTAGCTTCTCTCTTATAAAAGAGATTTCATTGTTTATATTAGAAATATGTAAATTATAATGTTCCTGTTCTAGGCTGTGAAGTTTTGGACAGGTTTTTTTATGCCCTTTCCTTTTCTTCTTCCTGTGGAATACGGAAGGCGGTGTAGAGTTCGAGTATGGCAGCAATAGTGAG
>OGOS01000938.1_pt1 | contig 20922 bp, 19 predicted proteins | sample 1552701 | NCBI WGS metagenome assembly OGOS01 (sample SAMEA2580128, study PRJEB22360) | human gut metagenome | biome: human gut; feature: human-associated habitat; material: faeces | place: Denmark | collected 2008/2010
ACTTCCCGATTATAACAGAAAACCATCAAATTATCCATACATTTCGTCGGTTGAAATCCATTTTCCTATCGTCTATAATAAGGCATAGGTAAATTCGTGAAACACAGGAGGATATTAATATATGATAGGTATTATCGGCGCAATGGAAGAAGAAGTTGCAGAACTGAAGAAAGATATGCAGATCGAAGAGACCGTGGAGATGGCAGGTATGGTATTCTGCAAGGGAACACTCGGCGGAAAAGATGTTGTAATCGTAAGAAGCGGAATCGGTAAGGTCAATGCAGGAATCTGTGCACAGATCCTGGTGGACAGATTTGGTGTGGATACATTGATTAATACCGGTATTGCGGGTTCACTGGATGCACAGATCGATATCGGAGATATGGTGATCTCGACAGATGCACTGCATCACGATATGGATGCAACAGGCTTTGGCTATGCACCCGGTCAGATTCCGAGAATGGATACGCTCTCATTTAAGGCCGATGCAAAACTGATTGAGTTGGCAAAGGAAAGCTGTGCAAAGGTTGTGCCGCAGATTGGCGTGCATGTGGGCAGAGTTGTCAGCGGCGATCAGTTTATTTCAGACAAGGCGGTAAAGGAAAGAATCAGTGCCAATTTTGACGGTTACTGCACGGAAATGGAGGGCGCAGCGATTGCACAGGCTGCATATTTAAACGGTGTGCCGTTTGTCATCTTACGTGCAATTTCCGATAAGGCAGATGACAGCGCGACCATGGATTATCCGACATTTGAAAAACAGGCAATCCACAACTCTGTTCTTTTATTAAAGGAACTTGTTTCCCGCATTGCCTAGTCGCAAAAGCTTAAAATAGGACGAATATCCCCGATATTTGACGAACGATTTATCGCAGAAATGCTTTTCAATTTAGCATTTCTGCGATATTATTATGTTACGTAATTGAAAGGCAGTATGGCTTAAGGGAAAGGAGTGTAAACAAGCTTTAAATGAAAGCTTGTTTGCAACAAGTTGTTCAGAAATGGGGGAAGTATGAAAACAATAGTAGTGTTGATGGCAGTGGTGTTTATGGCGGGGATGGCTATCTGGCTGTTTTTATTTAAGAATTGCTATGAGATGATACAGGATATCCGCAGCGGAACAAGAAAAGTGCCGGTGATCCGCAAGGCAGTCGACAAGTATGATGACTGCTGTAAGCTGGAGATTGCGGTGAATAACACCGAAGTTTTTGTGGAAAAGATTATCGAAAATGAGAAAATTTGTGGACTGCGCATGAAAGCATGGCAGCGGATTGCGGGAATGGTCAAATATGGGATTGCTTTACTGGGAATATTTTCGGCGGTTCTTTTTTAGGGGAATAAAGATGAAGTCTATATCTGTGCGGCGGTCGCGGCGATGTGCTGTGTGTCCCTGCATTTTATGGACTGTATGGCAGATGTGGACGGCTATTTAAAGGATACGGTCGTGGAACTGGTGGATTATCTGGAAAACAGCGGTGCCGTGCGCAGTGAAGCGGGAAAAGTGATGGCTGCAAAATTAAAAGGGAAAGCCGCCAGTGAGTTTATGAAAATGAACAGAAGATATGATAAAATCTGTGCGGCAAAAGGACATTTTTCTTGAAAAAACAACGTCAAATGTTATAATTTGATTAATAAAAGAACTGTACAAACAGACGAAAGGAGTTTTGACAATGAAGATACTGATACTGGATTCAATTACTTTGGGAGATGACATTTCACTGGATAAGTTAAAGGAACTCGGCGAAGTGATTACATATCCGCAAAGCAGCAGGGAAGAAGCAAAACAGCGGATTACAGAACACAATCCGGAAGTCATTATTACCAATAAAGTTGTGATTGACGAAGCGGTATTATCCGGTGCACCGGCGGTAAAAATGATTGCAGAAACCGCCACAGGCTATAACAACATTGACCTTGCCTATGCAAAGGCACATGGCATAACAGTTGCCAATGTTGCGGGATATTCCACACAGTCTGTCATTCAGCATACCTTTGCGCTGTGTTTCTATCTGCTTGAAAAGTTGAGCTATTATGATAACTATGTAAAATCCGGTGCATATATTAACAGTCCGTGTTTTACGCATTTTGATGCAAGATTCCATGAACTTGCAGGCAAGACATGGGGCATTATCGGACTCGGTGCTATCGGCAGGGGTGTGGCAAAAATTGCAGAAAGCTTTGGCTGCAAGGTGATTTATTATTCAGCAAGCGGACATACTTATGATGTACCGTATGAGCGTGTTGAATTTGATGAAATTTTAGCGCAGTCAGACATTTTATCCATTCATGCACCGCTGAATCAGAATACGGAAAATCTGATGAATAAGGCGGCATTTGAGAAGATGAAAAACAGCGCCATTTTAATTAATGTCGGACGTGGTCCGATTGTAAATGATGCGGATCTGGTAGCCGCTTTGAATGAAAATCAGATTGCGGCAGCAGGACTGGATGTGCTGACAAAAGAACCGGTTGAAGCAGACAATCCGCTCAATTCCGTAAAAGACAGTACAAAACTCATTGTAACGCCGCACATTGCCTGGGCAACCGTAGAAGCCCGTACAAGACTGATGGATGAGGTCTATGAAAATATTAAGGCATTTACGGAAGGCAAGGCGCGGAATGTTGTCGGATAAATTTTAATTGTTGAATGGAAAACGGCTGTTCACCCGGATTGCAGGAGTGGACAGCCGTATATATAAAAATGAATACGGATTGACTTCCTCATCGCAGTCCGTTCTTTTTTATATTGCAAATAAAATAAAAGTATGTTATCTTATTAATAGAATATATTCTAAAACTAAGTTTTAAAGCATGATTTTTATAAATCAGTATGTCTTTAAAATCTAAAATTTTCAGTTGAATGTGTATTTAATATTCAGACTGAAATTTCTATTGGCATTTTCTGAGGATTTTTATACGAAAAAATCCGGGCTGAATCCAATAAAATATTCAAAAAATCAGCAAAAAATCTTGCCGGCAGTTCCACAAGTCCAGTATAATAAAAGAAAGGAAGAATGCATGGATAATACACCATACGATGACGTATTCCGTACACTTTTAACCGACTGTACGGAGTTAATGATTCCGGTTGTGAATGAAATTTTTCATACAAAATATACCGGAAAAGAAACTATCTGCCTGCTTCAAAACGAGCATTTTATCAAGATGCCGGACGGCAGTGAGCAGGAACGGATTACAGATTCCAGCTTTGAAATCATCAGTGAAGAAACAGCACCGACAGCACAGCCACTGAAAAATCAGGTTTACGGCGGTTCTGCCAGCTGTAACACATCACAGCGCAAACGGTATCACATTGAATGTCAGAGTACGGAGGACGGCACCATGATTGTGCGAATGTTTGAGTACGATACACAGCTTGCATTAGAAAATAGGGAGTTTACATCAAATATTTTGACAGTACAATTCCCAGATTCAGCGATTGTATCCCTCCGGCATACCCAAAACACCCCGGAACACATGACGGTTAAAGTCTTAACCCCGGGCGGAAAGGTATCCTATATCGTGCCGGTATTAAAAGTAAAACGCTATACGATTCATGAACTGTTTGAAAAAAAACTGTTCTTTCTGATACCGTTTCATATCTTTGTGTATGAAAAGGATTTTAAAGAACTCGAAGAAAATAAGAAAAAGTTAAAACAGCTGGAGGAAGAATATGCCGCAATCCGTGAACGGCTTGAAATTGCCTGCCAGAAGAAACAGTTGAGAAGCTGGCACGGTCGATGAATCAGACAAAACGCTGATACACAGATATTTTTGTTACAGTCTAAAAAGTTCCAATACACATTTACAAAAATAAATGTGTATTGGAACTGTATTTATTAAAAAAATTATTGCAAGAATAGTCTTTTGTATTAGTCTTCTTCAATCACCTGAATTTCCATATAAGAAAAGTCAATGCTGTCAATAAAATTATCCTGATAGAAACGGACTTTGGAATGACGTTTAAACTCCGCAACATTGGAATCCAGCCAGATAGGCTCGCTTAAATCAAAGGCATAGCAGGCACTGTGGATACCGTCAAAAATTTTTCGGGGACGGGTTTGTGGCCGCATCATCATTTTCCACCACCATATCCTTGAGCAGATGATTGCTGTCATCAAATAATTTACACCATAATCGGAACATCTTAATTTTCCCGCCTTTCATTTGAGGATTCTTTGAAAAAATCACGGCTGTCTAAGACAACGGTAAACGGACCGTCATTTTCAAGGTCAACACGCATATGTGCACCGAAGCTTCCGGTTTCTACTTTGGTGACTTTTTCGCGGCACAATGCAACAAATTTCTCGTATAAAGCATCGGCACGGTCCGGTTCAAGGGCATCAAAAAAGCTTGGACGGTTTCCCTTGCGGCAGTCTGCGTAAAGTGTAAACTGGCTTACGACAAGCAGTTCGCCACCTACGTCCAAAAGGGAAAGATTGATTTTGTCATTTTCATCAGAGAAAATCCGCAGCTTTGTGATTTTATCCACAAACTTTGGCAGCATTTCTTCAGTATCTCCTTTTCCGGCGCCGAATAAAATCAGCAGTCCTTTACCGATAGAACCGACCGTTTGACCGTCAACGGTGACACTTGCGTGATTGACACGCTGTATTACAAATTTCATTTTTAAATCTCCATTCTTCAAAAAACAGCCGGCAGTCCGTTAAAAGAAGCGGCTGTCCGTGTATGTTTATATTTTTAGGATACAGTGATTGTAATGGATAATCGGGAGAATGACAAGGGGAAGAACAAAAAATTATTATATTGGAAAAATTTAAAAATAAAAATCCCCGGTCAGCCGAGACACGGGTTTCCGGGGATTTCACCTAAAATGTTATTCAGTTTTAGAAATTGACATTTAAATGTCTTGGAAGACCGTCAACCATAATTGGTGAAAGTTCAGCCTGAATGAGTGGTCTGATATAGTGAATCAGATCATCTGTAACATAGTCGTCATCTGTAATCCATTCTAACGGAATCTTCTTTTCCACATTGGCAATATCATGAACATCATGTGTTTCTGTAATGCACATATATGGGTCATCAGAAATTCTCTTTAAGACAACAACCTGTCCTGTAGCACCCTCAAAAGCTGCCTTTACAGCTGCACCACCTACGTTGAAGGCCTCTGTGATATCCGTACGGGAAGTCATGTGTGCGGCACAACGCTGCATGGTAGAAAGTTCAATTGCTCTTGTCTTGATGCCGAGTTCAGAACCAATCTTGTTTGCAAGGAACTTTGCAGAACCTGCTAACTGCTTGTGTCCGAATGCATCGACAAATTCTACGTGGTCAGAAAGTTCAAATACGTATCTGCCGTCAGCAACCTTAATACCTTCTGAAATCGCAATAACCATAGAACGACCCTGTTCGCTTAAAGATTTTACTCTTGCCATGAACTTGTCAATATCAAATACCTTTTCAGGAAGGTAAATCATATCTACGCCTTCACAGTCTTCACCCTTTGCAAGAGCAGCAGCAGCAGTCAGCCATCCGGCATTACGTCCCATGATTTCAACAATTGTGATTGTCGGATAATCATAAACAAGACCGTCACGGATAATTTCTTTCATCGTTGCCGCAATATACTTGGCAGCACTACCGTAACCCGGTGTGTGGTCAGTAACAGCGAGGTCATTATCGATAGTTTTTGGAACACCCATAAATTTAATGTCACTGTTTACAAGATTTGCATAATCGGAAAGCTTCTTAATGGTATCCATGGAATCGTTACCACCGATGTAGAAGAAGTATTTTACTTCCAAATCTTCAAGTGTCTTAAAGATTTTTTCATATACAGCTTTATCTTCATTTACCTCCGGCAGTTTGTAACGACAGGAACCCAGATAAGAAGATGGGGTTCTCTTTAACAAATCGATGTCAATATCAGTCTTAATCTTTTCAGAAAGGTCAACATACTGTCCGTCCAGCAGCCCCTTGATGCCGTGAAGCATACCGTATACTTTTTTTGCCCCTCTGTCACGTGCAGTTTTGTATACACCTACCAGACTTGAGTTAATTACTGATGTTGGACCACCAGACTGACCAACGATTACATTTCCAATCATAAAATCCTCCATTCCTCCGCATTTGCGGTAATATCATCGTGGGACGACACAACTTTAAAAGGCATAAAACCCCCTTGGAAAGGCGGAAAATATGTAATCTTTTCAATGATGTTCCACGAATTCTTATAATTGCATTGTAGCATAAATAAATAAGATGTACAAGTAGCATAAAATAGAACTAAAAAAAATAAAAAATTAATAAAAACTCAAAAAAGACAGAAAATAAAAACAATTGTAACCACAGGGATTTAATACAACCCCCATTTGTGGTAAAATGTGCGTAAGCAATGAGCCGTGCCGGTTAAAAGCGGAAAGAAGTGCCGTGCTTGCACAGTGCACTTCTTGAAGATTTTAAGCGATAGGGCGAATGCCCGCACATGCACGGCGAAAAAGCATAAAAGAGCGGAATGGAGAGAAATATGTATTTAGATAAAGAAAAAGCTGTAAAAGCATTTATGGGAACGGGAGAAAAAAACGCAGCCGGAGAAGATTTGGTCACATTTTTGGAAAAATATGACCCGCATAAATACCAGAATCCGTGCAATACCGTAGATATGGCGGTATTTGCCTACAATGAATCCGAAAAGAAAGTGACCAAAGTACTGCTGATTCAGCGGGGAAACCACCCAAGCATCGGATGGTGGGCGCTGCCGGGCGGATTTGTGGAGTACAGGGAAAATCTCGAAACGGCGGCAGCAAGAGAATTACAGGAAGAAACAGGAATTGAGCATTTAAACTTTGAACAGTTAAAAACATATGGTGCATATGACAGGGACCCGCGTACGCGGATTATTACAACTGCCTATATTGCGCTGGTGCCGGAGGGACTTCTGCATGAAAAAGCTGGCGATGATGCTAAAAATGCAGGCTGGTTTACAATAAAAGATACCGAAATTTCAAGAAAAAACAACGCAGACGGTACAGTCTGCGCGACGCATCGGTTATGCCTTGAAAATAAGGAACTGGCAGTCCGCACGGAATCCCAGGTCCGTGTAGAGTGGAGTCCGGGTGCGGTACTTGAAAATAAAACCTATACGATGGAACACACGACCCTGCTGGCTTCTGACCACAGTGCCGTCATTCTGGAAGGATATGAGTATCTGGTAAAAAGACTGGCGGACAGACCGTAGCTGCCATTTTGCGGGTCGGAAAAAAGACCGATGTGCGGTGGATAAAAGGTAAAAAGCATGAATAAAAATGTCACAAATACCAGTACAAAAACAGGCAGAATCAGCGGAACCGGACGATGCGGTTTGTGGTAGGAAAATGTATTATAATATGGAAGACACGCATACCGGTAAAAGGTATAGTGGGCGTATAAAACAGCAATAAAATAAATAGCGATGTTTACCCAGTCCAGATTAAAGCCTAAAATGCCGTTGATGCCGTAAAATAAGACGACAACGGCCGCCATGCCGCAGAGTTCGCCAAATGCCGCGCCGTCCCAGTAGCAGGATAAAAACATTTTTTTCAGACTGCGGTTGGAAATAGGTGCATTGCCGCCTGCAATACCGGCAAAACAGCCGATTACAAGCAGTAAAAGAAACGGAAAAAACAATAGCTTTAAATGTTCCCATGTAGACTCATTGACAGGAACAAAAGGGGCAATCAGACGGCTCTGACCGAAAAAATCAAAGGCAAAGTGACAGGCAGTGCCAAGCGCCGCAGTAAGGATAAAAGAAACTGCGGTAAATATTTTTAAGCGCGTAAGTTTCTGGGTGACAGTATTCATAAAACTCCAATCCGCCGGAATACGGCATATACAAAGGTTTGATGATGACATCATAAGATAGTGTATCCATAAAAGAATAGAAATATAACACAGAAACCGAATACAAAAATCAGAAAGGACATTTAAAAATGGCAAAACAGACGTGGAAACCGGGAAATATGTTATATCCCGTACCGGCAGTGATGGTGAGCTGCCAGCGCGAGGGCGGAAAACCGAATATTATTACCGTGGCATGGGCAGGAACAATCTGTTCAGATCCGGCAATGCTTTCAATTTCCGTAAGGAAAAACCGATATTCCTATGACATTATAAAGGAAACAAAAGAATTTGTTGTAAATCTGACGACAAAGCAGTTATGCCGTGCAACCGATTACTGTGGTGTGCGTTCCGGCAGGGATGTTGATAAGTTTCAGGAAATGCACCTGACACCGCAGCCGTCAGAAAAGGTAAAAGCACCGGGCATTGCGGAAAGTCCGGTCAATATAGAGTGCCGTGTGACACAGGTGCTTGAACTGGGCACACACGATATGTTTCTGGCAGAAGTCGTGGCGGTGCGGGTTGATGATGATTACATGGATGAAAAAGGCAGATTTGACTTAAATGCGGCAGATTTAGTGACATATTCCCACGGTGAATATTTTACACTGGGTAAAAAGCTTGGCACATTCGGATATTCCGTAGCAAAAAACAAACCCCAAAGCATTGCTGGAAACAACCCGAAACACAAGTCTAAAAGCAGCACAAAAAAAGGTGTAAAAGCGAAAGGCAGAAGCGGTAAACATACCCGAAAAGAAAAAGGAAAAAAGTAAGACAAAAAGGGGGCATTTTCGTTGAAAATCACACAGTTGTCTATTAAAAATTTTAAATCCGTAGAGGAACTGGTAATCCGCGATATTGAAGACGTACTTATTTTAGTCGGAAGAAACAATGCCGGAAAATCTGTCATGCTTGATGCAATCCGCGCGGTATCCGGCGATTATGCCATATCCGAAGCGGATTTTCACCACCGGGACGGCAATATTACCATCGGCATACAGCTTCTGATTACAGATGAAGATTTAGAGTATCTGCATCAGAACGGCATTGTCGGTAATTTCAAGCAGTTCTCACTGTGGAAAGAAAATTTTTGTAAAAAGCTGCCGTCCTATCAGGAAACGGAGGATGGCGGCACGCTTGAATTTGAATACATTTACGGCAGAAACGGCATCGTACGCTACAAAGACGGTTATTTTAAAAACAACCGTTATATCAAAAGTATTTTTCCGAAAATCTATTTCGTGGACCAGTACCGTGACAAAGAAGATATCAGTCAGGATTTGATTTTATTACAGCAGGATACCGGACTGCAGGCACTGCGGGACGACCGGTGCATTTTTGATGAAAAACGCAAATGCCACCAGTGCTTTGAATGTATCGGCGTAATCCAGAAAAAAACGCCGGAACAGCTGACACTGATGGAAACGAGCCGCCTGTTGCAGTACAAATTATTTACGTGTAATTTAAACCGGTTGTCAGAGCGTTTAAACTACTATTTCAGCCGCAACGGCGGGCAGTCCCATGAAATTCATTATGAGATTAAATTTGATGCGGACGAACTGTTTAAAATTGATACCGTTGTGCGTATGCGCGGCAGCAAAAAAGAGGGCGGACTGGATGCGCTCGGTGAAGGCTTAAAAAGCATTTACATTTTATCCCTGCTTCAGACCTATGTGGATACAAAAAACACAGCACCGTATATTATTATGGTAGATACACCGGAAATTTATCTGCACCCGCAGTTAAAAAAGGTTGCGAGTGAAATCCTTTACCGGCTGTCCAAAAAGAATCAGGTTATATTTTCCACGCACGAGCCGGAGATGCTGTTTAACTTTACATCGGGACAGATTCGTCAGGTGTATTCCGACAGCAGGTACAATACGTGTGTACGTGAAGACACCGACTTGGATGCCATTTTAAATGATCTGGGCTATACGGCAAATGACTTGATGAATGTGAGCTTTGTCTTTATTGTTGAGGGTAAGCAGGATAAGAGCCGCCTGCCGCTGCTGCTTAAAAAATATTATTCCGAGGTCTATGATGAGTCCGGACAGCTCAAGCGCATTGCGATTATTTCCACCAACAGCTGTACGAATATCAAGACATATGCCAATTTAAAATACATCAATTCTGTTTATTTAAAGGACAGTTTTATGATGATCCGGGACAGCGACGGCAAAAACAGGATGCAGTTAGGACAGCAGCTCTGCAAATATTACGGCGACCGGTCACATGAAGATAAAGGCAATCTTCCACGGGTTACGGAGAAAAATGTGCTGATTTTAAAATATTATTCGTTTGAAAATTATTTTCTGTTTCCGGAAGTCATGGCGCAGATTGGTGTTGTAAAAAGTGTCGATGCGTTTTACGACATTTTGTGGAGTAAATATCAGGAATATCTCTATAAATTAACAAGTGTGAAAGCCATGTTAAAAAAAACGGGGATAAAGATACAGTCCCGTCAGGACATTGTGGATAACATTGAAAATATCCGGATTTACGTGCGCGGTCACAACCTGTACGACATTTTCTACGGCCGTTATAAAAAGCAGGAAAATGAAATCCTGACGAAATACATTGAAGCTGCGCCGCGGGAAATTTTCGCGGATATTCTTGAAAAAATAGATGCGTTTGTCTACTTTGATTCGCGTAAAAAAGAAGAATAACACTACAGGCTTAAAAGGGCGGACATCAAAGATGCCCGCTCTTTACAAATTGCTCCGGATATGGTAACATGACAAATATTACAAAAGTGTTACAAAACAGTAAACTACACAGTTTATCGATTATGTTATAGATTATGATAGAAATGCCGTCACACGGCAGAAATGGAGAGAGTCATGTCACATTTTACCAAATATGGGAAAAGAATGAGACTGATGCTGCTGACAGCAATGTTTGTTGCCAGTATGGTATGCTTATTTGCAATACCGTTTGTAGAAAAGAATCTTTTAAATAATCAGGTAGCGTATTACCGTATAGAAGTAAACGGAACAGAAGTCGGGGCTGCCAATTCCCGCGCAGATGCGGCAAAAGCGCTTGCAGATGCAAGAGGACGGCTTTCCGGCATTTATCCTGATGTTGTATATATGGAGCCGGAGTATACGGTAATTAAAGAGAGCCATCTTACGGCGGAACGCATGAGTGAGGAAGAACTCTCAGACAGTATCTATAGTGCATTATTTTCCAGTATAACAGATGTGAATTCACAGATTGCCTATATGGTCAGAATGGACGATGCAACGGTTACACTTGCGAGTCTGGATGATGTGTATACGCTGCTTTCCCGTGTGGAACAGCAGTATGACACCCAAAAAGAGTATACGGTGCAGTTAAATGCCACAGGCAGCAGCGGAGATTATACTGTCAGCTTTGAAAAGACCCAGACGGATGCCAGCAAAGACATCGTATCTGCGGTACTAAGCGGACAGGCATCCACGACACAGGAAGACGGAACGGTCGTGCATGACGGGATTACATCCATTGATTTTGCGCAGAATGTAACTGTCAGCGAAGTGCTTCTTGCAAAGACCGGGATTGTCAATGTGGACACGGCTTACGAAGCAGTGACAAAATCATCAGAAAACCGTGTGTTATATGAAGTAAAGGCGGGAGAAACCGTTGAATCCGTCGCTTCCGATTACAGAATTGATAAAGAACAGATTTACGAATGGAATACGCAGCTGGATACGGATTCGGTGCTTGCAGAGGGTGAGATGATAACACTTTCTGTACCGGAAACCCTGCTGTCTGTTGTGATGACAAAGCGTGAAACATATGATGAGGCGTATCGTGCAACACCGCAGTATATACAGGATGAGGAAGCACAGAAGGGTAAGAATACGATAGAGGAAGAAGGAAGCACAGGAACCAGAAAGGTTACGGCAGAGGTTTCCTATATTAATGGAAGACGGACAGATACGAAGATTATAGATGAAAAAGTCCAGACAGAATCGCAGCCACAGGTGATTTCAGTGGGTACGCAGTCAGACAGTGCGTATGGGTTACCGGTTTCCGGACAGTTTGGCGGAAATGTAAATAACGGTGTCATCTGGCTTGCAAAAGAGCGGACATCTGTTTATGCGGCAGCAGAGGGTACGGTGACACGTACCGGATGGTATGCAGATTACGGATATTGTATTGACATTACACATAAAGACGGCTCCGTAACAAGATATGGACACCTTGATGCAATTGGTGTGGTAAAAGGGCAGAATGTGACAGCAGGACAGCTGATTGCCAACAGCGGCAGTACCGGAAACTGCGATGAACCGTGTCTGTATTTTGAGCTGTGGATAAACGGCAGCACCGTAAATCCACTGCGCTTTATTCAGTAAAAGATAGTTCTTATGTATCAGATAAAGCATATACTGTAAATGCGCCTTTGCAAAACAAAGCTATTTTCGCAAGGTTTTTTTGGCTATACTCTTTACAAATGTGATGTTTATGTTATAATTTAACAGAATATGTTGAAAATAATAATGAAGTTGATATAGATAAGATAGAGGTGCATAACAATGGAACAGTATGTGATTAAGGGTGGAGTACGCCTTCAAGGAGAAGTTTCCATAGGTGGAGCAAAGAATGCAGCACTCGGCATTCTCGCTGCTGCGATTATGACAGATGAAACGGTAACGATAGAAAACGTGCCGAATGTACGGGATATTCGTGTACTTTTACAGGCAATTGAGGGGATTGGTGCAAAGGTTACTTATGTATACAATAATTCCGTTCAGATTAACGGTGGTTCTATCAGTGATATTAATGTAGATTACGAATATATTAAGAAAATCAGGGCGTCATATTATTTACTGGGCGCACTGCTTGGAAAGTACAAGGAATCCCAGGTGGCTCTTCCGGGCGGATGTAATATCGGAAGCCGTCCGATTGACCAGCACATCAAGGGCTTTAAGGCTCTGGGTGCGGAAGTGGATATTTCCTACGGAAAGATTCATACAAAGGCAGAAAAGCTTGTGGGCAGCCACATTTATTTTGATGTCGTGACAGTCGGCGCAACAATTAACCTGATGTTAGCTTCCTGCATGGCAGAAGGCGATACGATTCTTGAAAATGCAGCAAAAGAGCCGCATATCGTAGATGTAGCGAACTTCTTAAATGCAATGGGCGCGAATATCAAAGGGGCCGGAACAGACGTTATCCGTATTAAAGGCGTTTCCCGTCTGCACGGTACGACGTATTCGATTATTCCGGATCAGATTGAAGCCGGAACATTTATGTTTGCGGCAGCAGCAACCAAAGGTGATATTACGGTAAGAGATGTCATTCCAAAACATCTGGAATCTTTATCTGCAAAGCTGCTTGAAATCGGATGTCAGGTCATTGAAGGTGATGACAGCGTACGTGTTATTGGCAGTGAAGAATTAAAATCTACCAATGTAAAGACACTCCCGTATCCGGGATTTCCAACGGATATGCAGCCACAGATGGCAGTTGTTCTTGCACTTGCCAACGGTTCAAGCATGGTAACGGAAAGCATTTTTGAAAACCGTTTTAAATATGTAGACGAATTAAACCGCATGGGCAGCAAGATTAAGGTAGAGGGTAACACCGCTTATATCGAAGGTGTATCCGGATTTACAGGCGCACAGCTTGCAGCACCGGATTTACGTGCGGGTGCGGCACTTGTACTTGCAGCACTTGCAGCGGAAGGCATTTCCGAAATTGAGGACATTGAATATATTCAGAGAGGGTACGAAGATTTTGAAGGAAAGTTAAGAAGTCTTGGTGCTTTAATTGAACGTGTCGATTCAGAAAGAGATGTACAGAAATTTAAATTAAAAATCGGCTGATGAAAACTGGTATACACTGATGCGGAAACGTGGGTGTGTACCAGCCTTTTTACTTTTATTACTAATATTTAATAAAATTTATTGTTTGTTTTGATAAAAATAAGACAATTTGTGATATGATAAATTTGGTATTTATCTATTTCACACACGCATTTTGTGTCCGTGCGCACAGAACACAAATTCATTATGCGGACCGGAATCATATAGGCTGCAGAATATAGCTAAAATAGACGTAGGGCGTGCGCAGAAATGAAGATGACAATGAAACTGAAAAATAAATTAATATTAACTTTTTGCATTATGAGTATTCTTCCGATGGTTCTGTGCGGACTGGTTATCTGCGGCATGTATAAAATCCATGCACAGAATATGTACCAGACCTATGAGATAGACAGTCAGACATTTCTGATTGATTTTTACTCGCCGATGGAGCTGATGGGAAAGATTACGGAAAATATTTATGACGATATCCGTGAAATTGCAGAGGAAAATCCGGAAAAGTTTAACGATGAAAGCTATCTGGAGCATATTGATTACAGACTGTCAGAGAAGCTCTCAGAGCTGGTTGTCCGTAAAAACGGGGTCTATACATATCAGTCAGAGGTGCTTAAAGGAAAAAATATTGATGAGCTGCTTCCGGCATATGATGAAGATGAGAACATTTGTGATGTGGCACTTTATAAGGGCGGCGACTACCAGACACTGGTAAAGCAGATTAATTTTTCCGACAGTCAGGGCAATGAATACAGTGTATCCATTCTGACATCATTAAATCAGATTGTACCGCAGCTGAAAATGTTTGCAATCGAACTGTTTGCGGCAGTTTTTCTGATACTGGTGATTACAAGCCTGATACTGAATCTGTGGATATACCGTTCCGTTGTGACACCGCTTAATAAGCTGAAGCTGGCGACACATAATATACAGGCGGGTAATTTTGATTTTGAAATGCCGAATGTCCCGAAAAATGAAATCGGTGATGTGTGCCGTGATTTTGAGGAAATGCGTGTCATTTTAAAGCAGTCGTCCGAAGACAAGATTCGTTCCGATATGGAAGAAAAAGAGCTGATCCGCAATATTTCACATGATTTAAAGACACCGCTGACGGCGATTAAAGGTTATGTGGAAGGGATTCAGGACGGTATTGCGGATACACCGCAGAAGCAGGAAAAGTATCTGCGTACAATTGCCAATAAGGTCAATGATATGGACAAGCTGATTGATGAGCTGACGATTTATTCCAAGTTAGATACCAATCGTGTGCCGTATTCCTTTGCAAAGATTCCGATTAAGGGATATTTTGATGACTGCTGTGAGGAGATTAAGATTGACTTAGAAGCGCAGGGCATTGATCTGGATTACCGTTGTTATGCGGGGGATGATGTGTTTATCGTTGCAGATGCGGAACAGTTAAAGCGTGTCATCAACAATATTGTCAGCAACTCCGTAAAATACCGCGACGAAAGCCGGAAAGAAAAAATTACAATTGCCGTTTATGACGAGGGTGATTATGTACACATTCTGCTGGCAGACAACGGAAAAGGCATTGGGGCAAGAGAACTGCCGCGTATTTTTGAACGTTTTTACAGAACGGATTCATCAAGAAACAGCAGGCAGGGCGGAAGTGGTATCGGACTTGCCATTGTTAAAAAAATTATTGAAGACCACAAGGGAAAAATCTGGGCAGAAAGTGTGGAGGGCGAAGGAACAGCCATGCATATCAATCTGTTAAAATATAAAGATAATTCCCATTATTGTATAGAAGATAAAAGTGGAAAAAAGAGTGCAAAGGGACTCAGATAAAATGTAACACAGAAATGTAAAACAGAAAGGAAATTGGGGTATGAGCAGAGTATTAATAGTAGAAGATGAAGAAGCCATTGCAGAAATTGAAAAAGATTATCTGGAATTAAGTGATTTTGAAGTTGTCATTAAGTCAGACGGTACACAGGGACTGGCAACCGCTTTAAATGAAGATTTTGATATTATGATTTTAGATGTCATGCTGCCGGGAACGGACGGTTATGAAATCTGCCGTCAGGTCCGTGAAGTCAAAAACACACCGATTATCATGGTATCGGCAAAGAAAGAAGACATTGATAAAATCCGCGGACTGGGTGTCGGCGCAGATGATTATATGACAAAGCCGTTCAGTCCAAGCGAACTGGTGGCAAGAGTAAAAGCACATCTGGCAAGATATGAGCGCTTGGTCAGCAGTGCAAAGCAGGAAAATGATGTGATTGAAATCCGCGGCATTAAGATTGACAAGACGGCAAGACGTGTTTTTGTCAACGGCGAGGAAAAAGTTTTTACGACGAAGGAATTTGATCTGCTGACATTCCTTGCAGAGCACCCAAACCACGTATTTACAAAGGACGAACTGTTTAAAGAAATCTGGGATATGGATTCTATCGGTGATATTGCAACCGTTACCGTGCATATCAAAAAGATTCGTGAAAAGATTGAGTATGATACGTCAAAGCCGCAGTATATTGAAACCATCTGGGGTGTCGGATACAGATTTAAAATGTAATATAGGGTATGATAACAGCCTGTGGTGTTTTGCATCATGGGCTTTTACTATGAAAATGAAGAAAAGGGTATGGATAAAATGGCAAGGAAAACAAAATATGAAATACGAACGTTAAAAACAGAAACAGATGATGTCAATCAGTATAATGCACTGCTTAGGTATGCTTTTCAGGTGACGGAGCAGGAACTGGCAGAAACCGGCTGGCGGGACGATGAGATTAAACAGTCCAAGTTCCCGGTGTTAGACCGTGCGGACGTGCTGGGCTGTTTTGACGGAAAGACACTGATTTCGCAGTTTGCGGTTTATCCGCTCAAAATGAATATTTACGACACGGTTTTTCAGATCGGATTTGTAACAAGTGTCTGCACCTATCCGGAATATTCCGGACACGGCATTATGAAAAAACTCATGGTAAAGAGCCTGACCAATATGCGGCATAAGGGCCAGTCGTTTGCACTGTTGTATCCGTATTCCATTCCGCTGTATCACAAGCTTGGCTGGGAAATCGTATCCAATAAAATCTCCTATACGGTCAAAGACCGCCAGATACCGGCGAAAGCGACTGCGCCGGGGTATGTGCGCCGCGTGGACTGGGAAAATGCCGATTTTATGAATCTTCATTCGACTTTTGCATCCGTGACACACGGCTGTCTGTTCCGCAATGCGCTGGCATGGGAAGAATACTGGCGCTGGGACGAGGACGACACCAATGTGGCAGTCTATTACAATGAAGCGGATAAGCCGTGCGGTTACATGGTTTATCTAATCAAGTCCGACATTATGCACATAAAAGAAATGATTTATTTAAACCGTGAGGCACAGCAAGGCTTGTGGGAGTATATCCGTGCGCATGAATCCATGATTGATGAAGTCCGCGGAAACACCTATTTTAGCGAGCCGATAGCCTTTGAAATGGATGACGGCGATATCCGCGAAATGATTCGTCCGTACTGCATGGGCAGAATCGTCGATGTGGAGCAGTTCTTTGAAAATTATCCGTGCGACCCGGACGAAAAACCGGTGCGGATTGCGTTTGAACTGCATGATGAACTGCTTTCATGGAATAATAAGACGGTGACGGTGCTGTTTGAGGACGGACACTGTAAAATTACAAAAGAACCCGCAGATTATACCTTAAAAATGAGCATTGCGACACTCACAACCCTGCTTTTAGGATACAAGACCGCAGAACGTCTGTATGAAATGGAGCGGATAGAAGGCACGGAGGAAGCTGCAGAACATTTAGATGATGTATTGTTTCACAAGATTCCGTATATTTCGGATTATATTTAATGAGAATTTTATATTTAACCAGTTCTGTCGGCAGCCTGAAAGATGCACTGCGTTTTTCCTTTGAAAACCGCACATAAAGAGGTGCCGGATTTAGACAGAGCCTAGGGAATATAAGAACAGGGGGAGTTGACAGCATTGGTATAATAAAAGATAAGGAAAAGATTAGAACTTGCCGTAAAGGCAGAAAGGAAGATAATCATGACAAAGGTAGATATTATTTCAGGATTTTTAGGTGCAGGAAAAACCACTTTAATCAGTAAATTATTAAAAGAAGCATTAAAGGACGAGCAGGTCGTTCTGATAGAAAACGAATTTGGCGAAATCGGTATTGACGGTGGATTTTTAAAGGATTCCGGCGTGGAAATCAGGGAAATGAATTCCGGCTGTATCTGCTGTTCACTGGTAGGCGACTTCGGTACATCTTTAAAGGAAGTTGTTGACAAGTACCATCCGGACAGAATCATCATCGAGCCGTCAGGTGTCGGCAAGCTCTCCGATGTCATTAAGGCAGTAAAGGACCTTCATATCGAAAATGAAATCCGCTTAAACAGTGCATCAACTGTAGCAGATGCTTCTAAAGTAAAAGTATACATGAAGAACTTCGGTGAATTCTTCAACAACCAGATTGAACATGCAGGCACAATCATTTTAAGCCGTACACAGAATGTCAGCGAAGACAAGTTAAAGAAGGCTATTGAACTGATTCGTACAGTCAATGCCAATGCACATATTATTACGACACCTTGGGATGACTTAGAGGGTACACAGATTTTAGGTGCCATGGAAAACGTAACGAACCTCGAACTGGAAATGCTTGCAGAAGCAGCTGAAAAAGCGCATGAAGAACATGAACACGAGCATCATCACCATCATGACGGCGAGGAGTGCTGCTGTGGTCATCATCACGATGAGGACGAACACGACCACCATCATGACCACGATGAGGACGAACACGAACATCACCATCACGGACATGACGAGGAATGTGGCTGCGGACATGACCATGACCACGAGGAACATGAACATCATCATCACGACCATGATGGCGAATGTGGCTGCGGACATGACCATCACCATGAAGGACATCATCATGCAGATGACGTATTCTCAAGCTGGGGTACAGAAACACCGAATAAATATGATAAAGCAGCACTTGAAGGTATTTTAAAGAAGCTGGCTGAAACAGAAGAATATGGTAAGATTTTGCGTTCAAAAGGTATGCTTCCTTGCACGGACGGCACATGGATGTATTTTGATTTAGTACCGGGAGAATACGAAATCCGTGACGGCAAGGCAGATTTCACAGGAAGAATCTGTGTCATCGGTGCCGAATTAAAAGAAGATGCGTTAAAAACATTATTTGAAATCGCCTAAGCTCTGCGGCAATTCACAGGGACAGGAGTTGAAAGGAAGGACATATGGCAGAAGAAGAATACCAGATTCCGATATTTTTTATTAACGGACAGTTAGACAGCGGAAAGACCCGTTTTATAACAGAAACAATTGAGATGGGACAGTTTGCGGAAGCAAAAAATAAGCTGCTTATTGTATGCGAAGAAGGCGAGGAGGAGTACGATGAAAAAATGCTCAAAGATAACGGTGTGAGCATGGTTGTACTTGAAAAAGAAGATTTAACCGAAGAAAAGTTAAAAGAACTGGATAAGCAGTATGACCCATGGATTGTTATTGTCGAGTACAACGGCATGTGGGACCCGGCACTTTTAATGGGAACTGCAAAGCCGTTTGGCTGGCAGATTTACCAGTCCATTACACTGGTGAATGCAGAAACCTTCGGTGTACAGTGGGCAAATATGAAATCCATCATGGCTGAAATGGTTAAAAATGTAGATATGGTTATTTTTAACCGCTGCAGCAGCGGCATGGATCTTGGCAGCTACAGAAGAAGCATGAAAGCGTTAAATTCATACGTACAGATAGTCTTTGAAGACAAAAACGGCGATATGATGTCCATTGCAGAGCAGCTTCCGTATGATGTCAATGCAAATGTGATTGAGGTCGATGACTGCGATTACGGTATCTGGTACATGGACGTTTCCGAGCGCCCTGAAGTGTATAAGGGTAAAACCGTACGCTTTAAGGGGCAGGTTTTAAAAAATAAATATTTTAAAGACAAAAATTTTGTACCGGGCAGAAAGGTCATGACCTGTTGTGCAGAGGATACTTCCTTTATCGGTTATATCAGTTTTTACGATAAAATATCTTCTCTTGAAAATAGACAGTGGATTACGGTAACGGCACAGATTGCATATGAGTTCCAGATAGCATATAAGAAAAAAGGTCCGGTTCTTTATGTGCAGAAGGTAGAGCCGGCAGAAGCACCGGCAGACGAACTGGTTTACTTCTAAATAAAGAGAGGACAATACCGATGATTCAGGATATTTTACCACGCCATCTGGACAATCAGTTCAGGTGGCTGACACCGCAGAAAAGCGATATTATTCTTTTATTTGAGGGTTCCAGTGTGCTTGCAAAATGGCAGGATGAAAAAATTTATTATCCCGATTACGAAGAATTCTGCACACAGACAGATGCGGCAAAATACACGTTTATTTATGTATTGTCTGTCGATGAAATCCAGTTTCTCTGTCATGTCCATATTTCCGTACAGGTAAATATAGCTGTTGGACGGATGATAATAGGTTCTGTGGAAATTCAGATATTCTTCATAAGTCAGTTCCGGGATCACATCCGGATCTCCGCCGGACTCATTTGCATAGGTCGTATCCGGGAAAAGAGAATTCAGGATCATACGGTCCAGAACACCATCCGGTGAAGAAAAAGCTCCCTTCATCTCATTATAAACAACTCCGTTATAAGAAAGCTCCCCATCTGCTTCCTCCAGGTGATAATTCCAGCCCTCCTGCCGGAAGATCTCTTCGTGTTTATAAATATTCGGATGCAGAACTGCGTCCATATACACGTCCATCAGATTCTGAAAATCCTTTTCATTACAGCTTGCAACCGGATATACCGTCTTGTCCGGATAAGTCATCGCATTCAAAAAGGTGTTCAAAGATCCTTTTACCAGTTCCACAAACGGATCCTTGGTCGGAAACTTTTCCGAGCCACACAGAACAGTATGTTCCATGATATGTGGCACTCCGGTACTGTTCGTTGTCGGTGTGCGGAATCCGATATTAAATACTTTATTTTCATCATCATTGGAGATCAGAAGCACCCTCGCACCGCTCTTTTTATGTCTTAAAAGCGCTCCTTCCGATTTCAGATCCGGAAGAGGTCTGTGCTCAATGATCTCATATGCTGTAAGCTTTGTTAAATCCATATATGATTTCCTCCAAGTTCTGTAGTTAGTCTCATAAATAACATTGTACACATTTCTTTGATTTGATACAAGGTCTTGGTGGGAATTGTTTTTCATAATCCGCTGTACCTCCCCAGTTCTTTATGACTTTTCCGCCAACTATG
>OGOS01000946.1_pt1 | contig 20748 bp, 9 predicted proteins | sample 1552701 | NCBI WGS metagenome assembly OGOS01 (sample SAMEA2580128, study PRJEB22360) | human gut metagenome | biome: human gut; feature: human-associated habitat; material: faeces | place: Denmark | collected 2008/2010
TGCCCAACGGCTTCCTGCACGGAAGCCTCATCTGTCACATCTACACGCATATGCCTCACGCCTTCTACAGGAACATCCCGGCGACTGAACTCATAGACTATATAGCCAGCCTTACTTAATGCAACTGCAGTACATCGTCCGATTCCGGAACTTCCACCTGTGACAAGAGCTGTTCTTTTCTGTTTTGATTCCATATTGTTACTTACCTCATTCCATTTTTTCTTCTTACCACACGGGTAAGTTCCTGTCGTATTTCCTCATTCTTGAATAACTGCCTGCACCATTCGTCCTGTGCCATAACATCACCACAAATCATATTGTTTCATAGTTTCTGCGTTTCGATATTCATGTTTTTCATAATATCCTATCAGTCTTCCCTCTTCTCTGAGTGCAACCATATAAACATCTTTATTCTGCTTCTCATTATGGAAAGTATAAACAAGATTATGGCTCTCATCTGCCCCAAACCAGTCCACTACCTTCTGTATTTTATCCCTGGATTCCTGATTATGACAATCTAACAGACTTCTTCCAATAAGTTTATCACCGCCTCGCTTCGCATAGCTGGTAACAGCTGCCGGATTCATGTAGATAATCTCATGTTTGAGATTGCATATAACAACGGATGCCCTGTCCTGATCAACAATGCTCTTATAAAAGCTGACATATGATTTAAACTCAATCAACTTTTCATTATCAAGCCTCTTCTGAAGTTGTGGTTTCTTTCTCCGATAATAATCGTATATCTCTCCACCTGGTATCCAGATTTGTGCCTCATTTATCTTATCAAGTACAGCTCTAACAATCTGTTCATCAGCTAATGAATCAGGTGCTTTTTCATGTTCTGTTACATATTTTTTGTATTCTTCATACACCCAGCCTGTAATCTTATCCTTCTGTTTCATCTTGAGATTACTAAACTTCTTGTTCATCTGTAAAAGCTGACCATCTATCTTTTTATGAATTTTTGTCTTCTTACTTTTCGCCATTTTATGTCATCCTTAAAACTTCACTACTTTCTCAATTTTTCAAACAAGAAGTTGTTACTCAATCAAATTCCGTAATGAATAACCCATTTATTTTTGTCCAATGCCTTTTTAAACAGTTTCTTTAATTCGCACAATTCAGGAATATCAGCAATGCTATCAATAAACGCCTTTAATGAACAGGGCGGAACAAGTGTAACACCACAATATGCAAGCCCTTTGCCTTTAACAGAAAGTGTATGCCAATAGAAGTCAATGGATGAAAGTCTTTCAACAACACCTTCTAAATATTTATTATCAACAGAAATGCATTCGTATTTCCACGGTTCATATTCGTCATATCGCTCGCTCTGCCGAGGAGTATTCATCATAATTCCAAACTCATGTTTTGCCATATACCATCACTTCCGCAACTTCCGATTTGAAGGGCAGTCGCCCAATCACTTATTTACTCTATTATAACAAACCGCCCCGAAAAAGTCAATCGCTTGCGGGGCTGAATCCAGAAAGGAGTGTTCTTTATGAACAACAACCAGCTTGCGGAAGTCGCAAAGATCCTCGGTGTCTCCGAGGACAGCATTTCCGCTATGAACGATGAGATCAAAAACAGTATGACGGCAGTTTTTGAAACTGTTGCTATCAGAAATGACGAGGACAAAAAGATAGTCTTTGAAGCACTGGACGATCTGTGGCAGAAAGGCTCGGTATATATCGGGCTTGATGAGGTTGCAAAATCAACTGGCATTTTGCTTGTGACACTCCGCAGCCTTGATTACGATACGCAGCAGACTATCGTTTATGAGTACATGATGGACAGCTCGCAAACAGAGCGTTTCTATGACCTTGTGAACAAGGCACTTGCAGTTTCAGAGCTTGGCAATGTTGCAAAGCTGATCGGTGTTCCTGTGCGTGAGCTGAGGCCGCTCCCTCGCCGTATTCAGGAGAATATCTGCGGTGCGTACACAATGGAGTACGATGCCGACAGCACAAACACCGACCTGATCGACCACATCAGGGAGATGATCGCTCCGTGACAGATTTCCCTTACATCTGCGGTGAGGATATTTCCGCTATCAACAACAAGGAGTTTATCCGTATCGAAACGGATAAGGCGCAGGCTATCGTTATCGCCCTCGATAAAAGTGATATTCCTTATTCTGCCCGATTCAGAGATACCGAAATGGTGCTGACCTTTGACGGTAGCTATAGGGAACAGGTCGAAAGTATTATCACAAAGGCCATGTCGGGCGATTATGAAGCATTGCTCTGTGAGCTGCAAGTCTACGGAGTGCCGGACGGCTACTATCGGCTGTTGGGCGAGGTTGCGGAATTGATGAACACAACTATCGGAACATTGCAGGCTCGTCCCGATGAAATTCAGCTTGCACTTTGCAAAACATATACGGACTTTTGGCTCTGCGATGATGCCTCGATTCAGCGAGAGCTTGACCGTGTGATCTCTGTAAACGGCAGAACGGTGTCGGATATTCAGGAGCATGAAAAAATCAAGACTCAGAAGAAAGCTCCGACAGCACCCACACAGGATTCGGCTGAAAAAGTTCGCACATTTGCGGAGCTTTTCGAGAACTATCAGCGCCGAAATGCCAATGACTATTTTACAAGAGAAGCCCACAAACACTTAGCTGAGATCGCTCGGCGCAGACAGAGTACTGAACAGGAGCGTACCATTCAGACCGAAGAATTAGAAAGGAAGAATAGACCATGAAGAAGATCATTGTAATCGGAAGTGCCGTTGTTACAGCTGTGACCGCAGCGGTTATCATCATCGTGAAGCACACAAAGTGAGGTAGCCTATGCCAGTACAGGATAATGACGATAAGAGAACCGCCGACCAGCCTGCGGTCGATGCGGAAGAACTGAGAAGAAAACAGGCTCAGTCTCGGGAACAGCAGCAGGACGAAACCAGCGTTCAGAAGTCGGGAAAACTTCTTCCTCTGCTGAACGCAAAGGCAGAACATCATCAGAGCCGTATCGACTCTCTTGATGAAAAAATCGCCAATCAGACAGATAAGATCGACCGCAACAAAGCGAAGATCGAAGCTCTTTCCGCAAAGGCTGATAAGCTCGAAGATACCAACCGTATGCTGAAAGCTACGATCGGCAATTTGCCGGGTATCGGTGCTGTTATTGCCCTTAACGAGAAGCGTATTCAGGCTATCCGTGAGGAGAAGATTTCTGAGCGACAGCAGAAGATCGACCAGGGTTGGAAGAAGATCGACAAATTTACAGTAAAGCGTGACCGTATCGAACACAAGCTGAATCGTGTGATCGCTCTCAATGACACGATCAAGAGCTTTTCTATCGGCTTTAACAAGGAACGCCGTGAAGCTTTTGCCGATGCAATGACAAGGTTGAATGGTGCAACTGTTGATTGCCTGAGCGATAAAAAAGCAACACTTGAAGCGAAAAAGCAGAAAATCCTTGATACTTACAATGATCCTGCAACAAGTGTTGTTGACAAATATAATCTCTCCGAACAGCTCAAAGATGTGAATGAGCGTATTTCAGCACTTGATGATAAGATCATGAAACTTGCCCGTCCTGAAACACACTATGAGGAGCAGGTCAATGATCAGCTCGATGCTTCTATGAAGCTGACCGGAGATAAGCTCGGTGAAATGGTTCAGAAAGGCAATATTGATATGCCGACACTTGCTGAGAGTGCTGTTCAGGCGGCACAGAAGGTCGAAACGCTTGACCGTACTAAGGTCGCTGAACTTGCAGATCAGTTGAATATTCAACCCCTTGCCAATGTGGAGATGCAGCTTGAAGATGATTACAACATGATCGACGGTATCATCAACAACGGCTCTAAGGAGGACATTGACAAGGCAAAGGCAGAGCTTGCGGAAGGTATCAAGTCTATGGAGAGCCTTGCAGAAAATCCATTTGTTCCGCAGGAAATGAGAGATAATGCAGTTGAGGAGCTTGCAAAAATGAAAAGTCAGCTTGAGCTTCTCAATATGCACGATGAAGTCGAGGTAGATAGCTGGCTGTCGGATATGCTTGATAAGGGTGATGCTGTTTTGACTGATGACGGCGGTTTCAAGGTGAACCCTGATTATTACAAGGAATTGTCTCGAAATGACCGTCATGTGGAGACTATGACGGAAATTCAGGCTGTTGAGGTCATGTCGGCTCTTATATCGGCAGGCGTACAATTTTCCGCTGCTACGAAGGGTGAGGATAAGGTCGGAATTACCGTTTCAAAGAATGATGTGTCAACTCTGAATGATGTGATGTATGCTTCTATCGGAAAGATCGCACATACTGATGCCGCAAAGGAGAACGGCGGTAAGGGTGAAAAGGGCAAGTATGAGACCATCAACCCTGAATACTACGCTTCACTCGGCAAGGACGATAAGCACACCCGTGTTGAGTCGATCGACACGGCACGAAATATCGTGGCAGAACTGCAAAAGGCGAACATTCCGTATTCTGCGGTTGTCCGCAAGAATGATACGGTGGCGGTCACTGTTTCTAAGGCGAATGCCGAAGCCTACAAGCAGATCGAGAGTGCTGTCAAGGGCGAAAGAGCCGTGGAATATGTCAACCCCGACTATTTTAAGACACTCCCGAAGCAGGAGCGTTTCACCCAGCGTATGGGCGAGGGGCAGGCTCGGAAGAAGTCGGCAGAGCTGACAGCTAAGGGCGTGGAACATTCCGCTGTGTTCGGTGGCGAGAAGTCTGCGGTCACGGTCGCAAAAAAGGATTCCAAAAAAGCTTTCTTTTCCCGTGGCAAAATGCAGAGAGATGCCCAGCGTATCAGCGGCCGAGGTCAGCAGAAACCTCAGCAGACACCCAAAATGAGAAATGATCAGGGGCTGGAATAACAGATGAAAATTACTGATGAGCAGAAAGAAAAGGCGGCATTTGTCAATCTTCCTCAGTTCCTCATGGCTCACGGCTTTGATTTGAAGAAAGTCGGCAGGGAGTATGTGTGGAAGGATCACGATAGCCTGCACATCAAGGATAACGGTCCGGGTGAGCGTGGCGCGTGGTTTCGTTTCAGCGAGGACAAGGGCGGCGATAATATCGGCTTACTCCGAGAATATATGGATATGTCCTTTCTTGATGCCGTCGAAGCTCTGACCGGAGAACACATTGACCGCACCTATACTCCGTCCCGCACATACGAATTGAAACCTGTTCAGCAAACGGCAAGAGAGCTTTCCCTTGCTGAAGCTGATAATTGCAGGCGTGTGTTTGCGTATCTGTGCAAGACCAGAGGGCTTGACTATGATATGCTTTCCGCACTTGTGAAGAAAGGCATTATCTCTCAGGAAGAAAAAACAGGCAATGTGCTTTTCAAGTACTATGACGATCAGGGCAAAGCCATCGGTGCGGAAAAGGTCGGTACATCAACGGAGCATAAATTCAAAGGCATTGCAACAGGCTCGGCTGGCGGTCACGGATTTGAGGTAGTACACGGCACTGGCGAAAAGGCCTTTTTCTTTGAGTCGGCAATAGATATGCTTTCCTATCTGCAAATGCACAGCAAAGAACTTGATAATTGCAGGCTTGTTTCCATGATGGGCGTGAAGCCGAGTATCGTCCTTGATACGATGCTTCGTCATAATATCGCTCCTGAGAATGTATTTTTATGCTCCGACAATGATACCGCAGGCAATGAATTTGCTCGGCGTTTGCAGGAACAGTATCCCGATATGAAACGTATCATCACGCCCGATACATATAAAGACTGGAACGATATGCTCAGAAATATTCCAAAACAGATAGAAGTAGAACAAGAGACTAAGACAAAGGAGGTTGACAGCGTGGCTGACCTTATGACATACGGCAACAAAATGTGGAATAATGCGACAGACAACAGAGATAAGTCGCTGATATCAATGCAGCTTGCGGATTTTCAGCGTGTGCAGGAAATGCTTGAAAAATCGGGTATCAATTATTATGCCTACGAAATGAACAGTACTGTCCGTATGGCGGTGAATGATAAGGATACCGATTGGCTGAGAAAAATCTTTGGCAATATGAACGTTACAAAGTCCAACAGACCGTATTTTCCACCTGAGAAAAACATCATCGGCAATACAGAATATCGTTACATTCCGCAAAAGGAATATGTGACGGCTGACCGTGATCTTGTGCTGAAAATGGCTGATATTATGGCTCGGAGAGGTATGCAGTTTTCGGGCAGAATCTATCCGTCCGGTAAAGGAACGCTGACGGTAAGTCACGCTGACTTCGTTGCTGTCCGCAATATCAAGGACGAAGTGATCAGTATGCGTAAGCAGTTTGCAAGTCCTGATAAGGCACAGGAAGTCGGCAACCGTGATTACTGTGCAAACCGTGATACTCGCTATTATATGAGCAAGCTCACACCTGAGCAGTTCAAGGAAGTCAAGCCGTTTTTGGAGACAAGTGTGAGCTATCATGCAGTTTCCCGTGAAGGCAAGGTCGCATTTGCAGTCGATAAGGAGAACGTTCCTGCTTTTCATAGAGCATTGGAGAACGCTGTCCGTGAGGTCGGTATGCTCCGAAATATGGCTGACCTCGGTCTGACTATGGAGCAGAATGTGGCACTTTCTCCCGTGGTGCATCGTCTTGCGGTGGAAGATGTAAAGCTCAATCTCGCTGACTTTTTCGATAATCGATACAATGAAGCACAGTTCGGTGAAATGCTCTCTCTTGTTGATGCGTATCTGTCACAAGCTCCGGCTGAACGTTATGGCGAACACTCCAAACTGAATGATATGCTTGAAGCCAAGTCAAGTTTTGACCGCAGTATTGAGCTTTCTGACTTCTTTTCTCAGCACGATTTCTCCGATGAACAGAGGGCGGCTATTACTGCTATGTTTGTTGGTGATGTGACGAAAGGACAGATCGACAGCATTGACGAAACATTCACGGCGGAGGATATTCAGGCATATGATGAGATCCTGCACAATGCTTTGCAGGAGTCCGATGTTGCAGACTTTCTGACTGCTCACAAGCAGGCGGTCACTGACCGTGAGAACGCAAGCAAAGTTCCCACTGAGGAAGAAGTGCTGTTTCAACAGGCTGACCTTGCAAAATTCCTTGCGGAGCGTACTCTGTCAAGCGACGAATGGGAAGATATGGCGTATCCTCTGTTTAGTAGCGGTTATCTTGATAAACACAAGCCCAGCGACAAGGCGACTTTCGGATATAACCTGAGTGAGTCTGCACTCTATGACCTTGCCCAGCGTTTTCATGACGGTGAGGATATTCGCCGTGAGCTTGCGCTCGGACTGTTAGGGGGCGGCACAACCGCAGATATTGAGTTTATCTTTGAACAAGGTGAGATCTCAAACCGTACTTATAATTATGCTGAAAACCTCCGTCACGCTCTCCATACAGAAAAGACTGAGGACGGATATCATTGCAGTTTCAGCGGTATGGAGCGTTTTGTTTCTTTTGAGGAGATCGGACAGGCTTTCATTGACCGTATCCACGAGGAATTTGATGACTTGGCATATTGGGCTGTTCTGGATTATATCAAAGATGGTATTCCCGATATATCCGATGATACCGTAAAGGAACTTATCACTGCATTTGACGGTGCAGCACTCCACGGCTGGGAGAACGGCGACAATCAGCCTAAGCTCAACCGTATTAAGAAAGCCCTGTTTGATGTTCTCGGTGATGAGGAGCAGACAGAAAAGGCGTTTGCTTGCATTGCAAAGCACAAGTATAACGTAACCTTTGAGCCTGAACAGCCCGAAAAGCAGCCTGACAGCCTTACATTCCATTTCGGAAAGGGTGACGGTGATGAATGGGTCAGCGAAAGCGACATCGTTCACGATTTTGCTCTTGCACACCCTGATTGCAGTTTTGCCCTTGGAAATGCTGTCCTCGAATACCTCGATGAAAAACAGCATTCGGAACGTAATATCCCCGATCTGAAAGCTGGCTGGTATAAAAAAACAGACTTCACGATCACTGCTATCATAGGCGGTGAGGAGTTCAGCTATGAGGGCCGCTTTGATATTGGTGACGGAAAAGGTACGGGCGGTGGTTCGCTGATCGACCATATCCGTGCCCACAATGAGGGTATTCTCGGTTATACGCAGCACCCGTTCAATCAGCCGGAGTATCAGGAAAGAGCGAAGCACACACTTGATGTGTTTGTCCCTTTTCTTGAAGCCCATTCTGAGCTTACGGCTGAGGAACAGCGTATTTTCGATGATTTCAAGGAACAGCACCTGATTCGTGGTTATGATGATATTACTGTCGCTGAGGAAAAGCTCCAAACTCTGCAACAGATCGTAGACAAATTTTTCGGCACTGACTGCGAATCGGCGGAGACAGAGAACGGCACTTGGAAATTGGCTATCGCTGAGGGTGATAAGGTTGGAGAGCTTTTTTATGGCGGAGACCCCGTTTGCGGTATCTATAACCGTGGTGATAAAATGGAGATCGAGCCGTATCGTGAGTTGTCCACTTTTCCGAAGCTCCTGCAAACGGCGATGCTCGAACATAATCCTGATAAGCCTGTGGAGATCATGGACTTCCAGCGTACTTTTGAAACTCCGCTTGATAAGGCAAAATGGCTTATCAATGATTTTTGCGAAGCGGAATACCGTGAAGGTGCTGATTTTGATGATCTGCACAATGTCGGTCTTGCGTTTACCACGCTGACCGATGATGAGCTGCCCATTCAGGTGACGGCTGACCTTGTGGACTTCAAGATCACTCACGAATTTGACGGTGAAGTGTTCGATACGGAGCAGTTTGACAGCATTGAGGATATGATTGAAAACGGTCTGACAGAACTTGATTTTTCTGACCTTGTTTCTGTTCCCGATGAGGTTATAGACAGGCATACAAGCAAGGCCGAGCAGGCGGTAGAGCTTATGAGCGATGCTTCTGCGGTAGAGACTCCTGCCCAGGATACTGCGGACATTGATAAGCCTCTTTTTACCGATGAAACAGTCATTGACGAAATTCAACGAAATGAGCAAGATGATGTGCCGTTTTGGGAGAAGAACGATATTGAGGGCGAACAGCTTTCTTTATTTGGCGATGCCGAACCGCTGACTGCTTCAAAGTCTGTATCACAAAAGCCGAAGTCGGAATTTGCAAAAGGTCCGGTAGTTGACAGTGTTCAGGTCTATGAAGCTCTCGCAGCAGAAATTGACCGTGGTACAGGATTCGTTCACGGTAAGCTCCGTGTGCAGGACTTCTATGAGGAACAGCACCCGACTGTACAACAGTTGGCTGATTTTTTGAAAAAGGAGTACGGCACGGGCGGTCATAGCGGTGAGGGCAAGATCTCACTCGTTGACTACAATTCTCAGGGTATTACATTCAGCTTTGAAAATGGCGAGAAGTTCCGTCATTCGTGGTACAATGTCGCAACAATGACAGAATCACGGCTCAGGGACGACACCTACCTTTCTGCTGAACAGAAAGCTGAGAGGGCTGCACTCAAAGCAGAGCAACCTTCTGAGGAGCATACCTCACACAATACTGTGGAAGTTGGTGACCGATTTCGTCACAAGATTACTGGCAAGGTTTCTGAGGTTGTATCGCTGACAGGTGCGTTGCCGTTCTATACGGACGATTGCACTGTCTCAAGAGAAAGCGGCGGCTTTGCTATTACGGAGAATATCTCCTATGATAAGCTACTGAACAGCGGAATGTATGAGTATGTCGGCAGGACTGAACCCGAAAGAGAGCAGCCTGCACCTGTTGCTGATGTTACACCCGAAACAGAAAAGCCCGATATTCCCGATGTAAAGAACCTTTCTCAGCTCAAAAAGGCTATCAAGCCGGGAATGATGTTTGAGATTACAGACCACCTCCGTCCCGAAAGTATCGGAGAGTGCCGTATCGTGACAGGTATCAGCACCGTTGATTTTACTTCCCGTAAGCTCGATGAAAACGGAGAGCCTACGGGCAAAGATATTCACGTGGAGTTTGACCGTGCAAAGAACTGGACTTTTGACGGCGGCGAGCTGACTTCTCGGCTCGACAACGGCGATATGCTGATGAGCTTTCATTTCATTGACGGCTTGGAGCGTACCAAAGAGCCGGAGCGTGAGACTATTACAGCAGAGGTTGTCAGTTCTGATGAACCTGTTGCAGAAGAAAGCACCACGCCTGCACCAACTCCCGATAAGGGCGATAACTTCACGATCACCGATGATAACCTCGGTGACGGCGGTGCTAAGACAAAGTTCAGGGCGAATGTCGATGCGATCAAGACACTGAAAACGCTTGAAGCGGAAAAGCGTCCCGCAACGGCTGAGGAAAAAGAAATCTTGTCGAAATATGTAGGATGGGGTGCTTTGGCTAAGGCTTTTGATAAGAACGATGAGAAGTGGGTCACAGAGTATAAGGAGCTTTCCGAGTTGCTGACTCCGCAGGAATATGCTCAGGCACGTTCAACGGTAAATGATGCGTTTTACACTAGCCCGACAGTTATCGACGGAATTTTTGAAGCTCTCGGCAATTTTGGCTTTGACGGCGGCAACATATTAGAGCCAGCAATGGGTATTGGAAACTTTTTCGGACGTATGCCTGAAGCTATGCAAGCTAATTCTCAGCTCTACGGCGTAGAGATCGACTCGTTGTCGGGCAGAATCGCTCATGCACTCTATCCCGATGCAGATATTTCGATTCAGGGCTTTGAAAAGAACCATTTTCAAAATGGCAGCTTTGATGTGGCTGTCGGTAATGTTCCGTTCGGTGAGCTTGGTTTCCGTGATACCGTCTATGATACCACGAAACTGCATGACTATTTCTTTGCAGAAGCTCTCTCAAAGCTCAAAGACGGCGGTATCATGGCATTTGTGACCTCGGCAGGCACACTTGACAAGCGTGACGAGACTACAAGGCAAATGTTGGCTGACAAGGCTGACTTCATCGGTGCGATCAGACTTCCGGGCGGTAAGAATGGTGCTTTCAAGGACAATGCAGGCACGGAAGTCACTACGGACATTATCTTCCTGAAAAAGCACGAAGGCAAGTCACTTGCCGAAATGTCCGATATTCCCGATTGGGTACATATTGGTGAAACGGCTGACGGTCTGCCGATCAACAAATATTTTGAACAGCACCCTGATATGGTGCTTGGTACGGTTGTCGAGGGCAATAAGCTCTATGGCAGTGGTACAATGGTTGTTGCCGAGGACGGCTTTGACCTGAAATCGGCACTCCATGAAGCAGTCGGCAAACTCTCGGCGGAGATCAGTCATGAGCATGGCAGAGATGTGTATGCAAAGACCGCTGACGGCGTTCAGGTGCAGATCCCGTCTAATCTGCGTAATTACAGCTTTTTCATGTCTGACGATCAAGTTTTCTTCAAGAAAAATAACGCTGCCTGCGAGTCCCGTTTCGATAGGGGAACAGCACAGCACAAGCGTTTCAAGGCATTTATTGAACTTCGTGACCTCACCCGTGAGCTGATTGAAGCAATGGAACTTGACAAGCCGGACAGCGTTATCAAGGATTTGCAGACGAAACTTAATGTGGCGTATGATGATTTCTACAAGAAGTACGGTATTATTCATTCTCAGACGAATAAGCGGTATTTCAGCGAAGATGTGTCATATAACCTTGTGGCAGGGCTTGAAAAGAGCTATGATAAGACAAAACTCCTTGCAAAGTCCGATATTTTCACCAAGAGAACGATCGTTCCGCCAAAAGCGGTCGATCATGTAGACACGGCACTTGAAGCACTCACGCTCTCCGTTGCGGAAAAGGCAAGGGTTGACTTTTCGTACATGAGTGGATTGACGAGTATGACGGAGGACGAACTGAAGCGTGACCTGACAGGGGCGATTTTCAAGATACCCCATACGGAGAACGGTTATCAGACGGCTTCGGAGTACCTTTCGGGCGATATTCGCAAGAAACTTCGTGAAGCTGAGGAGATCGCTGAGTACGATCCTGATTTCAATATCAACGTATCGGCACTGAAACAGGCTATGCCCGAACCGCTGAAAGCAGGAGATATTGATATTAAGCTCGGTGCAGCTTGGCTTGATCCGAAGTATTACGAACAGTTCATGTATGAGCTGTTGCAGACACCAGCGTATCAGCGGAGTGACAGTTCGTCTGCTCGGTGGAACAAGTCTGCTATTGTCGGCGTGGAGTATTCGGTTCACGCTAACTCTTTCCATGTCAGCAACAAATCTTCCGACAGGTCGGTGCTTGCGACACAAAAGTACGGCTCTCACAAGATGAACGCTTATGACATTTTTGAACATCTGTTGAATCTGCAAGAGCCGAAGGTGTATAAGACGATCGAAGTGCCGGACGGCTTGGGCGATACAAAGGAAAAGCGTGTGGTCGATATTGATGTTACTCGTGTGGTACAGCGTAAGGCTGACGATATTCGCAAGGCTTTCAAGGCGTGGATTTTTAAAGATCCGCAGCGCCGTGAAGCTATTGTGGAGAAGTATAACGAACTGTTCAACAGTATCCGTCCCCGTGAGTTCGATGGCTCGGCTCTTTCCTTCCCGATGATGACTTCGGATATTAAGCTCCACGACCATCAAAAGAACGCAATCGCTCATGCGATGTTTGGCGGTAATACGCTGTTTGCACACTGCGTGGGTGCGGGCAAAACCTTTGAAATGATCGCAACGGCGATGGAAAGCAAGCGATTAGGTTTGTGTACTAAGAGCCTGTTTGCCGTGCCGAATCATCTGACGGAGCAGATCGGTGACGATTTTCAGAAGCTCTATCCGGGAGCAAATATTCTTGTTGCTACCAAAAAGGACTTTCAGAAAGCAAATCGTCAGCAGCTCTTTGCAAAAATCGCAACTGGAAACTATGATGCGGTTATCATAGGTCACTCTCAGCTCGGTAAAATCCCTATTTCAAAGGAGAGACAGGTCATGACGATCCAGAGTCAGATTGACGATATTCTCCGTGGTATCGAGGAACTGAAAAAGAGCGAAGGCTCTAAGTTTCAGATCAAGGCTATGGAGCGTACTCGTAAGAGCCTGCAAAAGCAGCTTGATAAGCTAGAAAAGGCGAATCAGGACGACACGCTGACCTTTGAACAACTTGGTATAGATCGCTTGTTCGTCGATGAAGCCCATGAGTTTAAGAACCTATTTGTTGCCACAAAGTTGCAGAATGTAGCCGGAATTTCCAATTCTGCTTCGCAAAAAGCACTTGATTTGTTCCTCAAATGCCGTTATCTCGATGAAAAGACTGGCGGCAAAGGCGTGGTTTTTGCCACTGGAACGCCTCTCAGTAACAGCATTACAGAGCTTCACACCATGATGCGGTATTTGGAGTATGACTTCCTGAACAATCACGGATTACAGCACTTTGACAACTGGGTAGCAGTCTTTGGAGACCAGAAAACCGATTGGGAGTTAAAGCCTGCGGGCAATGGCTTCAAGGATCGTACCCGTATCGCCAATTATACAGGTCTGCCCGAACTGATGAGTATGTTTAAGCAGGTCGCTGACATTCGTACTGCGGATACGCTGCAACTTGATGTGCCTGACTGTGAATATCAGGTGGTTCAAGTCGAAGCCACTCCGTTCCAGCAGGAGCTTGTTCAAGAGCTTGCCGACAGAGCTGATGCTATCAATGCAGGCAATGTTGATCCCACGATCGACAATATGCTCAAAATCACGTCGGACGGTAGGAAGCTTGGTCTTGATCCTCGTCTGATTGATCCGTCATTTGAAGATAACCCCGAAACAAAGCTCAACCGCTGTGTTGAGAATGTAGCCCGTATCCACGCTGAAACGGCTGAGGACAAGCTTACGCAGATCATCTTCTGTGATTTGGGCGTTCCGCATAAGGCAGCAGGGGAAGCAGAGGTCGAGAGCGAAGATGCCGACGATGCTAAAGATAAGAAATCTATTGCTGAGGTTGAATCATTGGAGGAAGAATGCGATTTTTGTGTTTATGACGATATTCGTGACAAGCTGATCGCAAGGGGTATCCCTGCGGAGGAAATTGCATACATTCACGATGCGAAAACTGAACAGCAGAAATCCAATCTTTTTGATAAAGTCCGTAATGGTGAGATTCGTGTTCTGCTCGGTTCTACGGCAAAAATGGGTACGGGTACGAATGTCCAGAAGAAGCTGATCGCAGTCCATGACCTCGATATTCCGTGGAGACCGGCTGACCTTGAACAGCGCGCCGGAAGAATTATCCGTCAAGGCAATGAAAACAAACAGGTGCAGATCTTCCGCTATGTTACCAAAGGCACATTTGATGCTTATTCCTATCAGACTTTGGAGAACAAGCAGAAATTTATCTCTCAGATCATGACGAGCAAAACTCCTGCGAGAAAGTGCGAAGATGTGGACCAGCAGGCACTCACTTATTCCGAAATCAAGGCTCTCTGCACAGGCGATGAGCGTATCAAAGAAAAGCTGATGCTTGAAAATGAAGTGAAGGAACTGAGGGTACTTGCTGCGGAACACCGCAACACGGTATTTGAAATGGAGGACAAGATTGCTCGTTTCCCTGAACAGGAAAAGAAACTTACGGCTATTCTTGCTGATCTCCATACAGACCGTGAAGCACTCCGCAAGCTCCCAATCGATCCTGAACGCAAACTCCCCGTATTCAAGATCACTGTTGGTGAGACAGAATACAGCGACAGAAAAGAAGCGGCTAAGGCTCTTGAAGATGCTGTACTGGCTATAAAGTATGCCGATACGCCTGTTAAGGTAGGTTCGTTCCAGGGTTTTGACCTGACTGTTACGGTCAACAGTAACATGATGGGCGGCGGTATGTCGGCTTGCCTGAAAGGATCAGCTTCGCATACTACAAAGCTGATCGAGAGCTTCGCCCATAATCTGAACCGCCTTGAAGCTGCACTATACAACATTGACGGCAGAATTGAACGTACTCAGACTGACCTTGCAAAACTCAGGTTTGACCATGAAGAAGCTCAAAAGATCGTAGCAGAGCCGTTTCCTCAGCAGGAGGAGCTTGACAGCAAAGAGGAAAGGTTGAAAGTCCTGACCGATGAATTGAATCAGGCGGCTATTGAAGCCAAGAAGAACACTCCAAAGCGTGAAAAGACTTGCTACTTTGAGAGGGCAAAGATGAAGCGTGATGCGGCAAGGCTCGCCAAGAAGCCGAGAACTCCGAAGGACAAGGCTAAGGGCAGGAGCAAGAAGCAAGGAATTGAATAAGCAACTTTGAACCCAGTGGATTCAAAGTGAAAGCATTTCAAGAGGGCTTTGTAAGGTGTACAAAGTCCTCTATATTTTTTTAATACTAAACCAATGTATCAACAATTAAATCATAACAACTCAAAGCCTGTACGACTTAACAGATTTTACAAAAATCACGCTTATTTATCTTGATTTTTTTCTGAAAATGTGGTACAATAAATTATGTCTAATATTAGGTCGTATTGCTATTTAAATAAGTTTCTTCTTATCCTATATATAGCAATACTCCATGCCCACTTACGGCACTAAATTTATTTAAAAATCAAAAATGAGGGAAAACTATGTCAGTATCAACTGAACAGCACAGATACAATTTTATAGATTTATTTGCTGGTGCCGGAGGCTTATCAGAAGGATTTGTTCAGGCTGGTTTTAAACCAATAGCACACGTTGAAATGAATGAATTTGCTGCAAAAACACTTGAAACAAGAAGTGCATACTATTACCTTAAAGATACTGATAATCTTGGTATATATACAAAATACCTAACAGGTAAGATTACTCGTGAACAATTCATGGAACATATACCAGCTTCAATTACCAAAACTATTATTCATGAAACAATGTCAGATAAGACCTTACCTGGTATTTTTAAAACTATTGACGGAATAATGAAAATAAAAGGCATTAGTTCTGTAGATGTAGTTATCGGAGGACCGCCTTGTCAGGCTTATTCTCTTGTTGGAAGAGCACAAAGCAGTCATATGGACACTCCTATGTCAGAAGATCCTCGTAATTTGTTATATAAGCTCTACGGGCGTTTTTTAAAGAAATACCAGCCTAAAATGTTTGTTTTCGAGAATGTAATGGGTATTATTTCAGCTAATGGTGGTTCTACTTGGAAGAACATTCAGAAGTACCTGAAACGTATTGGTTATGAACTTGAATGCAGAGAACAGCACGCAAGCTATTTCGGTGTTCTTCAGAACAGACGCAGAATGATAATCGTTGGCTGGCTAAAAAACAGTGGCTTAAAATATCCTGATTTTATTGAAATCAAAACAAATTCCGTAGTAAACGACCTGTTTAAAGATCTTCCCAAACTATTGCCAGGTGAAAGTGCGGATAAGTATTCTAAATGCAAAGCGAGTAACTACGTTATTGAATCAGGTATCAGAACCTCAAGTGACGTTTTGACTTTGCATTCAAGTAGAAAGAATAATGAACGTGACATAAGTATATATCGCAGAGCTATAGAATTATGGAACGATGGACATAAAAGATTAAACTACAATGACTTGCCTGAAGAATTGAAAACCCATAAAAACAGGCATTCGTTCACAGATAGATTTAAGGTGGTCGAAGGTGATGAAGCATATTGCCACACGATTTTAGCACACTTATCTAAAGATGGACATTATTTTATTCATCCGGATATAAACCAGCACAGATCTATAACTGTTAGAGAAGCGGCAAGAATCCAATCCTTCCCTGACAGTTACTTCTTTGAAGGATCGCGCACTGCTCAATACATTCAAATCGGTAACGCAGTTCCACCTATCATGGCAAAAGGGATAGCCATGGGGATTTTCAAAGAGCTATATGAGGGTGATAACAGTGAAACACAACCTACTGCTTGAACAGTATAGTAAATACAAGAAGATGGAGTTGGAAGAATCACCATTTCATTTTCTTTTAAAAGCAAATATAGAGCTTAATCCACATCAGATAAATGCGTTCTGTGCAGCAATACAGGCTTTAAAAACAGGCGGAATAGTTTTGGCTGATGAAGTCGGATTAGGAAAAACGATTGAGGCAGGTCTTGTCCTGAAGTATGTTATTGATTCAGGAAGTAATCATATTCTTATTTCATTACCTGCATCGTTAAGAAAACAATGGGAAATCGAACTACTCGAAAAATTCGACTTGAAATCGTATATCCTTGATAAACAGACTGTGGAAAAGGATTATTATGAATGGTCTGCTCGCCTCTCAGACAGTAAAAAGCTGACTATAATAATCACTTCTTATGCATATTCATCAAAGCTAATGAAAGCCTTTCCAAAAGCAAAATGGGATTTTATTATCATAGATGAAGCTCATAATCTTAGAAACGTCTTCCATGGAACAAAACGTGCTAAGAATCTTTACGAGATGTCAAAAGGAATTCCTAAGATTTTGCTAACAGCTACACCACTTCAGAATTCATTGACTGATCTTCATGGATTAATATCTTTCATAGATCCTCGAATCTTTGGCAACGAAAAAGTGTTTGTAAAACGATACATAAATGATCAGGACTATGCAGAATTAAAACACGAACTTCTCCCTGTTTTGTATCGAACACTCAGAAAAGATGTTGCTAAGTACATGAATTTCAAGAAACGAATTTGTAAAACAGTTGACTTTACTCTGACAGTTGATGAAATCGAACTATATCAGAGAGTAAATGATTTCTTGAAAAGAGAGTTTCTTTATTCGATTCCGAATTCAAACCGAGGTCTTATTATCCTTGTTATACGTAAACTACTTGCATCGTCGAGTTTTGCTTTGATAGAAACATTTGAAGTGCTAAAACAAAGGCTTGAGAAGCTATATGAAGGAACTAAATCTGCTAATGCTCAGGAAGGCTTTGATTTGTTTTGGAGCTATGTAGAGGACGAGATTGACGAATCGGGATTTGATGAACCTGATGACGAAGATACTGTAATTCAAAAGCAATACATAAAGTCTGAAATAGATGAGATTGACGCTATAATTGCTGTCGCTAACAGAATAACAACAAATGCAAAGCTTCAAGCTCTGAAATCAGCTATCAGGATTGCTTTCGATTATCAACAGGAACACGGAATACAGCAGAAAGTTGTTGTTTTTACAGAATCAAAGCGCACTCAAAAATATGTTGCAAGTGAGCTGCGGAAAGAAGGCTATCAGGAAGAAGATATTGTCCTATTCAACGGTGATTTTGATGATGCAATGTCAAAAGAGCTATACCGTGCTTGGCAGGTCAAGAACTTCGGCAAGGTCAATTACGGCAGAAGTGTGGAGTATAAGCACGCTATCGTTGATTATTTCAAAAGCAACGCAAAAATACTCATATGTACAGATGCAGGTTCAGAAGGTCTTAATCTTCAGTTCTGCAACGCTGTGATCAACTATGATTTGCCGTGGAATCCTATGAAAATAGAACAACGTATCGGTAGATGTCATCGTTATGGGCAGCAGAATGATGTTGTCGCTATCAACCTTTTAAACACACAGAACGCAGCAGATCAGAGAGTATATGAAATCCTTTCAAAGAAATTTGAGCTGTTTGAAGGTGTATTCGGTGCATCAGATATCGCTCTCGGAGTACTGGAATCAGGCGTAAGCTTTGAAAAAATGATTCTTGAGATCTATCAGTCATGTAATACCACGGCTGAGTTTAAGAAAGCATTTGATAAGCTTGACCGTAAGCTTAACGCAAAGCGCGACAAGAAAACCAAACAGCTTCGTTCATTACTGCTGACAGAGAGCAGTAACGCTAAAGAAGCATCACTTGGTAAAACAAAGGAAGAAATTGCTGATTACCTTCATGAAGTTGAATACTGGAGCGATTATACTGAAGCAAGAGCAGAAGGCGGATTGAGATACTTTGAAGTAGATAGTAAGCGTATGAATACGTTCTGTAAACATGGAACTCTATTCATCGGAGCATTCTGCAATTCAACATCGTTATTATTCCCCGTACTTTTTCTTTGTAACTCAAAAGGAACATATATAAACGTCAGCGAGCCTGAACTTATAGAAGCTATAGAAAAGATCAATGATTCTGATATCCATACTTTCTCTCCAAGTAAAGATGAATCAGAAGCATATAAACGTGTATATGATAAACTTTGCTCGGAGATGCTATTGAAATATCAACAACAAACCGCTCCGATTATCGAATACAACAAACGAAAAATCGAAAACTGGGAGCGTATACAGATGGATCAGCTTGTTGCTGATTATCAGGATATGCAAGCTGAAATCGAAGCTATACATGAGCAAGAGAAGGCATCTACTAATTTCTATGAGAAAATTGACATAAGAAAGAAAATCGCTGAAAAGAAAAAAGCACTTGAAAACTATCAAGCTGCTTTTCATAAAAAAGGCACAGAATTCAAAACAGAGGGTGATAAAGAGATTGCTGAGTTTAACAAGCAGTTCGATATCAATCCTGTTTTAGTCATCAATATCGTATTAAAGTTTTAGGAGAATTATTATGCAGAAAATCGGTAGACTTGAGCTCACCTGGACAGGCAAATATGAGGAAAAAGAACTTGAACCAAGAATTCTGATTGAAGATAAGTCTATGTCTTACGGAGATCCTGAAAGTGATAATATGCTTATTCATGGAGACAATTTATTGGCATTAAAAGCTTTAGAAAATGATTTCACTGGAAAGATTAGATGTATTTATATAGATCCACCTTATAATACAGGAAATGCATTTGATCATTTTGATGATGATGTAGAACATTCTATATGGCTAAACTTATTGTACAAAAGAATTAGAATCCTTTATTCACTTCTTTCAGAAAATGGTACTCTATGGATAAGCATTGATAGTACCGAGGGACATTACCTTAAAGTCATGTGCGACGAAATATTTGGTAGACAGAATTTTGTTTCTGATATTACATACGAAAAGTCAAATGTAACTGGATTAGGTCAAGGTGGTGCTATTTTTAATACCGGTGAAAAAATACTTGTATATAAAAAGAATCTTCTTGAGCTAAACGAAGTTCTTTCATCAGAGAAACTTTCTAAAAAAACAATGCAAAGATATAGAAAATATATTAAGGATGAAGGAAAAAAAGAATTGGTCGAGGAGTTTATATCTGCATCCAATGGATTACCAGTACGTATTTACAAACACGAAGATTATGTTATAGGAGATATTTCTCTTAAACAATTCGAAAAGCGCGAAGATGAGATCCGTAGCCAATACTACGAATTCTTTGATACGATATTTCGTACATACGTGGTTCAACAAGAAAATGAATTTCAGAATTCTTTAATGTCAAAAATGGGAAAAAACACTTTGTATTCTGTTGAATACACTCCAAGTAGAGGAAGAAATTCTGGTAAACACACAACACTGTTTTATCATAACGGAGAACTTTGTGCTTGGTTAAAAGACACTGCTTATCTTGAAGGAAATGATGTTGTAAAAACGACAAAACTATCAAACGTATGGAAAAACGACGATATACCCAAAGCCGACTTAGGTAATGAAGGCGGCGTCGCATTTCCAAGATCCAAAAAGCCCGAAAAGCTTCTGGAAAGAATTATTTTATTAGCTACAAACGAAGGAGATTATGTATTGGATAGTTTCCTTGGTTCAGGTACAACCGCTGCTGTTGCACATAAAATGGGTAGAAAATATATTGGAATAGAGCTTGGTGATCATTGTTATTCTCATTGCAAGAAAAGATTAGATAGGGTTATAGACGGAATTGACACAGGCGGTGTGACTAAACAGTATAATTGGCAAGGAGGAGGGGGTTATCATTTTTATGAACTTGCTCCAAGTCTATTTGTAAAGAATGATAAACTTCCTATATATGATAGATTGTCAAGTCAAGTGCAACACAATCAGAGAAAAAATTTTTGAAGCACCT
>OGOS01000961.1_pt1 | contig 20476 bp, 18 predicted proteins | sample 1552701 | NCBI WGS metagenome assembly OGOS01 (sample SAMEA2580128, study PRJEB22360) | human gut metagenome | biome: human gut; feature: human-associated habitat; material: faeces | place: Denmark | collected 2008/2010
TCCCCGTAGGCTTTTCGGCGGGTTGCCCTGTGGCAACACTTCGCCCATGCTTGCTCTCCTTACGCGACCTTTGTGACGCTAATGACGCTGATGACGCTGTTTGTGAGATATCCCATTTGAAAAGCTGGGTTATGTCAATTTCAGCGTCATTAGCGTCATCTGCGTCATTTCCGTCATGGGAGAACTTCATCTGCCGCGCCTGCGAGGTGCGGTGGGTTTCATAGCGGATTCCTCTTGGCGTGAACACCGTATCGAAGTGTTCCACGATTTTCCGGGTCAGCTGGTGGGGCAAAACGCCCTCAATATCGGCTGCAGAAAGCAATTCGGTAGCCGTGCCTTGCCATGTTCCGACACTATCGATGTAGTCAGCCACTTTCCAAAGGTAACTCGGCACAGCCTTAGCGACAATTTGTTCGGTGCTTTCTTCCTCATCCAGCATCCAAACGCAATTTTCTTCGTGCAGACGCAGTGTTTTGTTGTCCATATCGCGCCCGGTCACCAAAATGCTGGCGGTCTGACTCATGCGTTTTCGCTGCATGACCCAGCTGGTATCGGACGCACCCATCAAGCCATTGGAACCTGCAATCTGCTGGAACGGATCGTCTGCGGCTTGTTTGCGCAGATGGTGGATCAGCAAAATGCAGATGTTATACTTGTCCGCCAGTGCCTTCAATGCGCTGATTTCCTTGTAATCGCTGGCATACATACTGTTGTTCTGGTCGTTGGAACGAACCTTTTGCAAAGTATCGATGACGATCAGTCTGGTATCCGGGTGCTGATAGAGGAAGCTGGTGAGCTGTTCTTCCAGCCCCTGCCCGATGCTGCTGCATTCCGTCTGCATGACCAGCCGTTCGGGGGCTTCTTCGCTGCCCACAAGCTGGAGAAGGCGCTTTTGCAGGCGGTTGAAAGTGTCCTCCAGCGATAGATAAAGCACGGTGTGCGGCTCTATTTCGCGCCCCCACATGGGCTTGCCCTGCGCGACCTGCAAGCACAGCCACAGGGTCAGCCAGCTTTTGCCCGCTTTGCTGGGGCCAGCAAACAGCGCCAGCCCTGCCGGGAGCAAATCGGGAATGATCCACTTGACCGGCGGCAGCGGCGTGGAGAGGAGTTCTTCGGCGGAGATTGTTTTTGGAAGTTTTTCATAATTCATTCGCATCGTCCTTTCTGTTTTGGTATATATCTATTATCTCATACTATCGTCTTTTTGTGTGTAGTAAGTTTTATTCTCCAGTGTTAAGTTGTACGGCTTACGCCGCCCCACAGCCCCACAAGCGCGCCAAACGGCGGGTGTTCTGGCTGTTTCGTATCCGTGTGCTGCGTGTGGCATCTGCCCCACACAGGGCGGATTTGGGCGGTTACTGCGAGTGAATCAGAACTGATTCACTTTTATGCCCTGTCCTCTGAATAGTGAATCAAATCTGATTCACTTCCAATAAATTTCCCGAAAGTATACGGTTCTGATTCACTACTTTTACTGGGCTGGAAAAAGTGAATCCGTTCGGTACACTTTCGGGATAACATTTCGATTCACAGCTGCATTTGCCCACCTTGCCCCAGCTGTGGGGACGATTCGCAAGGCTGCCGTTCGGCTGCAACGGCATCATGGGTATTTTTACCCCAGCCAGGTTCTCTGCCTGCCGCCCTCATTGTGTGAACTATGACTGGACGGAAGTATCTTTACGACCACATCTGTCATTGCGCTCCACTCCGCCACGGGGTGTTTATCAGAGATTGAATCGCTCGTGCCCGGTGGCAGTCATGGCGCGTACTCTGTCTGCGCTGCCGTACTCGTAAGTTGACGGCAATGTGGTGAATGTACCTTGCTTGTCGGATATGCAGTTTTCAAGGTGCCGAATCTATTTGAGACGGGGAGGTGCTCTTACCAGAATCAAGGCAGCTCCTACGCGCTCACGCGCTTCTGACCGCACGGACTTTTCAGAACATAATTGATCACATTGATTTTGGGGATTTTGTAAGCGTTTGCCAGCCGGATGCAGCTGATTTCGCCCTCCCCCAGCAGGTCATAGGCCGCGTGGCGGCTGATGCCCAGCATGGCTTGCAGATCCTTGACCGTTACAATGTCCGGGTACTCCGCAAACATGAGCTTGTACATTTCTCTGATTTCTTTACAATCCATTCGATCACCATCCTTGAATTTCAACTTTCGCATATTTGCGATGTAAATATAGGATACTGCGCTTTTATGCGAATGTCAATAGTTTTCGCAAAATTGTTACTTTTTTCTTGCGCTTTTATGTTATGGTGTGGTACAATAAGGAAAATCCTGCAAAGAGAGTGAACGAAATGAACATCGGAGAGAAAATCAAGCGCATCCGCCAGCACCGCCGCATGACCCAGAAAGAGTTGGGCGAGTTGGTCGACCTCAGCGCAAACCGCATTGCGCAGTACGAAATGGGTTACCGCGTACCAAAAAAGCCCCTGCTAAATCAGATAGCAGAGGCTTTGCGTGTTTCCCCGTTGGCACTTTCCGATGGCGGAAACGGCCCGGCAAACGATATTCTGGAGCAGCTTTTCTGGCTGGACGAGGAGCAGCCCGGCGTAATCAAGCTGGTCCCCACCGAGCGCGGCGCAGCGCGGTACAATGTCAACCCAAACCTTGCGCTGCACTATGATGACAACGATAACTGGCCGCCGCGCTCCCCGGTAGCCATGTGGTTTGATGATACGATTCTGGATGATTTTCTGAAGGATTGGGCTGCGGTTCAGAAAAAGGTGTATGCGGGGGAGATTACGCAGGCAGAGTATTTTGAGTGGAAGATCATGTGGCCGGAAACTTAATCTGCGGTCTAGAAATGAAGTAAACATCAATTTAATATTATCGTTTATTTATGTTCCATAAAACAGTAGAATAATAAAATATATGTATGAAAGGATGTGTTCTTATGCCATATTTGTCTTTTTCTCAAAGAATGGGGATTAAGCCGATAGAAGTGCCGATTCAGACAGATTGTCTGAATGAAGATACACGGATGGACATTTGGAATAGTTTTTATCAATGGTTTACCGCTTTTGTAAATGGCGAAAGGTATATGGTCAACATAGATGGAAACGAAAGAGGATTTTGCATTAGAGTTTGGGGAAACTACTTGAGAAAAGATCTGTCAGAGCTTTCCAATGGCAAACAGATAACGAACCACATAAAAACTTGGGTTCTCTCGTCATCAACCGCATGGTACGAAATTCTGGATTTTTGCGAGCAAATAATTAATGACCATTATAAACTCGTAAATTTCTTTTCTGAGATGCTCAATAATGTATTTGAAAAAGATAACGTCGGCTATCGCATCATCGGCAAGCAGATTTCTCCCATCACAAACGAAACGGAAATTCAATCCATCGAATCTGCGCTTGCATTAAGCGGGCCGTTTTCCGGGGCCAGAATCCATATTCAGACCGCCCTTGAGAAATACTCCGACAAAACCGATCCCGACTACCGCAACTGTGTGAAGGAATCCATTTCCGCAGTAGAATCCATGTGCCAGATCCTTGCCGACAATCCGAAAGCTACCCTAGGCGCAGCATTAAAGGTACTTAATAATAGCGGCATTGACATCCATTCCGCCCTCGCAGCGGGGTTTGAAAAAATCTACGGTTATACCAGCGACCAGGACGGCATCCGTCATGCCATCCTGAACGAGAGCAAAACCGTAGAGCCGGAGGATGCGCTGTTTATGCTTGTGTCTTGCAGCGCCTTCTGTAACTATCTGCAGCAAAAAGCTGTAAAAGCCGGTATCATTTAACAACCCCACCCCGGCAGGGCACAGGCGGAGGCATAGATGGGTGAAGCCCTTTGCTACTAGCGCACGCGTCACATCGCGTTGGTATGGTCTGACACTCGCGTAAGGACCGGTTACTTGCTACCTGTAAACAGGCTCTTTAGAAGTTCGGCATAGTGCTTTCCACATTCCCAGCCGCTTTCGTTGAGAAAGTCGGATGTCACAAATTCCAGTAACCATACTTTGGGAATCATATAAAATTGGACATCCCATAAATATAAGACTTACGCTGATGAAGGGTGATAAGGTGGTCGAGTTTTTCAAAATATTCGCCTATTTTCTTTTGTTCGTCCAAATACGGCACTTTGAATTCCATTTTGGAAAACATATACCCCGTGATTTGGTTGATTGTTGCTCCCATATTCATTGCGATTTCTTCTTCAAATCTTGAAGTATTAAGTAAAGCATTTGTAAACTCTGGACATTCCGAACGAATACCAGTCATAAACGCTCCGATTACCGTGTTGGGCATAAAAGCCTTAATTTGTGCGTGTTTTCCGATGAGTGAACGAGAGCCATTACGAACAACAACAACTATATCGCCGACTTTAACATTCTCAGAATTAACAACTTGCGGATTTACATAGACATTATCTGCATCGACAACCTCACCGTTGCTTACATTTGATGAACGAAGCACAAGAGTTCCATTTTCCTGAACATCATTAGGCGTATAAGTTAATCCTGAAAAGAACTCGACAAACTCAGTCAACTTCCGCTGTTCCCAAGCAAAAGTAAAAGGGCCTCGGATTTTCCTTGGCCCTTTTGTTCGACTTATCGCTTATAAATATGCAGCCTTACACCTCGAAGCCGCCGGTTACAATAAATTCCCGCAGCAAACTGTCCACTTTCTGGTTTACCTTGGGCGGTATCAGCTTTACGCCCTCTTTTTTCTCAAAATAGGCTTTTGCCTTTGCTTTGTCTACGCTTTTCTTCAGTTCGTCAAGGCGGCCAAACTCGTTGATATTGGTTTTCGTCAGCCCCAGACCCATCATATTGCGGAGCTTTTCTTCATCCAAGCCAAACACAACGGCAAAGCGGTGGATTTGGTCATTCTTCGCACGGCACTGGTACTCGGTGATGTAATCCCGCAGCGTCTTGCCAGGTTCGGGTGTGGCATCTCCGCGTTCAATATCGTGCAGGAAGATATTGGCAAACTTCTGTTCTTCCTGTGTCAGGCTGGCAAAGGACTTATGCAGTTCGGCTTTTGCCTGTTCTATGGATTCTCCCGATGCACCCGCCTGATTCAGCAGCTTCAGGTACTTATCAAAGCGGCTGTTCATATAGTTGGAATCAATCACACCGGTGTCGATTTCCGTCAAATAGCCCACCAAATCATACGGCGCATCGCCGTCATCGGAAGGGTCCGACGGCTCGGCGGACAGTTCCTTATAGCGCTGTGCCAAAATCAGATAGGCAGACTCATCAAACAGCATTTCGACATCAATGGTTTCATCGGCAGCGTCGTCCGGGCAATGATATACGCTTTGATTCCATGTAAAGCCCTGCACACGTGCTGCCTCCATGTAGTCGTTAAGCGCGCGGAACAGCTTTGCAAACTTGGCGCAGACGCTTCTGTCCTGCGGCAGCTTTTCAAAATCAGGCACACCCGCGTTCGTAAACAACTCCGCAATGTCGCCGTACACCTCGTTCATTTTTTCAAGGTTGTGGGCAAGGCGGTCAACAAACAATCCAATCGGGCGGTCACCGGAGTACAGCTTCACCGCTTTCAGCACATTTTGTTCCATTGTGTGCGGCTTGCGGTAATAGCGAATCACGCCGAACGGTTTATCCGGTCCAAACAGTCGGTTTGTGCGGGAAAACGCCTGTATAATGTTCTCGTATTCCAGCATCTTATCCATATAGAGGGTATTAACCCACTTGGAGTCAAAGCCGGTCAGCATCTGGTCAACAACGATCAGCAAATCAAGCTGTTGGTCGGGTGTGCGTTCAATGCGCTTATACTGCTCCTTGTGCGCCAGACGCAGCGACAGATCCTTCTTAAACCGTGCGTGGGTGGGTATTGTAAAATCCTGCCCATAGCGCTTATTGTAATCCTCGATAATTTCAACAAGCCCGTCCTCTTTGTAAATGGCGCCGCCGTTATTATCAATGTTCGGGTCAAAAAGGCAGCTTGTTTTCAATTCCGGCATGGTGATCTTCATCATGCGGTAATATTCGATTGCCTCCGGGATGCTGCTTGTGGCAAAAATGGCGTGGAACTTACCGTTGTGGCTCAAAGTCAGCCAGTTTTCCTTAATATCCTCGATAACGGTCTGCTTATGCTCTGCCGTCAGATATTGTGTATTGGGCAGATAATCCTCAATCCCCTTGATCCACTTTCCGTCCGGACCCGGCTCGCCGTACATTTTCACCTGCGTGTTGTCCATGTACTTATAGTACACAGCGGCTTTTGCGGGGTCATTCAGGGCGTCTGCAACCGTAGTTGCCTTCGCCCTTTCCAGTGCAACAGCCTGCCGCACATCTTTGTCGCGGAAGGTAAGTACCTTGTACGGGTCAAAGCCCAGCACATTTTTATCGCGGATGCCGTCCGCTATGCTGTAACGGTGCAGTTCATTGCCAAACACATCGGTTTGCGCGTTGTTCTTTTTGGCGTTTTCCTCAAACACGGGCGTGCCGGTAAAGCCGAAGAAAATCGCATGGGGAAAGGTTTCTTTTATAATTGCCAGCATATCGCCAAAGGTGGAGCGATGCGCCTCGTCCACGATAAACACCAGCCGCTTTTTGCCGATCAGCTCAATATCGCGGGCATTTTTGCCGCCCTCCTCGTCACGGATATTGCTCATCTTCTGAATAGAAGTCACAATCAGCGTGTCTGCGGTGGCAATGCTTTTCAGCTTGGAAATCAATACATAGGTGTTTTCCGTTGCCTGCACGGTCTCGTTTTCATCGGCAAAGGCGCGGTATTCTTTCAGCGACTGCGTTCCCAGTTCGATGCGATCCGTGAGGAAAACCACCTTGTCCGCATCGTTGGAATTGGCAATCAGCTGCGCGGACTTGAAGGAAGTCATCGTCTTGCCGCTGCCGGTGGTGTGCCAGATATACCCGCCGCGCTGCTTGCCGCTGTCCCATTTCGTTTTGGAAACCACATCCGAAATCGCACTGGCAGCATAATACTGATAGCTGCGCATAACTTTCAACACGCCGTCCGCATCGTCGGCCACGGTGTAAAAGCCGATCAGCTGATGCGCCATGGGGATGGACAGCAGCTTGGAGGCAATCTCTTTCCAATCGTTGATTGGCTCGTTGTTGAAGTCCGCCCAGTGGAAGTAGTAATCGGTGTTGAATTTTCCGTCGGGACCGGGGTTTGCGAAGTAGACGGTTTCTTCCGGGTTCATTGCCACAAAAATCTGCACAAGCGAGAACAGTCCGGTAAACACACCCTCGTGGGCGTATTTTTCGATTTGGTTATATGCCTGACTCACCGGCACACCGCTGCGCTTTAATTCCAGATGGAACACCGGCATACCGTTGATCAGCAGCATCAAATCGCCGCGGCGGTCGTTCAGCATTTTGGATTTACCGGGAAAAATCGGCTGCTGCACGATCTGGTAGCGGCTTTGCCCGGCGGCAATCTCCATGCGGTCGTAGATTTTCAGGCTGACTTCCTTGCCGAAATGTGCCTTGTCATCGGGGTTATCGCGCTTGACAGAAACCGTTTTGCCGTTGATAAAGCCGTTCAGCTTCAGCGGCGTGCGCAGTTCCCGAATCTGCTCCACAATTTGCTGCATCTCGCCATCGGTCAAGGGGTAATCGCCAAGGCGATCTATGCCGCGGTTATTGTCAAAGAGAATGTTTGCCCAGTTGCGAATCAGATCCTGCTCGGTGGGATATTTCAGAATTGTGCTCTCCCAGCCTTTGGTCGTCAGGATTTTTATAAGCGCTTCTTCAAAGTCCGATTCCTTTTGAAAGGTCATTTGTTTTGCCCCTTTCCGGGTATTTGTGTGCGCTTTTACAGCCGTTCGCGCACCATCATCAGGGCATAGCCCAGCAGGTTTTGCCCCTTCCACTTGCCAATATCCAGCCTGTCCGGGTCCTTCATCGACAGGCCGATGCCCCAAATGGTATCCCTGACCGCACATTCAGCCAAAACGGAACCTTTGGTGGCGGCAAGCTGCGCTTTCAGGTCGTCATTTTGGGTGAATTTGGCAAGCAGCCCTGTAAAAACAACGATTTGCCGAATACCATTCCAATAACGCTCGCTATAATGGGCAACCAGCCTGCCAAGCGCCTTGATTTCGGCAACATCATCGGTTGCAAGAATTTGGGCCGCTACAGCCTTGTCACCAAAGTACACAGCCTTTTTGTACATCATATATTGTTCCATGGAGGAAAAGTCCACCCCCTCCACCGTAAAGCGGCAGGGGTACCAGTTGCTCAAATATCCGTTTTCCTCACTGGGGTTATGAAAGCAAACAACCGTCATTATACTTCACCGACTTTTTGTACCGCTAAATCCAGGTCCAGATCATGCAGCCCGCCGTATGCTTTTTCCAGAAAAGCAACCGGCACTTTTTTTACGACCTCGCTGCTGGGCAGATTATAATACCATTGATAATACGCATAAAATTCGCCGATCCAGTCCGGCATAAAACCCTCGATGGCTTTGCCGTCCTTCAGTGTAAAGTCCTCGGTTTTGCAAAAGTAATCCCACAATTCGGGGGCGCTCATCGTGTTTACATAGGCTTTGGCTTCGTCGATGCTTTTTCTGGTTTTGCTTGCCATATAGGAATTGATAAAAGCCGCAGTATCCTTGTCAGGGTATTTTTGTGCCACAAGGTCAAAGAGCTTGCCCTGATTTTCGACCACATCGCTTACATATTCCTTTGCATACGCGCGCATAGTCCCTCACCTCTCAAACAGTGTGCTGAACACCTTTGTGACCGTGTTCGCGTCGGAATCCACCAGTTCGCGCATCCGTTTTCTTGCCGTTATGTCGCGCTGATTGTACCTGTCGTTAAATTCAGTGTAGTCCACGGCAAGCAGCTCGTCGGTTATTTCTTTCAGATTTGCATACGCGGCCTCGGACTTGATGCAATACTGGATGCCCAAACCGCCCAGCGACAGCAGATCTTCCAGAATATCCACATCAATATTATCGCGCACAAACTCTTTGGCAATGTAAAAGTAGGAGGCGTTTGCGCGCCAGCCGCAAATCACATCATAATCGCGGGTATCCATGCCGTATTTTTCGATAAATTTCTTTGCCAGTATACGGTATCGCTTAGAGTCGGCGGCGTCCCGGTGCTTCATCAGCTCTGCCAGCCACGCAAGAACACTGTGCTGCTGAAAATCCAGAATTTTCAGCCCGGCGGTTTCCAGCTCGTACTTGTGAACCCAGCCGTTTGTGTCGTTCGGGCGGCAGACCGCCCATTCTTTGGCAAGTTCGATGTTCTCGGTAAGGTAAAAGCCCCTGCCATAGTCGTGTTTATCATCCCCGCCGCCAAATTTTGGCACAACGATTTTGTCGGGAGTGCCGTGATATAAAATAATTTTTCCCATTTTTTCACGATTCTCCTTAGACAAACATCTTTTCGAGCATGGATTTTTTGATATTTTGCAGCTTTTCTAACTCACGCTGATGAAGGGTGATAAGGTTGTCGAGAGTGCAAAGAAAGTTTCCGATTACATCTTGCTCAGTTTTATCTAGGGGTATTGGCACATCAAAACCTGCCAAGTTACCACGACTTATTCTTTGCCGAGTACCGCCAGCAAGACAAGTATTGACTTCATCAAAATATGATTGCGAAGAAAGATATTGCAGTAGAAAATTCGCACTAACATCTTTAGATGGTCTAACTATTGTGCAGTCAACAGCGGTTATCATTTTTGTGCCTAAATTGGGCATTATACAGGCTCTTCCTGCTGGTTCAGGTAGTCTTGAAATCAGAATATCATTGGGGTAAACTTCTTCGCAATGGAGCCTTTCAAACGTTTCTTCTGATATCCATTTCTTGTTGTTTGGTTTATCAAGATACTCTGCTATCCCGATATTGCCAGTTTGAACAAGACGGATGCCCGCGTCACTCTGATCCTTAGCTTCAATCCAGTCTCCGTCGGTAAATTTCTCACACATTGTAGCCAACTTCCGCTGTTCCCAAGCGTCAGTAAATCCCTTGAATCGAATTTCGGGGACGCTGCTGCCATTTTTCGGAAACATTTTTTCAAGCATGGCTTTCTTCAAAACTTGCAGCTTGTCATACTTACGCTGATGAAGGGTGATAAGGTGGTCGAGCTTTGCGAAGTATAAGCCAATTTGTTTTTGTTCTGCCATTGATGTTGGTAAAACTAATTGAGTGGCTTTCAAAATTTCCGTGTTTATGCTAGGCATAGTTTGACCAACAGCCCGTGCGCAAATGTCGTTTTTTATACTCTCAGTTTCTAACCGCGTATGCAGAAATTGAGGTAAAACATCTATTTCGGGTCGTACTCTCAGAACACGCCCGGAGAACAGCCAATTCCTTTGAAATGGCGTAACTAGGGCATTTATATCAACTGAACCAACACGAGAAAATACAATATCACCGTTATTCAGTGTATATGCAGATAGCCGTTTGTAGTCAACTTCAGAAACTTGTGGCAGACCGCTTGCGTTCTGTGGCAGGGAACCTGTTTTGAAATGCTCCGTTGTAATAATCGGGACACCTTCGCTCACATAATCATCAGCGTGAAGTATACTGCCAAAAGGCCCTGTCTTAATTTCCGAAATCTCCCCCAACTTTCGCTGTTCCCAAGCGTATGTATTTTATGGCATAAGCCACAATTTTTTGTGGAAACCTTAGCTATCTGTGTTATAATAGAAATAACTACTTACGCTTTTCCCAAGAAAGGGTATTTTCTAAAGCAAAAGGAGCTTGACCGATGAACAAACAACAGCTTGCGCAGAAGATTTGGGCTTCTGCTAACCAGATGCGCTCCAAAATCGAGGCCAGTGAGTACAAAGACTTTATTCTTGGTTTTATTTTTTATAAATATCTGTCCGATAAAGAAATCGAATTTCTGAAAGACAACGATTATGACGATGAGCTGCTGAAAACCGTAACCGAGGACGACCCCGAAACCGTTAAATGGGTGCAGGAAAACATCGGCTATTTTATCTCCTACAAAGATTTCTTCTCCACTTGGCTCGGCATGGGCAAGGATTTTGATGTTTCCAATGTGCGTGACGCGCTGTCGGCGTTCAGCCGGCTGATTTCCCCCACGCACAAGCGTGTGTTTGAGAAAATCTTCAACACACTGGAAACCGGTCTTTCCAAACTGGGCGACAGCTCCGGCACCCAGACCAAAGCCATCAGCGGTCTGCTGAATCTGATCAAGGATATTCCGATGGACGGCAAGCAGGGCTATGATGTGCTGGGCTTCATCTATGAATATCTTATCAGTATGTTTGCCGCCAATGCCGGCAAAAAGGCGGGCGAGTTCTACACGCCCCACGAGGTTTCGCTGCTGATGTCTGAAATCGTGGCAAGCCACCTGCAGGGCAAGAACGAAATCAAAATCTATGACCCGACCAGCGGTTCTGGCTCGCTGCTGATCAATATCGGCAAAAGCGTTTCCAAGTATATGGCTGACGCAAACAATGTAAAATACTACGCGCAGGAGCTGAAAGAGAACACCTACAACCTGACCCGTATGAATCTGGTAATGCGCGGCATCAAGCCGGACAACATCGTTACCCGCAACGGCGATACGCTGGAGGAGGACTGGCCCTACTTTGACGATGCCGACCCCATCAACTCCTATGACCCGCTGTATGTTGATGCCGTAGTATCGAACCCGCCGTATTCGCAGGCATGGGATCCCACCAACAAGGAAGGCGATGCCCGCTATGCCCGCTTTGGTCTGGCACCCAAGGGTAAGGCGGACTATGCCTTTTTGCTGCACGACCTTTACCATATCAAGCCCGACGGCATTATGACCATCGTTTTGCCCCACGGTGTTCTGTTCCGCGGCGGTGAGGAAGGCACGATCCGCAAAAATCTGATTGAGAACAACCACATTGACGCCATCATCGGTCTGCCCGCCAACATTTTCTTTGGCACGGGCATTCCCACCATCATTATGGTGTTGCGCCAAAAGCGCGAGCGCGAGGATGTACTTATCATTGACGCCTCCAAGGGGTACACCAAGGAGGGCAAAAACAACAAGCTCCGCGCCTCCGACATCAAGCGCATTGCTGATACCTTTGTAAAGCGTGAGAGCATCCCCAAATTTTCCCGCACGGTCAGCCGTGAGGAAATCCGCGCCAACGACTACAACTTAAACATTCCCCGCTATGTGGACTCCTCTGAGGCGGCGGAGCATTGGGATGTATACGCCTCTATGTTTGGCGGCATCCCCGCAGCAGAGCTGGACGAGCTTTCCGCGTACTGGGCGGCGTTCCCTGCGCTGCGCGGTGAATTGTTTGCTGAAAACGGAACGCCCTATGCGGCGCTGACCGTTGAGGACATCAAGTCGGCTATCAAAAACAGCCGCGATGTAACCGCCTTTGAGGACGCCTATCGTTCCGCCTTTGCTGCGCTGCCCGCCTATATGAAGGATGTCCTGTTGAACGGCATGGACAAAATTGAGATTGCCAAGACGGAAACCACCCTCAGCGAGGATATTTTTGCGCGCCTTGCCGACATTCCGCTGATTGACAAGTACGAGGCCTATCAGCTGCTGGACGACCACTGGAACACGATTGCCGTTGACCTTGAAATGATCCAGACCGAGGGGTTCGGTGCAGCCAAAAAGGTAGACCCCCATCTTGTCACCAAAAAGAAGGGCAACGAGGAGCAGGAAGTGCAGGACGGCTGGGTCGGGCACATTCTGCCCTTTGATCTGCTGCAAAAAACACTGTTGAAAGATAAGGCTGGCGCGCTCCACGCGCTGGAAAATCAGCTTGCCGAGCTGCCAACCGAATATGAAGCCCTGCTGGATGAATTTACCGAGGACGACAAGGACGCTTATAAAGAGTGCTTTACCGAAGAAGGCGATGCTTTTGTGCCGAAGGAGATTGCCAAAAAGGTCAAAGAACTGCGGCGCGACCGCACCCCCGAGGCACAAAATGCCTGCCGCATTTTCAGCCGTGTAGAGGAACTGACCAGGCAGGAAAAGGCACTGAAAGCCAAAATCAAATCTGACGCAGCATCGCTGGAAGCCATGACTAAAAAGACCATTGAGGGGCTGACCGATGCGCAGGTGTTGGAGCTGCTGGAGCAAAAATGGATTGCGCCCTTTACGAACGAGCTTGCCAAACTGCCCGATGCCATGGTGGACAGCCTTGTCAGCAAGATTCAGACCCTGCAAAATAAATATAGCACAACCTTCTTTGATGTGGAAAGCGAAATCCGCGCCACCGAAAAGCAGCTGGCCGCGATGATGGACGACCTTACCGGCAGTGAGTACGACCTGAAAGGCCTGAGCGAGTTCAAGACGCTCTTGTTGGGTGACTGATATGGCAAAACAGAACAAACCTGCCATCCGATTCAAGGGATTTACTGACGCTTGGGAACAGCGGAAGTTATCCGAAATTGCAGGTAAGGTTACCGAGAAAAATACCGGACTACAATATGTAGAGACGCTTACAAACTCGGCGGAATTTGGAATCATCAGCCAAAGAGATTTCTTTGACCACGACATATCAAAGTTAGGTAGTTTAGATGGCTACTACATTGTCCGAAATGAAGATTTTGTTTACAACCCTCGCATTTCAACTTCTGCACCTGTGGGGCCGATAAATCGCAATAAACTTGGGCGTACAGGCGTAATGTCGCCGTTATACACGGTCTTTCGCCCGCATGATATTGATACTACTTATTTGGAACACTTCTTTAAGTGCGGCTATTGGTATTCCTTTATGAATTTCAATGGTGACTCCGGTGCAAGGTCAGACCGTTTTTCCATCAAAGATGATGTGTTTTTTCAGATGCCCATACCTGTACCGCATATAGAAGAACAACGAAAAATCGGATTATTTCTCACCCAGCTCGACCACCTTATCACCCTTCATCAGCGTAAGCCATATTTACACATACAACGGAGGTGCAATATGCTTAACGAAGCACAACGCACAGATAAGTTCTGTGAATATTATGCAAAGTGGATTACTGTATACAAGAAAGGGGCGATAAGACAGGTTACAATGGATAAGTACCTGATGACGCAAAAATGGCTTGAAAAGCTTATCCCGGATTTGAAAATTTGCGATTTGAATCGCATTGCGTATCAGCAGTTGCTGAATGATTATGCCGAATACCATGAGCGACAGACAACCATGGACTTTCACCACCAACTCAAAGGAGCCGTTTTAGACGCAGTGGACGAGGGACTGATTGACCGTGACCCCACGCGGAAAGCGATTATTAAGGGAAAGGCACCGTCTGCAAAGAAAATCAAGTACCTTAATCAATTTGAGCTGCACACGCTCCTTGCCTCGCTTGAATTAAAGGATGAAGTGAACTGGGATTATTTCATTCTTTTGGTGGCCAAGACCGGAATGCGCTTTTCGGAGGCACTTGCTCTGACCCCCAAGGACTTTGATTTCTATCATCAGACCCTTTCCATCAGTAAGACATGGGACTACAAGGGTGCCGGTGGGTTTCAGCCGACAAAGAACAAATCATCGGTTCGTAAAATTCAAATTGATTGGCAGTCTGTTATTCGTTTTTCCGAGCTTGTAAAAGGTCTGCCGGACGATCAACCTATTTTTGTGGATGGCAAGGTCTACAACTCCACCGTCAATGATGTTTTGAGCCGCCACTGCGAGAGGTGCAATATCCCGGTCATTTCTATCCACGGTCTGCGCCACACCCACGCATCCCTGCTACTTTTTACCGGCGTATCTATTGCGAGTGTTGCCCGGCGACTGGGACACTCCAGTATGACAACCACCCAAAAGACCTATCTTCATATCATTCAGGAGTTGGAAAACAAGGATATTGACCTTGTTATGCGATCATTGTCCGGGCTGAACTAAAATATTGATTTATGGCTTATGTTGATTTGCTTAATGCAAAAGTGACTGTGGCGCAGAGATCCACTTTGCACCACAGTCACTTTTGCATTGGATCTTGAATGCTAATCCCAAAAATATTGTACCCGCTATATTGGGATTCTTAAATTTACCAGACACTGTCTGGCAAATTGAGTTGACCGCACTACTATGGGTTATCATCTATCCTCTGCACGGATAAAGGACGGTGCAGCGATTTTTCCGACTATATCCTTTAATGAAAAAATGTCTTGTATATCTCAACCACCCGATTTTCCAGTCAGCGACTGGAAAATTGAACGGAACACATTGTGATGAATGAGTATATCACCTGCTTTTGCTTGAATTACCGATTTCCTTGATGGCGGCATAGTGTTTTCCACATTTTCGGCTGATCTCGTTGAAAAAATCGGATGTCACAAATTCCAGCAGCCATACTTTGGGAATCATGTACTTGGGTGTCTGTAAGATGGTTTTCAGCAAGCCCTTGCTGCACCATTTCAGAATTGTGTGGCGTTGGTAGCCTGTCACCTCGCAGACTTGCGCAACGGTCAGTACATCCGGGTAATTTGCCAGTTGCTGCTCGTACCATTCCTTGGCCAGCAGCCGTTCCTCGCCTTTGTAGTTCAGCTTGCGCTCCAACGATGCGGCAGGTTTCTTGTGTTTGGGGTAGTTGTAATACCACCCGCTGGGCGGGGTGTAGTGCATCGGGTCGGACTCGCGGCGGTAGAGATACTCGGCAACATCTTTCTTGGCGATTTTATAGCAACGTGTTTTCTTTCCGTTGTTTTTGCAGGGAACAAGTCCGCTTTGCAGAAGATAAAGCGAGGTTCGTGTTCCGATATGGCATACGATGCGGAAATCGTTGCGGCTCATCGGGTCCGGATAGGGCGTTAGGATTTCTTCAATTTTTTCTGCCAGCGGGTCTTTGCTTACAATTTTTTTCTTCATTTCGGGTTCTCCTTGTTTGTAAAGTGGAACCCTAAAAATCACTACTTCATTTTTTTGTTTCTTGCATTTTTTCTCATTCGAGTCCGCAAGACCGCACTATTATCTGGCTTTTGGGATAGGGGTTATCTTGCATCTTATCTTGCATTTTTCCCAAAAAGTCGCCATTTTTGCCCCAAAACGGGTGATTTTGCTTCTTTTCGTACCTACATTGTTTTTTTGTTGTGGAGCAGTATTATCCCTACACACATCGTCCAAAATCAGCGGACAAACCAGCCTGTATCAGCCTTGGTTATCACCATATTGCCTTTTCAAAGATTAACTCGAAATCAATTTGGCAGCAATGCCACGTGGGTTCGAATCCCACCGTCTGCGCCAAAAGCAACGCCCTGCGGGGTGTTGCTTTTTATTTTTGCGGCAAACTATGCAAGGGCTGCAAGGTGGGATTCGAACAGCCCGTGCCCGGCGCTTTGCGTCCCGCCGGGCTGCAACAGTCCTGCGGACTGTTGCAAGGGCGCGGGAGAATCCCACCGTCTGCGCCAAGTATCACTACTCAATTCTACATTGGGTAGTGATTTTTTGTTGCCGCTTTGTAAAATTCCCGTACTTTTCTTATAAACATCTCCCCTTTATTTTCAAGTAGTGATTTTCGGGTTCGGTACAAATCATACCATTAATTTCAGTAGATAGCTATTCATGAAACTGCACAAGAACCTGCTGTTTGGGTTGGGCACAAATTAGCACTGACCGCTGAACTTTCTATGCATTCTGTTTACTGTTTGACAAATTATATCTTATACGATATAATTTTATCAGACAGTTTTATTGATTTAGTATGATGAGGTCTTTCCGATGAACTATAATAGCATCAAAAATAAAAGTTGCAAATCAACTATTACATTGCCAATACATTTGGAGGAAAATAGTCATGGTTGAAACAGACCAGATTCGAATTGATGAAATTCAGAGGAAACTACGCCATAGATATATGCTTTTAGTAGGTCTTAATATCATTGCATATCTTACCGTCATCGCGTTTTGCATAGTAGGATGTAATAAAATTGGAGGCTATTCAGGAAACAGCTACGCATTTGATGAATACTGGTTGTATGGTGGACTTGCCGGTTTACCGGGAATTTTTGCTCTTCTTGCTTTTGCTGTTTGCATCCCATCAGCAGATGCAAAGAAGATGTCAAAGAAAACGCAGAAAAATATAAAAGCTGCATAAGTTGTCAATGCGGCCTTACAAGTCTCCGTTGATAACGTAACAGGTGCTGCAAACAGTATATCAGGAGCAATGGGCGGCACAGATGGATTTTTCCTTGGTCCTCGCGCTAGATTTATCGCTCCACTTTTTATTTTTGGTGCGTTGTTCTTAATGTTAGGATACCCTCCAGACCGTATCCACCATGATATTCCAGAGCAGGAAGAATGGCTCCTCTTTATGCTCTTGGTTCTTGCTGAAATTTTTGCAATAGCTGCCGCAATGGCATGTAGGGTTTACAATCGTTTCAAATATTATCATACAACCGACAAAAAAGAAGCAGATGCAGAAGACAAACGAATTGCTGCACTACAAAACGAACGATATAGAATAGAATGCGAAAAAGCGAGAGAATTGAAAAAACATAAACAAACATACAAAAAAAATATGGAAAAAGAAAATGGCTTCTTGCATGGGCAAGACACTTCATATTTCGTTTGAATAACACAACACCCCGGTATCCGTCCTCTTTCAGACAGATGCCGGGGTGTATCTTTTTACCTTACCATTCTTTTACGCTCGGCGCTTTCGGCAGTGTCAGCGTATTTGCCATCGTCCGCGCACTCAGGTTCTTGGATTGCGAATCCAGATGCGCGTAAATGTTGGCTGTGGTGGAAATATCACTGTGCCCTAACCACTCTTGAATCTGCTTCATCGGCACGCCCTCTTTCAGCAATAGGCTGGCACAGGAGTGGCGCAAGTCGTGGAATCGGATCCTGCGCAGACCATTCTCTTTCAGCAACTGTGGAAAGCCTGTCGTCACGGAATCCGGCTGGATCAGATTTCCCATTGCATCCACAAATACATAGCCAAGGTACTCTTGATTATAGCAGTTGCCGCAGATTTTCTGATTGTACTCCTGCTGCTCTTTGACGGCTTTCAAGCGCTCCGCAATCGGGTCTACCAGCGGCAAGGTTCGCAGACTGGATTTCGTTTTGGCGCGGTCAGCTTCTACCAAAATTTTCTTGCCGTCGATGCGGGTGCTGGTCACGATGTGGCGGATGGTCAGCGTCTTGGCTTCAAAGTCGATGGCCTCCCACCGCAGCCCCATCACCTCGGCACGGCGCAGTCCGTAAAAGGCTGCAAGCTGGATGATAAGTTCCAGCTTATGGCCTTGGGCGGCTTCAAAGAGCTTTTCCATTTCCTCGGCGCTGTAATAGCTTGCCATGAACGCCTGCGGTTTGGGGCGGTCCACCTTGTCCACCGGGTTGCTGGCTATCAGGTCGATGCGCACGGCGTATTTCAGCGCCTTGTGAAGATTGGCGTGGAATCGCAGGATAGAAGTGTTTTTCAGCGTTTCCGCTTCGTGCAGATAGAAGCTCTGAATCTGGCGCGGCTGCAGCCCTGCCAGCGTTACTCCCAGCGGTTCAAAGTAGGGAATGATGTGCTTTTCCACATTGAAGCAATAGGACGAGTAAGTAGTTTCCGTTACGGCTGTGCGCATCATTTTCAGCCAGTACCGCATATAGTCGCTGAATGCCATGTCGGGGCTGAGTTCGGACACCTGACCTTTGGGAATCGTGAAATCCTTTCGCGTATCCGCCAGCATTTTTTCGGCGCGTTTTTTGTTGCCCTTGACGGGCAGCCCTGTGCCGATCCACGGCTGACGGCGTTTGCCCGCCGAGTCCGTGTAACTCAGCACGATGTAATAAAATCCGTTTTTCTCCTGTAAGCGTCCTGCTACCATAGGCATCTCTCCTTTTTTCAAGTTGCTGCATTTTGGGTTCGGTACAACGATACCAGCAATCCCGCCGGAAAGCTATTCACAGAATTGCACAAGAACCGTCCTGCACATTGGGTGCAAACTGACATCATTCGCGCTCCTGTTCCCGTCTGCGGCGGCGCGGCCGGGGATGTTGCGGCATTCGGTTTTCCCGGTCAATACGGTTGGATTCGCGTGTGCGTTGAATACGCTTGATTGCTTCCTCTGCAATCTTGTCCTCTTTGCGGAGTTCCGCAATCTTACAGGTAAGCATTGCACGGCGGTCAGCCAACTCCGGCGGCGCATCCTTACGGCGCATCTGCTTAACGACTTCCGCCCGCTGCGCGGCAAGGGTTTCTATCTGCTGGGATAAGCCCTTGCGGTAGTCCACGATTGCCTGCAAAGACGGGAACTTGTGGTCGTGGACAAAGGCGTGTTCTGCAAGGATTTTCTCGGTGTCTTTCCAGATGCGCTCCAACTCCGGGCGATTGATGCGGGGCTGCTGTTTCTTTGGCAGGATGCCCAACTGATAACAGTAGTACAGATACAAGCGGTGCATTTGGGATTCCCCAAAGAATACCTCGAAGAAAATTTGAAGAATGCCTTTTCCCGCATAGGTATTTCGGGGCGATACCGTTTCGGCGTATACTGTCGGGGCGGGTGTTTCCGTTCATACAGCCTTGGTCCGTACAACAGGTAATTTCCGCGCAGTCGGTCATCTATGGCAGGTAAATCGTATTCTTCTCCCAGCCGATAAAGCCGCACGGCTCGTCCGCCATCCCGCGCCCGGATGGTTGCGTACCTACGGTTAGGGTCACTGCCGAAAATATATCCTTGCCGATACAGCGCTCTGTGAAAATCCTCGGCGGTACTAGCATCCTCACAGGCTTGGTCGATGGCCTCCCGCATCCGGGCGTACCGTGCAGGTTCTTTTTTCCTTGGTTGTTCCACTACCGACAAGCCGTACTCACGGCACAGCTTGTCAGATGCCGCCCGGAACTCGGCATACTGACTGCGGCGTTGCTCGTATTTCTTGCCGTCCACATACGATACAGAATTGATAACGAAGTGGTTGTGCAGGTTATCCGTATTCATATGGGTAGCAACCAGCACCTGAAACCGCTTGCCCCAAACCTTGCGGGCCAGTGCCACGCCGATTTCGTGGCATTGCTCCGGAGTAACCTCCCCTTCGCGGAAACTCTGGTAGGCATGGAGCGCCACCACGCCGTCTGTTTTACCAAAGCGTTCCTGTACAGCCCGCATATCATCCCACGCATGATCTACCCTGCAATGAATGCCTGTGACGAGCTGGGCGCTCTCATTCAGCCTGGTCTTGGCATCGTTCTCTGCATAGTGCAGCGTTTGGGCAAGGGCATCGTATTCGGTCTTGTCCGGGTTGGCTGCATAGTCAAGGACGCGCTGTAAGCTGTCCTTGATTGCCCAGATCTTAGTTACCGCCAATGAGCAGGTCCCTCAAGCGGTCAGTCTGGGCGTTGATGGCCGCGCCATCTCGCACAGAACAGCTTTCTGCCATTTCATCAATCTTATCCAACACATCAAATACCTCCTTGGGCGGGTGTCCACCCGGTTCATATCCCAGCGCCCGCTGGCGTAAGTATTCCGAAAGTGATAACCCGCACCGTTTTGCCATCAGCGTCATTTTTCGTTTCTCTGTGACGCTGACGCGGACGTTGATTCCAACACTGCGCTTTCTCATGCGCCAGCAGCCTCACAGGGGTTCGGGGCTGTCCCCGTAGGCTTTTCGGCGG
>OGOS01000970.1_pt1 | contig 20356 bp, 19 predicted proteins | sample 1552701 | NCBI WGS metagenome assembly OGOS01 (sample SAMEA2580128, study PRJEB22360) | human gut metagenome | biome: human gut; feature: human-associated habitat; material: faeces | place: Denmark | collected 2008/2010
CGCTTCCCGCGCGCCGCGTGGCCGTGTGCCGCGAGCTGACGAAGCTGCACGAGGAAGTCGTGCGTGGCACGGCAGCGGACGTGAGCGCGGAATTCGCCCGCCGGGAGGCCAACGGCGGCGTGAAGGGGGAAATCGTGCTGGTATTGGACGCGCCGAGCAAGGAAGAGACCGCTACGGCGCAGCAGGCCGTCCAGGGCAATGCGGAGGTGCGCGCCCGGGAGCTGATGGCGCAGGAGGGCATGAGCAAGAAGGATATCGTCACAGCGCTGCGACGCGAATTCGGCCTTTCGCGTAACGAGGCGTACGACCTGGTGCATCGCCAATGAGAACGTACGATGTGGACGGCGTGAGCGTGCAGGTGGTGCGCAAGCGCATCAAGAACATGTACCTGCGCGTGCGTCCGCAGGACGGCCAGGTGGTGGCCAGCGTCCCGCTACAGATTCCGTGGGAACAGGTGGAGGAATTCCTGCAGCGCAAGCGCGCTTGGATTGTGCAGAACCATGAGAAAGCGCTGCAGTCGCCGCAACGGTATGCGGAAACGGCCGATGCCGACGAGCGCCGTGCCTGGCGCGCCGTGGTCCAAGCGGGCACGGAGGCGCTGGTGGCGAAGTGGGAGCCCATCTTGGGCGTGGAGGTGAAGACGCTCGCGTACCGCAGCATGCGCAGCCGCTGGGGCAGCTGCCAGCCGGACACGGGGCGCGTCTGCATCAACACGCGCCTGGCGCTGTATCCCCCGCGCTGCCTGGAATACGTGGTGGTGCACGAGCTGTGCCATTTCCACGAGCAGAACCACGGTTCCCGCTTCAAGGCACTGCTGGACCGCTACCTGCCGGACTGGCGCCAGGCGGATGCGCTGCTGAAGCGGTAGGGGCGCGTGTTTTCGCTCGGTGCTCCTTGCATGCGGTGTCGCGGCACTCACGAGTCTTCCACAACTTCACGTACGCCTGCCATCTGCGGAAACGTAATCATTCGAAAGCAAATGTGACACAAACGGGACAGCTGAGCGCATGTCCGTTTCGTTAAATTCGGCCGTTTCCGTATAATAGCAGAATGCTTTTCAATACGACCAGAACAGCGGTGACGGTGTTCACCGCCGCAGCAGTGGCTCTCGGCGGCATCGCCGCAACGGCACCCCAGTTTGCCTTCGCAGACGGCGGGGACACCGGGGCCGAAGTCAGCGAGCTGCAGCAACGTGTCGAAGAAACGGCGTCCGCCTACGACGAGGCGTCCCAGAAAGTCGAACAGCTGCAGAAGAGCATCGATGAGAACAACGCCAGCATCGCGAAGATCAAGAAAGAGCTTCCCCAGAAGCAGCAGGATGCCGCTGCCGCCATGGAAGCCATGTACAAGATGGACAACCAGAAGTCCGGCATCTTGGACATGTTCTTCAACATCGACAGCATCGATGACCTGATCAAAACTGCGGATTACCTGGCCACCATCCAGGACAAGAACACGGATGCCCTGGAATCCCTGCACCAGTCGAAACAGGAGCTCCAGCAGAAATCCGAGCAGCTTGCCTCCGACAAGGCACAGGCCGTCAAGGAGAAGGAGGCGGCGCGGAAGGCGTCCGACGATGCCATCGCCGCGCGCGAGGAAGCGCAGAAGAAGGCCGAGGAAGAGGCGGCGAAGGAAGCTGCGGAGGCGAAGGCCGCTGCGGAGAAGGCCGCTGCCAAGAAGGCGTCTTCGTCGTCTTCGAGCACGGCGAAGTCCTCGTCCTCCGCGAAGCGGTCTTCCACGAAGTCGAACAAGAGCTCTTCTTCCTCGAAATCATCCTCGTCTTCGTCCGACAACGCCGTTCCGTCCGGTGCGGTGAGCACGGGCAATGTGGACTGGAGCGTGGGCAAGTCCGCGTTCGTCAGTACGTGGACGAAGCGCATCGACAATTACCTGGCCGGCTCGCCGCTGGCCGGGCAGGGTTCCACGTTCGCCACGGCGGCATGGAACTACGGTGTGGACCCGCGCTGGTCGCCCGCCATCGCCTACACGGAAAGCTCGCTGGGCGCCGCATGCTTCAAGCCGTATAACGCGTGGGGCTGGGGCTCTTCAAGCTGGGGCAGCTGGGAAGAGGCCATCAACGCCCACGTTGCCGGCCTGGCGCACGGCTACGGCTCCACCATCTCCGTCACGGCTGCGCAGAAGTACTGCCCGCCGAATTGGCAGACGTGGTACAACAAGACGCTCGCGCAGATGAATTCCATCTAATACGACACGGGACCGGCGATATGCCGGTCCTCTTTTTCGCTTTCCATCCTCTGCGCGGCATGCGGGGAAGTGCGCCATCGGGCGCTTTCGTGGAAGCCGCCCGCTTTCGCCGCGTATCGGTTAATATGTTCAACTGCGTTTGCCCGTGCAAGCGGGCGGGTGATTTTCAGGGCCGATGCGCACTACTCCGGCCCCGCCGTACGTGAGCGAGCGGTACCATTCGCCGTCTCGCCGGAAGGAGAGCACACAGCATGTCCAAGGGGACCTATTCTTTCACGACTCCCATCTACTATGTCAACGCCGCGCCGCATCTGGGCACGGCGTATACCACCGTTGCGGCCGACACCGTGGCCCGCTATCAGCGTATGAACGGCTACGACGTGGCGTTCGTCACCGGCATGGACGAACACGGCCAGAAGGTTGCCGAAACGGCCGAATCGAAGGGCATGACGCCGCAGGATTGGTGCGACTCCATGGAGCCCGTGTTCCGCGACACGTGGGACATGCTCGACATCACGTACACGGACTTCGTGCGTACCAGCAGCGATCGTCAGACGCGCACGGTGCAGAAGTTCTGGCAGGACCTGTACGACCGCGGCTATCTGTACAAGGGCAGCTATGAGGGCTGGTACTGCATCCATGAGGAGACGTATTACGCCGAAAGCGACCTGGAGAAGAACGAGGACGGCGTTTATGTCTGCCCCGACTGCAAGCGCCCCGTGCAGCTGATGGCATCCGGCGAGGAGAACTGGTTCTTCAAGCTGTCCGACTTCCAGGACAAGCTGCTGGCCTATTACGACGAGCATCCCGACTTCATCCGTCCCCAGGCGCGTCGCAACGAGGTTATCAGCTTCGTGAAGAGCGGCCTGAAGGACCTGTCCATCTCCCGCTCCACGTTCGATTGGGGCGTGCCGCTTCCGTTCGACGAAGGTCATGTGGCCTATGTCTGGGCCGACGCGCTGCTGGCGTACCTGACCGGCATCGGCTATGCGGATCCGGAGCGTGAAGGAGAATTCGAGCGCCGCTGGCCCATGCAGTATCACTTCGTGGGCAAGGACATCACGCGCTTCCACTGCGTGATTTGGCCGGCCATGCTGATGGCCGCCGAACTGCCTATCACGCACACCGTCTTCGGTCATGGCTTCCTGCTGACGAAGGGCGAGAAGATGTCGAAGTCGAAGGGCAACGGCGTCATGCCGAAGGACCTGGTGAAGATCTTCGGCGTGGATGCGTACCGTTACTACTTCATGAGCGACGTCCAGTTCGGTGCCGATGGTGACATCTCCCTGGAGCGCATGGCACAGGTGTACAACGCCGACCTGGCGAATACGTGGGGCAACCTGTGCAGCCGTGTACCCGGCATGAACAAGAAATACTTCGACAGCCTGGTGCCTGCCGTGCCGGAATCCACGAAGCACCTGGTGGAGAACAACCCGCTGCGCGAAGATGCGGACGCGCTGTATGCGGAATACGACAAGTGCATGGCGGAAGTGGACTTTACGGGCGCTGCGGCGGCAGCGCAGAATCTGGCCCATCGCGCGAACCTGTACATCGACGAGACAGAGCCGTTCCGTATGGCGAAGGACCCCGAGAAGCGCGACGAGCTCGCCGCCGTCATGTACAACCTGCTGGAGGCTATCCGCATCATTGCGCTATACATGGCACCGTTCGCGCCGAACACGTCTGCCGAGGTGTATCGTCGCCTAGGCCTGGGCAACATCACGGACGTGACGGACATTGAGGCCGCCACCGCCTGGGGTCAGCTGCCGGAGGGCAATACGGTGGAGTCCGGCGCGCCGCTGTTCCCGCGCCTTGATGTCTCCGAGTTGAACCTAGACGCCGAATAACGGGCAGCCTGCGCGTTTCGGCGCTGTGCTGGAGCATAGGGCATGAAATGAAAAGGACCCGCGTTAAGCGGGTCCTTTTGTCTGTTGGGGTATGGTCACTGCGGCCGTTGCGTTTGCGCATGGGAGGGCGCGCAAAGGAGATTACAGATGTGCCTGGATGACGCGCGGTTGGAAGCCGGCGTCTTCCAACGCGGAGACGATCTCGTTTTTATGGGCCGTGCCGAATGCCTCGATGGTCACGCGCAGCTCCACGGCCGCATTGCGGTTCGCAGTGACGAACTGATTATGATCCAGGCGTACGACGTTGCCCTTGTGGTCGGCGATGGCCTGCGCCACGCGCACCAGCTCGCCGGGGCGGTCGGGCAGCAGCAGCGATACCGTGAAGATGCGGTCGCGCTGGATCAGGCCGTGCTGAACGACGCTTGCCATCGTGGTCACGTCCATGTTGCCGCCGGAAAGGATGGCAGCAACCTTCTTGTCCTTGCAGTCCAGGTGCTTCAGCGCCGCAACGGTCAGCAGGCCGGAATTTTCCACCACCATCTTGTGGTTCTCTACCATGTCCAGGAATGACACGATGATCTCGTCGTCCGTGACCGTGATGATGTTGTCGACGTTTTGCTGCACATACGGGAAGATCTTGTCGCCGGGCTCCAGCACGGCCGTGCCGTCCGCTATCGTGTTCGCGCTGGGCAGCTTTACCACATGGCCGGCTTCGAGCGATGCCTTCATGCAAGCGGCGCCGGCGGGTTCGACGCCGATGACGGTGATACGTGGGTTCAGGAGCTTCGCCAGCGTGGCAACACCCGTAATCAGTCCGCCGCCGCCGATGGGGGCCAGGATAATATCCACGAGAGGCAGCTCCTGCACGATTTCCATGGCAATGGTGCCCTGGCCTGTGGCCACGGCCAGGTCGTTGAACGGATGGATGAACGTGAGCCCCTGTTCTTCGGCAAGGCGCACAGCCTCTTCGTATGCTTCGTCGTAGACGTTTCCGGCCAGGACCACCTCGGCGCCCAGGTCCTTCGTGCGCTCCACCTTGATGAGCGGAGTCGTGGTCGGCATGACGATGGTGGCGTGAACGCCGTAGACCTTCGCCGCGTTCGCCACGCCCTGGGCATGGTTGCCGGCCGAAGCGGTGATCAAGCCGCGGGCGCGCTCTTCGTCCGTCAGCGTGCTGATCTTGTAATAGGCGCCGCGCACCTTGTAGGCGCCCGTGCGCTGCATGTTCTCCGGCTTCAGCCATACCTCGTTGCCGCATTCGCTGCTGAAGTACGGGCTGTAGATGAGCTTCGTTTCCTGGGTGACTTCCTTGACCTTCTTCGAGGCTTCCTCGAATGCCTCCAATGTCAGCATGGCATGCGTTCCTTTCGTTGCGTTGAGAATTATTGCGGTGTATGTTCCGAGTGTCGCATAGACTGTTATCTCATGAATAGTTCATTCTCTCACAGGAAGGAAGATCATGGAAACCATCTCCACTCCCGATGCCCCTGCAGCCATCGGCCCATACTCTCAGGGCGTTATCGTGAACGGCCTCCTGTTCGCCTCCGGCCAGATTGCACTGGACCCGAAGACGGGCGAACTCGTGGGCGACACCATTGAGGAGCAGGCTGCGCAGGTGATGAAGAACGTCGGCGCGCTGTTGAAGGCTGCTGGTACGGATTTCGACCATGTGGTGAAGACCACGTGCTTCCTGGAGGACATCGGCACGTTCTCCGCGTTCAACGATGTATATGCGAAGTCGTTCGGTACGTCGCTTCCCGCCCGTTCCGCTGTGGGCATCGACAAGCTGCCGAAGGGCGCGCTGGTGGAAGTGGAAATCATCGCTGCCGTTCAGGACTAACGGCGCGTCGGCCGGATAGACGGGAATGATCGGATGAGCGAAACCGCAGTGCAGGGTGCCGGGGAGCAAAGCGCCCCCGTTGCGCCCGAGCGGGACGTGCTGTACCGCAAACGCAAAAAGAAGGGGCGGTTTTCCGTGGCCGTGCCACCGCTGCCGCTGCTGGAAGGGCCCATTGCGGACACGCATGCCCATCTGGGCGCTGTGGACGCGCCGCTGGCGTTGGCCCGCGCGGCGTTCTGGGGCATGGACTTTCTGTGCTGCATCACGGAGCCAGACAGCGATGCGCCGCGCGTCTACCGCGAGCTGGATGCCTGGCGGCAGCAGGCGAAAGAGCTGCTGCCCAAGCTGTTGCGCGCAACAGATGCCGTGCTGTCGCGGCAGACAGACGACGCGTCCCGACAGATGAGGGCGCTGGTGGAGCAAAGGAAGGCGGAAGGCGGTTTCACCATCCCGCGCGTCCGCCTGGCCATTGCCTGCCATCCGCATACGTCCCGCCGATGGAACGACGACCTCGAGGCGCTCATGCGGCGCGCGCTTGCCGATCCGCGAACATGCGCTGTGGGTGAGGCAGGCCTAGACTACTATTACGACCTATCGCCGCGCGAGATGCAGATCCGCGTGTTCCGCACCCAGATTCGCCTGGCGAAAGAGGCGGGTGTGCCACTGTTCCTGCATATCCGAGATGCCCACAAGGACGCGCTTGCCGTGCTGCGGGAAGAGGGCTTCCCCGAAGCGGGAACCATCCTGCACTGCTGCAGCCTGCCGCCCGACGAGCTGGCTCCCTGGGTGGAGGCGGGCTGCTTCATTGCCTACGGCGGCATCACGACGTTCGCGAAATCCGATGCAGCTCGCGACGGCGTGCGCACGGTGCCGGCGGACCGGATTCTGTTGGAAACGGACTCCCCGTACATGGCCCCGGTTCCGCTGCGCGGCAACGATTGCTATCCGGACTTCGCACAATGGACGGCACGGTGTCTTGCGGACGTCAGCGGGTGTGCGCCAGGGGAGCCGCGGCGTGCGTTCTTGGCTCAAATGCATGCGAATGCGCGGGGCTTGCAGGACCGCCCGGCCACGGCCTGGCAACGGGCGCATGCGGCCGATGCTGGCCCGTTGGACCCCGTGTATCCCGAGCGTACCGAAGGTGAAGATGCCGAAGACACATGCGCGCCCATGTCCGCTTCGCCCGCTGCGGCGGGGACATCGGCGGCTGCTCCGGAAGCGCGCGCATGAGCGCCGTCGTCTTGATGGCGTCGCCGCGCCGCGGCGGCCGCTGCGAGCGCTGGGCGCGGGAAACGGCACACGAGCTGCAGGATGCCGACAGCATGCCGGCGCCGGTGATTCGCGTGGCTGACCTGTGCATTGCCGGCTGCCGGGCGTGCGATGCCTGCCGAACAGCACCCGATCATGCGTGTATCATCCGCGACGACATGGATTCCGTGAACGACGCGCTGTCGCAGGCGAACGTGCTGGCCCTGGTGACGCCTGTGTATTTCGCCGGCCCGCCCGCACAGCTGAAGGCGCTGCTTGACCGCCTGCAGCCGCATTTCTGGCGAGGGACGCGCAAGCTGCCGAAGCGCCGCGCGCTGCTATATGTGGTGGGCGACGGCGGCGACCCGCACGGTTATGAGCCGCTGGTGACCATAGTACGGTCTGCTCTGGCGGTTGCGGGATTCGAATTGGAAGCGACGCAGGCGCGCATCGGCGCACCTGCTGCAGAAGAAGGGAACTGATATGCCCGAAGTGTCGTCGCTGGCATCCGTTGCAGCCACGCGTTCTGTGCTGGAAGCGCACGGTTTGGCCACGAAACATGCGCTGGGACAGCATTTCTTGATTACGGACGGCGTGGTGGGGAGGATCCTCTCCACGGCAGAAGTGGGGCCGGACGACGTCGTGTTGGAGGTGGGTCCCGGCATCGGCACGATGACGGTGGCGTTGCTGGATCGCGCGAAGGCCGTCATAGCTGTTGAGCGCGACGCCGATCTGCCTGCCGTGCTAGCAGAGACGTGCGCCGGCCATGGTGCTCCCGATGCGTTCAAACTGCTGCAGAAAGATGCGCTCGACCTGCAAGAAGAGGATTTTGCAGGCATGCTGCCGAACAAGTTCGTGGCGAATCTGCCGTATGCGGTGGCCGCGACGCTCGTACTGGGCTACTTCGAGCAATTTCCGTGGCTTACGCAGGCTACCGTGATGGTGCAGAAGGAGGTTGCGGACCGCATGTGCGCACAGCCGGGATCGAAGGACTACGGCGCATACACGGTGAAGCTGGGACTGCAGGCGAAGAAGACAACCCGATTCCCGGTCAGTCCGGGCAATTTCTTCCCGCCGCCGCGCGTGGATTCCGCGGTGATCCGCCTTGATCGGTGTCGCCCGCAGTACAACGGTGCGACGCTGAACGATCGCGAGATCTGGGCTTGCCGCCTGATTGCGGACGCGGCGTTCGCCAGCCGCCGCAAGACGCTTTCGAATTCCTGCCGCACGTACTTCAAGGCGCTCGGAGCGGAAGGATCGAAATTGGCGGCGTACCTGCCGCAGTTGCTCGAAGAGGCGGGCATCGACGGCAGGCGCAGAGGCGAGACGCTTGCGCCGAAGGAGTTCTTGGAGCTGGGATGTCGGTTGGCGGCAAGCCCGATTCGCTATAGCGCCGTGAAGAAGTAGCTGACCTCGACGCCCAAAGCATCTGCGATGCCACAGATCTCGTCGAATCCGGCATTCGTTTCGCCGCGCTCGATGGCGCTGAGATAGGAGTGGGAATCCTTGCCCATCATATGGGCAAGCTTGCGCTGCGAGAGGTTCTGGCTCTCCCGTTCAGCCCGGATGCTCTGACCCAGACGTCTTCTGCGCTCGGTGTTTTCCATACGCCTAGGCTATGGTCTGCAATTTCGCACCTGGTCTGTTATAAGGGACCAGTAACATTGTTGCATAGATTCGATAACCATGACAAAAATATGAAATTGTAAATCTTTGCGGAGTATGCAAGCGGGGGTGGGATGTTGTTGCTGATGGCCCGTCCGCCATTCCGCGGTGCGGAGATAAGGGATTCCGACGTCCGCTATTGCCTGCTTCGCCTGCAGAAGTCATGCCCATTTTGCCGCGAATAATCAATTATTTTGTAACGATGGGCAATTTATATCACTTGGGTATGTAAGCGCTGTTAAATAAGAGCATATAATTGTTGTTTGGAATACTGGGTTTCAACTAAAGGAAGTTACTGCATGAATCTAGCCAAGCAGTCGACCATCATCGAGTCTATCCATGATACGCTCAACGACTTCGTGGGTCAGCGCCTCGAGGTGCGGGCGAACATGGGCCGTTCGAAGATCATGGAGAGTGAAGGCGTTCTGACGCAGGTACATCCTCAGCTGTTCATCATGGAGGTGGATCGCAAGCGCGGCCGCAAGATGCGCCAGTCATATCAGTACGTCGATGTGCTGACCGGCATGGTTACTCTGAGCCAAAATGGCGAATCCCTGTTCGATAACTTGATTGATGAGCTGTCCGATAAGCCTGCCGAAAAGGAAGAGGCTGCGGTTGCAGCCGAAGGTGAAAACGAGACGGAGGCCTAGCCCTTTCCGTTTTCAGAGTACCGGGGCGCATGACGCATAACGAACAAAAAGGGAGGCTGCGGCCTCCCTTTTCGCATATACGGCTCCATATCAGAGGTGGTTTCGGAAAAAAAAAGCACCGCCGAACGATATCGGCGGCGTGTGTGATTCTGGTGGAGATGAAGGGGTTCGAACCCTCGGCCTCAGCGTTGCGAACGCTGCGCTCTCCCAACTGAGCTACATCCCCGAAATGCGAACGAACCATATTGTGCCTATCTTCGACGAATCTGTCAAATGTAGGGCGTTTTATGCGGTAATTCTCCAAAGCTTTTGTGCGAAGCGCCGCTGCGGTATATTACGAAAACATCGATTATGCCAGGGCCTGGCACCGTGACCAGGCCGGAAACGAGGTTCTTGTGAAAGCTCTGATTCCCGCCGCAGGTTTGGGTTCTCGATTCCTGCCCGCCACGAAAGCAATTCCGAAGGAAATGCTGCCCGTAGTGGATAAGCCGGTTATCCAATACATCGTAGAGGAGGGCCTGGCAAGCGGCGCCGACGAGGTCGTCATCATCAACAGCCATGACAAAAAGGCTATCGAAGAGCACTTTGCGCCGAATCCGAAGCTGGTGGCGCATCTGCGCGCCCATGGCAAGGATTCGTATGCCGATGCCGTGGAGGCCGCTGGCAGCCTGAATGTCAGCTACGTGTATCAGGAAGAGCCGCTTGGCCTGGGCCATGCCGTGCATTGCGCTGCCGAGAAGACGGCCGGCGAGCAGTTCTACGTGCTGTTGGGCGATGTCATCGTGCCCGAGAATAACATGCTCGTTCGCATGAACGAAGTAAGCGCCGCCCATGACGGTGCCAGCGTCATCGCCGTCATGGCCGTGCCGGAAGAAGACGTCAGCCGTTTCGGCGTCATCGCTGGCTCGCAGGTGGACGATAACGTGTGGAAGATCGATTCGCTTGTGGAGAAGCCTCCGGTGGAGGAAGCCCCCTCGAATCTAGCCGTGTTCGGCCGTTACCTGCTTACGCCGCGCGTGATGGAGCTGCTGGCCGAAGTGGAACCCGGCGCTGGCGGAGAAATCCAGCTGACGGATGCGCTCGATGCCGTCCTGCGCGAAGAGGAGATGTACGCTCTGGTCGTCGATTCCTCCGAGGGCTTCGACACCGGTACCGTAGCCACGTGGTTGGAGACGAACAACATCATGAACGCCCGCCGCAACGGCTAGCGGCTGCGCTTCCTCCGGTCCGGCGCCGGGTTCGTGTCCGATGCCGGACCATCTTTATATACTTCCGTTATCGAAAGGGTTCGATTGGCATGCCCGATATCGAAATGCGATTCCATAAGGATATTCTGGTGCTTTCCGCGCCGCCGGATGCCACGCTGCGGCGCTACCAGGCCGATCCCGAGCTCGACCGCGAGTTCTTCAACCTGCTGGAGCCCGAGACGCTGACGGACATCATGCGCTTCGAACATATTGCCGGCGCGCAGTGCTTGGTTACGGGCACGGAGGGTATCACGCACGCCCGCTTGGCGCATCAGCGCCTGGAAGAGCAGTCGGGTGCCATTGCGCAGGCGGCCTTGGCAATTGCCGCCGAGCTGATGCCGCAGCATATCATTGCGCAAATCGGCCCCACGAATCTTCCCCTGGATCCTTTCAGCCGCGTATCCTTGAAGCAGAACCGCAACCAATATGCCCAAGCGGCGCGCGACTTCGGCGAAGACGGGTTCGATGCGTTCCTTCTGGACGGCATGACCAGCATTGCGGACCTGAAATGTGCGCTGATGGGTGTGCGTATGGTGACAGACAAGCCCGTCATGGCAACGGTGCCGGTTGATGCAGAAGGCAAGGTGCTCGGTCGCGATGAGACGTTCGTGGATGCCGTGTCCGTTATGACCGACTTGCAGGCCGACGTGGTGGGTTTGACAACAGCCGCGCCGGTGGATGTTGCTGTCCAACTGGTGAAGCAGGCTGCGCAGACATGCGACCTGCCCATCCTGGTGCAACTGGCTGTGGGCGAGCATGATGCGCACGATGTCAACCCGGGTTTCCGCCCCGTCATTCTGACGCCGGATAACCCGTATCGCACGACGGATGCCGTGTTCGAGGCTGTGCCGCCGCTGGTGGCGGCCGGCGCCCAGTTCCTGCGTTGCGTCGGTCAGGCCACGGCTTCGTATACCGGGGCATTGGCCATTGCCTCCATGGGCATGGACGCCGTTCGCTAGGGGGCACGCCATGGCATATGAAGACTATGGCTTGGAGCACAGCCCCGACTACGGTATGATGCAGCGGCTTGTGGATACGCTGTTCAAGACGGCGGAATGGGTCGACCGCCTGGACGCCATCGTGCTGGGCGAATCCATGGACTTGCCCGCCGACCTGATAGAGATCATCGAGCTGCTGCCGCCCGGCAGCTACAACCGCATCACGCTGTGCGACCAGCTGAACTCCGCCATCAACGGCCATGCTTGGGGGATGGTCTACGGCACCGTGAAATAGCGCGCGTTTTCCTCTATTGCGTTATATACAAGCGGCCTTTGGGCCGCTTTTTTTGTGGCATGTCCCAAGAGAATATTCTTGCCAACAGCCTGCGTGCATCCCGACGGGATTATGGAATCGGGGGCGCTTTCGAAACGCCTCGCGCGAACGCGTTGCTTTTGCGCTATCGTCGTAGGGGAATCGTGCAAACACACTACGCAATCACAGGATGGCGCGATGAACCAGAGAGAAGATATGGGTCATATAACGGGGGACCGCATCGTTCCCGGGGAATTCCCTGGCATCGGCCCCGATGTTGCCGCGACCTTCAACGCGCCCGCGTGCGTCGTGGTTGCGAACATGGAGAAGTCCCGGACAGTGCCGGACTTGGAACCGGCAAAAGACGCGCCTGTGCGCGAGCCGGTTTCTCCCGAGCATCGCATCGTCTCGCGCGGCATGCTGCACAATGTGAACGGCCGCCTGAACGTATGCGGCTGGATGCCCGTTCCGTTGCTGCGCTACGATCGTTCCCGCATAAAGGGCACTCGGTTGCGCGTGAAGGAATGGGATCGGTACCTGATCAACGACGACGAGTACGCCCTGTGGGTCACCGTGGCGAACCTCAGCTATGCGGCGCTCGTGTCTGCCCGGGTCACGAACCTGGTACATCCGTCATCGCATGCTGTCTCCATCATCACGCCGCTGTTGGGCAAGCGCCTTGTGCTGCCCGCTAACAGTATGGGTGGCATCACGGAATTCGAGAACCGCCGCGGTCGTTTCCTGTGTCGCGCCCAAAACGACGAGCGGCGCATCATCGCGCGCTTCGACAAATTCCTTGACGGGGAATCGCCGGCCATCGATGCGCTGCTGGATTATGCGCCACGGGAATCGCTGTCGAATGTGCTGGCCTGGCCTGATGACCAGAAGTCGTTCCATTACCACCGCGTCGTGCCCGCCATGCGCGCCAGCGGCAGCTTCAAAGTGGGCCGCCGGGTGCACGGGTTCAGCCCTACGCGGTCGTTCGGCCTGTTCGCCTGGAACCGCGGCGTATTGCCGTACGAGAACGAGTTCCGCTGGGCTGCTGCGCAGGGCTGGCAGGACGGCAAGGGCGGCAGCGCGTGCGACACGCATAAGGTGGGCTTGCAGTTTGTCCAGGGCATGGACGAGCGCCACGCCACGCAGAACGCCATCTTCGTTGACGGGCGGGTGGTGAAGCTGGGCGAAGCGACCATCGACATCCCTGCCGCCGATGTCTCCACGGACGGGAAATCGCTCTCCGACCGCTTCGATATGCTGGGTGCCTGGCATATCTCCGATTGCGACGGGCAGGTGGACCTGACGTTCGTGCCGGCGAAGGATACGGCGGAGTACGTGAACGCGTATGCCATGTTCGTCGACCGCCATCAGGTGTTCGGCGATTTCTCCGGTACGGTGACGGTGGACGGCCGCCCGTTTGTGCTGCGCAACCTGCACGGCACCACGGCTATCGAGCATACGCGGTTGTAGACGGAACGGAACTCGGCTGCGCCCTTACGGGACGGGTGCGGGAAGGCACCGTGAGAAGGCTCGGGGAACCGGGCAGCAAAAAAGGCCCACCCTCAGCCAAAGGATGAACCCACCTCGTACAGGTGGGTGCCCGCAGCGGGCTTCCTGGCTTTCGCGCCAACGGGCGCGAATCCCCATTTCACCAGCAATATGAGGCTCCCTTTATAATTGCATCGGTCCATCGCAAAATATGAAACCAAGGGCAGAACCTGATTAGAGTATAGAATCGCCCGCACGCCAATAAAAGGCTTGACATTGCGGATGCTATGCACAACGTTTACGAACGTTTCGAATTGCCCGAAAAGCACGAACATCTGTGCTATAGTTCTGCGTCATGGATACACTATTCAGTGAATTGGACAACCAGGCCCGCAACAAGGTCGCGCCGTTGGCGGTGCGTATGCGCCCCGAGACGCTGGACGACCTTGTGGGGCAGGAGAACGCCGTCGGGCCGGGCAGCTGGCTGCGCTCCGCCATCGAGAACGATCGCCTGACCTCCGTCATCCTGTACGGCCCCGCCGGTACGGGCAAGACGTCCATCGCGCACGTCATCGCGAACACCACAAAGGCGGCGTTCGTGGAGGTCTCCGCCGTCGGCGGCACCGTTTCCGACCTGCGCCGCGAAATCGATGCGGCGGAAAAGCGGCTGTTGATGAACGGGACCCGCACGATCCTGTTCGTGGACGAGATCCACCGCTTCAACCGCAGCCAGCAGGATGCGCTGTTGCATGCGGTGGAGGACCGCATCGTCATCCTGGTGGGCGCCACGACGGAGAACCCGTTCTTCGAAGTGAATTCCGCTCTTATCTCGCGCAGCCGCGTAGTCGAGCTCACGGCGCTTTCCGATGATGCCATCAGCGCCATGCTGGATCGGGCGCTGGCATCCGAAAAGGGCTTCCACGGCACGTACGCCCTGACGCCCCAGGCGCGCGACGCGCTCATCGTCATTTCCGGCGGCGACGGTCGCAGCGCGCTTACCACGTTGGAGCTTGCCGCGGCGTTGCTGCCCCCGGGAACGCCGGACGCGCCCGCTTCCATCGGCGTCGACGAGGTGCACCATGCGAACCCGCATCGGGCGCTGTCGTACGACAAAGACAAGGACATGCATTACGACATCATCTCCGCGTTCATCAAGTCCATGCGCGGGTCGGACCCGGATGCCGCCCTGTACTGGTTGGCGCGCATGATCGACGGGGGCGAGGACCCGAAGTTCATCGCCCGCCGCATGATGATCCAGGCAAGCGAAGATGTGGGGCTGGCGGATCCGCAGGCGTTTCTGATTGCAGAGGCCGCGTTCAAGTCCGCCGAGGTCATCGGTTATCCGGAATGCCGCATCAACTTGGCGGAAGCAGCCATTTACATCTCCCTCGCTCCGAAAAGCAATGCGTGTGAGGCGGGTATCGACGCTGCGCTCGCGGAGGTTCGCAAGGGCCCGCGCCGCGACGTGCCGTCGTATCTGCGCGACCGTCACCGTCCCGGTTCCGAGAACTACGGCGAGTACCGGTACCCGCACGACTATCTCAGCGGATGGGTGGACCAGCGCTATCTTCCCGAAGGGCTGGAGCGCGGATGCTTCTACCATCCCACGGAGCGCGGGTGGGAGGCATTCCGCCAAGAAGCCACGGCTCGCGACCGCAAGCCCGCGTCGCCGCGCGGAAAGCAGCCGGGCCAAGATTCCCGGTCCGCATCCGAGTAAGGGCTTCGTTACCCTTCGATATGCGCGCCTCAGTTTCCGCGGCTCCGTGATATAGTCGAACGTATACGGATATAAGGAGGGTGATCATGGATATCATCAATGCGGCGCTGCCCGTGGTCTTCATCATCGTGGGCATTGTTCTCGTCTGGTTCGTCGTGGAATTGGCCATCACCGTGCGCAAGGCGCGCACCACCATCGACGATCTGAAGGCCGAGGTGGATCCCATCATCGCCAATGCGAACGAGATTGTCGAATCCGCTAAGCCCGCTATCGACAAGGTGGATCCGCTGGTGGATCGCGTACAGCTGACCGTCGATGCGGCGAACCTGGAGATTATGCGCGTCGATCAGATTCTCGAGGACGTTACCCAGATCACCGACACCTTGTCTACCGCAACGGTTGCCGTGGATAAGGTTGCCCAGGCGCCGGTGAGTGCCGTAGAAAACCTTTCGAACCGCATTCGCGACGCCTTCAAGCCGCGCCGTGCCAGCAACGTGTCCCGTGCGCTAGGCGGTCAGAAAGAAGCCACCGGGACGCAGGCGCAGGCGGAACGCGTCGAGGCCGAAGTGGAGGTTTCCGAGGCACCTGCTGAAAAGTCCGCGCATGCGGCCGAGAAGACGGTGGATGAACAGGACTAATGTTCTGAGTACTGCCGACGACGAGAATTTCCCGCACATGTCAGAACCCACGTTGCCCGAGTCGAGAAAAGCGAAGGCGTCTACCGCGAAGTGGCGTAAACGCTTCTATCTGCTGGGCACGTTGGTTCTGGCATGCGTGCTTATCTACCTCCTCGGCGTGGTCATGGGGGTGCTGGCGCTTCCGCTGAGCATCCTGGTCTGGTGCATCATCTTCATATTTTGCCTGTATCCGCTGGTGGATTGGCTGCAGGAACGCGGCATCAAGCGCGGTCTGGGCACCACCATCGCCTACGTTGTCATGATTGCCATCGTGGCATTGGCCGTATGGCTGGGCGTTTCGCCCGTCTTTGGTCTCAGCGACCAGTTCGAGTCCATCAACGACAGCATCCCGGTGTACAGCCAGCAGTTCATGGACTGGTACCAGGGCCTGGCGAGCCGATATTCCGCTCTGTTCCAGAACGGCGTCGTCCAGCAGGCCGTCCAGAGCGCGTCGGATTCGTTCTACCAGGCCACCGGATCGTTCTCGAATGCGCTGGCGAGCGGTATCGTGAATTTCGGTACATTCCTGGTGAATTCGTGCATCGTCATCGGCTTCGCCCTAGTCATCTCGTTCTGGATTCTCATGGACCTGCCTGGCATCCGCCGCGAGGCGCGCCGTCTGGTGAATCCCGCGCATGCCGATGACTTCTCCGTTATCTCGCACACGTTCAACCGCTCTATCGGCGGCTATATCAAGGGAACGTTGCTGCAGTGCCTTATCATCGGCGTGGCCTGCGGCGTCGGCTATGCCATCATCGGCGTGCCGAACGCGGCGGCGTGCGGCGTGATCACGGGTATCCTGAATATCATCCCGGTCGTGGGCCCTTGGCTGGGTGGCATCGTCGCCGGTGGCATCGGCCTTATGAACAGTCCAACGGTGGCGGTCATCTCCATCATTATCGCCATCATCGTGCAGCAGGTCGTGTACACATTCGTCTCGCCCATTATCATGCGCGATGCCGTGGACATCCATCCGGCGCTGATGATCTTCGCGCTGATGTGCGGCTCGGCCATCGGCATGTACATGGGCGGGCTGATGGGGGACATCATCGGCATGCTTGCCGCCGTGCCGCTCACGGCGGCGGGGAAATCGCTGTTCGTGTATTTTTACGAGCAGCGTACTGGTCGTCAGATTGTATCGGAGGACGGTGTGTTCTTCAAAGCGGACGTTGCGGCAGGCAGCGCGGTGGATCCGCAGTCGGATGCAACTGCCCATGCCCCGCAGCCGCAGATGGACAAGAAGCTGCCGTTCCTGCGCCACCACCCGGCGCGCCACCGCACACCCGAGCAAGCGCTTCGCGATCGCACATGGCGCGATCGCGACCGCCTTTCGAATTGTCGGGCTGCCGGTCGAGATGCGGCCGATCGGGATGCGCGGCATCATGCAGGTGGCGGCAAGTAGTCTTCTACAGGTTCTTCGCCCGTCCTGCGCGTTCCCTGCAAGTGAGAGCGAGCGTCATTATGCTTCCGCAGTGCTTCGCAAGTGCGTGCGCTTCAGTTGTTCCTGCCGGCGCGAGAGCGCTCCGTACGCAAGGAAAACAGATGGACAAATCGAGCTGTCCCTATGCACTGCGCGAAAGGGCGTTAATATAGCCTGTGATTATTTTCCAACGGGAATTGGAGGGCGGGGAGACAGTTACTCCGCCAGTCTGGAGAGTTGAAGCTATGCGATACATGACAACGGCCGAAATCAGGGAAAAGTACCTGAGCTATTTCGAGAGCAAGGGATGCAAACGTATGCCTTCGTCTTCTCTGATCCCCGATGATCCCAGCCTGCTGCTTACCAGCGCGGGCATGGTGCAGTTCAAGCCGTACTTCTTGCAGCAGAAGCACCTGGACGACCGCTATATCGGCGCCACCACGGTACAGAAGTGCGTACGCACGAACGACATCGACATCATCGGCACGGATGGTCGCCATCTGAGCTTCTTCGAGATGCTGGGCAACTTCAGCTTCGGCAAGTACTTCAAGCGCGAGATGTGCGCCTGGGCGCTGGACTTCTCCGTGAGCGAGCTGGAGCTTCCGTTCGAGAAGCTGTATGTGACCGTGTTCGAGAACGACGACGAGACCATCGACATCTGGAAGAATCTGGGCGTCGACGAATCTCATATCACGAAACTGGGTGAAGACGACAACTTCTGGCGCGCCGGTCCCACGGGCCCGTGCGGCCCCTGCTCCGAGATCTACTACGATCAGGGTCCGGAAGTGGGTTGCGGGCGCCCTGATTGCGCCCCTGGCTGCGATTGCGACCGTTTTCTGGAGTTCTGGAACCTGGTGTTCACGCAGTACGACGGCCAGGAGGACGGCTCGCTGCCGCCCCTACCGAATAAGAACATCGATACCGGCATGGGCCTAGAGCGCATCGCGGCCATCATGCAGGGCGTCACGAGCAATTTCGATACAGACGTGCTGCATGGGCTCATCGAGATCGGCGAGCGCCTGACCGGCAAGAAATACGGCCAGAAGGAATCTGACGACCAGGCGCTGCGCGTCATGGCGGACCATTCCCGCTCTGTGACGTTCATGATTGCGGACGGCATCCTGCCTGGCAACGAGGGCCGCGGCTACGTGCTGCGCCGTCTGCTGCGCCGCGCCGTCATGAAGGGACATCTGCTGGGCGTCGACGGTCCGTTCCTGGGCACATATGTGGACAGCATCATCGAGACCATGGGCTCCGTGTATCCCGAGATTGTGGAGAACCGCGAGCTGGTGCACCGCATCGTCCTGAACGAGGAGGAGCGCTTCGGCAAGACGCTCCGCCAGGGTCGCACGTACCTGGCGGACGCGCTGGACAAGCTGGAGGGCACCACGCTGCCCGGCGATGTCGCATTCGTGCTGCATGACACGTACGGCTTCCCGGTGGAAGTTACGGAGGAGATCTGCTCCGAGCGCGGCATCGATGTGGATATGCAGGGCTTCGAGAAGTGCATGGATCGGCAGAAGGCCCGTGCCCGTGCGAATGCGAAGGATGCCGACGCCGCCTGGTCCACGTACGATGGCTCCATGTCGGCGCTGCTGGAGCGCGCCGGTGCCACGGAATTCGTGGGCTACGACGCGAACGAGGCATCCGTGACCGTGAAGGCGCTGCTGAAAGACGGTCAGGCGGTTGCGGAACTGTCGAAGGGCGATACCGGCCTGCTTGTTGCGGACAAGACGCCGTTCTATGCGGAAATGGGCGGCCAGGTGGGGGATACCGGCATTATGATCGGCGATGCCGCCACTATTCGCGTGACGGATACGCAGACGCCCGAGAAGGGCCTGACCGTGCATTATGTACAGGTAGAAGACGGCGCCGTGCATGTCGGCGATGACTTGCAGGCGCGCATTGACGTGCTGCGCCGCGAGCGCATCCGCCGCAACCATACCGCCACGCACATCCTGCATTGGGCACTGCGCACCGTGCTCGGAGACCATGTGAAGCAGGCCGGCAGCCTGGTTGCTCCCGATCGCCTGCGTTTCGACTTCACGCACTTCTCCGCCCTGACGGACGAAGAGCTGCTCGCGGTTGAGAACCTCGTCAACAAGAAGATCCTCGAAGACATCAAGGTTGAGTGCCGCGAAATGCCGATCGAAGAAGCAAAGAAGCTCGGTGCTATGGCGTTGTTCGGCGAAAAATACGGCGACGTCGTGCGCGTTGTAACGGTAGGCGAATTCTCTAAGGAATTCTGCGGCGGCACGCATATTGATTCCACCGCTAAGCTCGGCCTCTTCAAGCTCGTCAGCGAATCCTCCGTTGCAGCCGGTGTGCGCCGTATCGAAGCGGTCACAGGTCTCAACGTCATTAAGATGATCTACGCAACGAACACGCTGCTCAAGGATACCGCTGTTGCGATGAAAGTCAATAACCCGTCCGACCTCCCGGCAAAAGCTGCACAGGTCAACGCCGACCTCAAGGAGAAGGACAGAGAGATCGAATCCATGCGCTCCAAGATTGCATCCATGAACCTCGGCTCCATTCTGGATAACGCCGTGGAAGTTAAGGGTGTCAAGATCGTTACGGCGATGCTCTCCGGCACAGGCAGCGACGCACTGCGCACCATGTGCGATAAGATCCGCGACGAAAAGAGCGATACGGCCATTGTAGCCGTGCTCGCAGGCGTTCTGGACGGAAAGGCAACGCTTGCAGCGACCGCAACGAAAGCGGCACAGGCAAAGGGCGTCAAAGCCGGCGTGCTTGTAAAGGCAGTTGCACAGCTCACCGGCGGCAACGGCGGCGGTAAACCGGACTTCGCTATGGCAGGCGTCAAGGACCAGACGAAGATTGACGAAGCCCTTGCAGCTGTTGAAAAGATCCTCAGCGAACAGATCTAAGTTCTCTCTATACGTTCTATATAAAATCTCAAGAAAGGAGAAAGGCAAATGGACTGCATTTTCTGCAAGATTGCCAACGGCGAGATTCCGAGCACGAAGGTCTACGAAGACGACAAAATGCTCGCATTCCGCGACCTCGACCCGCAGGCGCCGGTGCACATTCTGATGATTCCAAAGGAGCACATCGCTTCCGCAGATGACCTTACGGAAGAA
>OGOS01000983.1_pt1 | contig 20111 bp, 14 predicted proteins | sample 1552701 | NCBI WGS metagenome assembly OGOS01 (sample SAMEA2580128, study PRJEB22360) | human gut metagenome | biome: human gut; feature: human-associated habitat; material: faeces | place: Denmark | collected 2008/2010
AGGATGCGGTCAGTGCCAAGATTAAGGGTACAGATGCTGATAATGATCTGGCAGTAGTTGCGGTGAAGAAATCGGATATCCCTGAGGACACTTTAAATCAGATCAAGATTGCTCAGATAGGAAGTTCGGATGATCTGGCAGTAGGGCAGCAGGTGGTTGCGATCGGTAATGCGCTTGGATATGGTCAGTCTGTAACATCAGGCTGGATAAGTGCATTGAACCGGACGATTTCTACAGATGACGGAACGAACAGTACAGGGCTGATCCAGACGGATGCGGCGATCAATCCGGGTAACAGTGGTGGTGCACTTTTGAATATGAAAGGCGAGCTGATCGGCATCAATTCTGCAAAATACGCAGACAGTGCTGTAGAAGGTATGGGATATGCCATTCCTATTTCCAAGGCAAAGCCTATTCTGGAAGAACTGATGAATCGTGAGACCAGGGAGAAAGTAGACAGCAGCAAAAAAGGATATCTGGGAGTAAGTCTTGCCAATCTGACCACAGAGGCAATTGAGATGTATAATATGCCCACAGGCGCCTTTGTAAGAAGTGTGGAGGATGATTCTCCGGCACAGGAGGCAGGTATCTGTAAAGGCGACATCATCGTAAAATTCGACGGACAGAAAGTCAGTGATGGTGATGATCTGCTGGATAAACTGCAGTATTATAAATCGGGAGAGAAGATTGAGGCAGTTATTGCAAGAGCCACTAATGGGGAATATGAAGAAAATACTATAGAACTGACTCTCGGCACCAGACCGGACAATGAATAAAACAAAAGACATCGCCCATGCGGCGGTGTCTTTTATAATATTATCAGTGAACAGTAACCCAGGCAGGATTCTTTTTGTGTTTATAAAACTTTCATTTTGTTATAAGGGAATTGTATGATATAATTCAGTTAAATAAGCGTAATGATCCAGCGGCCTGCTATCCTGCAAGAGCACTGTACTGTTACGAATAAGAGGATATAGAAAGGAGTCATTATGAGCGAGAACTATAATGATGATGAAATAATAGACAGCAGCGAAGATACAGAGAAAAAGAGAAACAAATCCGAAAAATTCTGTTTTCTCTGCCGCAGACCTGAGAGCAAGGCCGGTCCGATGATCGAACTTCCCAATAACATACATGTCTGCACAGATTGTATGCAGAAGAGCTTTAATTCTATGAATCAGCAGTTTAATGAGGGTAAGTTCAATTATTCTGACCTGTTGAATATGCCGAATGTGAGTATGATCGATCTGGGCAGCTTCCAGAATCCGGTGCAGCAGCCAAAGAAAGAAAAAAAGAAAAAGAAACAGGAAAAACCGGTTCTGGATCTGAAAAATATTCCTGCTCCCCATAAGATCAAAGAAACCCTTGACCAGTATGTGATCGGTCAGGAGAAAGCCAAGAAAGTAATGTCTGTAGCGGTTTACAATCACTATAAACGTGTGGCAACAGATACAATGGATGAGATTGAAATTGAGAAATCTAATATGCTGATGATCGGACCAACCGGATGCGGTAAAACCTATCTGGTTAAAACCCTGGCGAAACTTCTGGATGTGCCGCTTGCAATTGCAGATGCCACTTCTCTTACAGAAGCCGGTTATATTGGCGATGATATAGAGAGCGTTGTTTCCAAACTTCTGGCAGCGGCAGATAATGATGTGGAGCGTGCCGAGCATGGTATTATTTTCATTGATGAGATTGACAAGATTGCCAAGAAGAAGAACACCAACCAGAGAGATGTCAGTGGTGAGGCAGTGCAGCAGGGAATGCTGAAGCTTCTTGAGGGAAGTGAGGTGGAAGTTCCTGTAGGTGCAAACAGCAAAAACGCAATGGTACCGCTTGTAACTGTTAATACACGTAATATTCTGTTTATCTGTGGCGGTGCTTTTCCTGATCTGGAGAATATCATTAAAGAAAGGCTGAACAAGCAGGCATCTATCGGTTTTTATGCAGACCTGAAGGATAAATATGATAATGATCCTCATCTGCTTCAGAAAGTAACAGTGGAGGATATCCGCAGTTTTGGAATGATTCCGGAATTTATCGGACGACTTCCGATCATCTTTACTCTGGACGGATTGAATGAGGATATGCTTGTGAAGATCCTGCAGGAGCCGAAGAATGCGATTCTTAAACAGTATCAGAAACTTCTTGCACTGGATGAAGTGAAACTGGAATTTGAAGACGGGGCGCTTCATGCAATTGCTGCGAAAGCACTGGAGAGAGATACAGGTGCCAGGGCACTTCGCGCGATACTGGAAGAGTATATGCTGGATATCATGTATGAGATTCCGAAAGATGACAGCATAGGAGAGGTTGTGATCACAAGAGAATACATAGAAGGAAACGGTGGTCCGAAGATCCTTCTTCGCGGACAGGAGCCGATCCTGCTGGAGGGTAGTCATTAATTAAAATAGTTTTGTTCTTGCATTATGAGGACAATAATGGAAGGGAGTAAATATTATGGGAACAGATTTTTTTGATGGATTAGTTAAGACATTTTCAAAAACAACGAAGGAACTGGGAAAGACAACAAGAGAATTAGGTGCCCGCGCAGAGCAGACGATCGAGGCGCAGAAGATAAGAAGTAAAATCACAGGGGAAGAGCGCATTATTGAGAAAATCAAAGTTGATATCGGTGATATTGTTTACAGACGACATTCTCAGGGTGATGGAATTGATAGTGAGTTAAGTGCTTTATGTCAGGAGATTGATCAGCATTATCTGAAAATCAGGGAGTATAAGGATAATGCGGCGAACCTGAAAGGAGAGAAAATCTGCCCGTCCTGCGAGCGGGAGGTAGATATTAATGTAAGTTTCTGTCCGTATTGCGGAACGCCATGCCCGACTCCGGAACCGGCGAAGAATGTGGAAAATGATATTGTATCTTCAGATGAAGATGAAGATGGGAGTAATGGACCGGAAGAAACACCGGCAGAAGAATTACAGCCGGAAGAACCAGAGACAGAGAAAGCAGCAGAAACAGAACCAGCACAGGAACAGCCGGTGGAAGAAACACCAGTGGAAAAAGAAACAATGGAAGAGAAGTAAGTAACTGCAGGGTAAATTATTTTTACAGATTTACCAGATAATTACAGTATAATTAAAAATATGTTGCAAATTGATATGGAATATGATAATTTTATATCGTATCAAAAGGTATGAAAATTACGAACAGGAGAGGGAAAGATGAAAAACAGAAAATTAAATCAGTTATTAGTCGCAGGAATGATCAGTGCAGCTATGATGACTTCCGGTATCAGTGTTCAGGCTGCTGATTTTAGTGATGATACATCAACAGTAGAAGAACAGTCTGTTGGCTCAGCAGAAGAGGAAGCTCCGGAGGTAGAGGACGGATCTGAATTTCAGTCTGATGCTGCTGAAGCATCATCAGCAGTAGCAGTCAGTTCAGCGAACTTCCCGGATGCAAAGTTCCGCCAGTATGTTTTAGATAATATTGATACAGACAAGGATAAGATGCTTTCAGCGGCAGAGATCAAAGCAGCCAAGACGATCGATGTTTCAGGACTTGGAATTTCCAACCTGAAAGGCATTGAACGTTTTACCTATGCGACAGATCTGTTTGCGGCAAATAACAAACTTACTTCTGTAAATATTACAAAGAATACAAAAGTTGCATATCTGAATCTGAGTAATAACAGTCTTGCAGGAACTCTGGATCTCAGCAAATGCACAAATCTTCGTGTAGTGAAGTATGGAAGCAATAAACTGACAAAGGTAGTAATGCCTTCCAAGAAATATCTGAAGAACTTGGATTTCGTAGATGCAAGCTCCAATAAATTTACCACACAGGCAAATGCAGGACTGAACATCGGAGATACTGATTATGTAAAGAGTCTTTCAGAAGTCAATGCCTCCAATAATGCCATCACTTCATTTAACTGTGCCGGATTTCAGGGAATCCTTGATCTTAGAAACAATAAGATCACAAATCTGAAACTGGAAAACAGCAAGGAAGGGTCTCAGGTAGTTTCCTTATACCTTGACGGAAACTCACTGAGTAAGACACCTTCTATTGACTTTACACCGGAATGGATTGCCGTACCTCAGCAGTTCAGCTGTGATGCAGGAGTTTCATCCAAGGTCAAAATGCTGAAGGCAACTGCATCCATCACATCTGCAACATGGGATCAGATCGTGGTAAACGTTGGTTCCAGTACAGATGATGCTTCTTACAAACTGGAGAAGAAAACAGGCAACGGTGCATATGAAACTGTTAAAACATGGGATAATGGTGATCTGGCTGACGCAGAGTTCGGAGAAGATTACACAGATAATGTGATTTCTACAGGAACAGCCTATACATACAGAGTTACAGCAACTGTACAGGTAAAAGATGCCAATAAGAACCTCAGATCCTGGTCAAATTCCGCAGAAGTGAAAGCTACAGCAACAGGTACAAAGCCGGCAATCTCTGTGAAGTCCACCAAAAAAGGTGTGGCAACCGTAAGCTGGAAGGCTGTTGCAGGTGCAGACGGATATGATGTTTACTGTGGATCATCCAAGAAATCCCAGAAGGGTACGGTTGTAAAAGGAACTACAAAGCTGACCGCAAATAAGACAAAACTGACAAGTGGTAAAACTTATTATTTCAGAGCACGCGCATATAAGATGGTAGGATCTGCCAAGGTATATACAGGTTACAGCGCAGTGAAGAGCGTGAAAGTCAAATAATACAAAAATAATTGAGAACAGTATAAAATCAAGCCGGCGATGTGAGAGCAGATATCTTTTACAGAGCCGGCTCTTTGATTATGGCAATTCCGTAAAATACTGTGGACAGTCCGGTATTGCTATAGATGAATTGTTATAGATGGGAGGAATGTCATGTGAAATATATCAGAAAGAGTTTCTCTTTATTTTGGTTGATAGCGGTAATGCTGTTTGGAACAGTATCGGCATCCGCAGCATCTGCAAAACCGGAAACACCGGTATTGTCCGGAACAGCAGCCGGAAACAGAGTGACTCTGAACTGGAATAAAGTAAAGAAGGCTTCCGGCTATCAGATTTTTCTGTATTATAAAGCCTACGGGAAATACAAATGTGTTGGAAGGATCAAGAACAGGAACATTACCAGTTTTACACTGACAGGTTCTGAAGATAAGCTCTACACTTATAAGATACGTTCTTATCTGAAACAGGGAAACAAAACTCTGTACAGCCCATCATCGAAAGCACTGGAGATAAAAACAGCTCCCGGAAAACCTGTGATCACCCGGATAAGAGTGAGAGAAGAAAGCGGAACCCTGATCAAATGGAAAAAAATCAAAACTGCAGAAGGATATCAGATATTCCGGTCAGAATCCGAGGACAGAGGATATAAAAGAATCAATATAGTTTCCGGCAATACAACATTCAGTTATACAGATACAGGTACTGTTTCAGGAAAGACTTATTATTACAGAATACGGGCATATGTACGAAATCAGGGAAATGTTGTATATTCTGAACTGAGTGATCCGGCAGAGGCGGTAATGCGAAAGACTATTATGATCGGAGATTCCAGAACAGATATGATGAAAGATGTTGTGGAGAACGATAACATCACATGGATATGTGAGGTTGGAATGGGGTATAAATGGCTTAGAGATACTGCCCTGAAGACCTTGCAGGAGCAGATGAAAGGAAATGAAGATATTTTTGTCTGGCTTGGTGTTAATGATGTATACAATATTTCAAATTATATCAGTCTGCTGAATGAGGAGATTCCAAAATGGAAAGCGCAGGGAGCGGATGTCTATATTGTGGCAGTGGGACAGGTAACCAAAGATCCTTATGTAACAAATGAGGAAATCGAAGATTTCAATGCCAGAATGAAAAAAGAAGTTGCCGGTGCGAAATATGCAGATCTTTATTCTTATCTGAAAAAGCAGGGATATAAGACAACAGACGGAACTCATTACGATAATGAAACCACATGGAAGATTTACCGTTATCTGATGTCTTTTGTATCATAAGAACAGAAAAAAAGGAAACTGTATCAGTTTCCTTTTTTGAGTAAAAAAATAATGCAGAAGATGGGACTTGAACCCACACGATATTGCTACCACAGGCACCTGAAGCCTGCGCGTCTGCCAATTCCGCCACTTCTGCATTTCTTATTTATCAATCGCTCTCTCGCGACTGCTCATTTATAATAACCGATGTATGGATAAAAGTCAATAGCTTTTTTGAAATTTTTTTAATTTTTTTTACAGTATCCTCAAAACGCACAATTTGTTACGTAGAAGTGTAAGCTTCTTCTGATAAACTGCGGAGCAGTTATCCGGTGTAGAGTTGCACAGAGAAGAGGATGATTTAAATTTTATAGAGGTATTTGGATGTGAGAAAGCAGTGAATGCATGTGATTGGATCTGCCTGAAATTACAAAAAAGTTTTTAATATCAACTTAATTATTTTTAGTACCTTATAAGGTTGAAAAAAGCACTTTGCTGTGATACAATCTTGAAGATTTAGGAAAAAATAAGTGATAGACACAATATAAAGATAAGAAAGGGAGATTGTATGAAAGCATTTCTGATATTAGAAGATGGCCATGTGTTCAAAGGTACAAGCATTGGTTCAACGAGAGACGTTATCAGCGAAATCGTCTTTAATACTTCCATGACCGGTTATCTGGAAGTAATGACCGACCCTTCCTATGCAGGACAGGCAGTATGTATGACTTATCCCCTCATTGGGAATTACGGAATCTGTTATGATGACCAGGAGTCATCAAAGCCATGGGTGGACGGCTTTATTGTCCGCGAATTATCCCGTGTCCCAAGTAATTTCAGAAGCGTGGACACGATTCAGCATTTCTTAACAAAGCATGATATTCCAGGTATTGCCGGAATTGATACCAGAGCCTTAACGAAGATCCTTCGTGAGAAAGGTACCATGAACGGTATGATCACCGTCAATGAAAATTATGATTTAGATACAATTATCCCCCAGTTAAAAGCATATACAACAGGTAAGGTAGTAGAGAAGGTAACATGCCGCGAGAAAGAGATTTTAAAAGGCGACGGTCCGAAAGTAGCACTTCTTGACCTGGGAGCAAAGAGAAACATTGCACGTTCCCTGAATGAAAGAGGATGTGAGGTTACAATTTATCCGGCACTGACACCTGCGGAAGAGATTCTGGAGGCAAATCCGGATGGCATTATGTTAAGTAACGGCCCTGGAGATCCAAAGGAATGTACTTCTATTATAAAGGAAATAAAAAAATTATATGATTCTGAAGTTCCGATCTTCGCAATCTGTCTCGGACATCAGCTTATGGCTCTTGCAACAGGTGGAGATACCCATAAGATGAAATACGGACACAGAGGCGGAAATCATCCGGTCAAAGACCTTGCAACAGGACGTGTTTACATTTCTTCCCAGAACCATGGCTATGTAGTAGATGCTGAGGGACTTGAAGAGAAAAACATTGCAAAACCTGCATTCGTTAACGTCAATGACGGCACAAACGAAGGTATGGCATACGAAGGAAAGAATATCTTTACTGTACAGTTCCATCCTGAAGCATGCCCGGGACCGCAGGATTCCAGTTACCTGTTTGACAGATTTATGGATATGATGGGAGGAAATAAATAATGCCAAGAAATAAAGACATTAAAAAAGTACTTGTAATTGGTTCCGGCCCGATTATCATCGGCCAGGCAGCAGAGTTTGACTATGCAGGAACACAGGCATGCCGTTCCCTGAAAGAAGAAGGCATTGAGGTTGTTCTTCTTAACTCCAACCCTGCAACCATCATGACAGATAAAGATATCGCTGACAGAGTTTATATCGAGCCTCTGACAGTAGAAGTAGTAGAACAGCTTATCCTGAAAGAGAAACCGGACAGCGTCCTTCCTACACTGGGCGGCCAGGCGGGATTAAACCTTGCCATGGAGCTGGATGAGAAAGGTTTCCTCAAAGAACACAATATAAGACTGATCGGTACAACTGCCCAGACAATCAAGAAAGCGGAGGACCGTCAGGAATTTAAAGATACCATGGAGAAGATCGGTGAGCCGATCGCAGCATCCAAGGTTGTTACAACAGTAGAAGATGGTCTTGCATTTACAAACACCATCGGTTATCCGGTAGTTCTTCGTCCTGCTTACACACTCGGTGGAAGCGGCGGCGGTATCGCTCATAATGAATATGAACTTCGTGAAATCCTGGAGAATGGTCTTCGTCTTTCACGTGTAGGTGAAGTACTGGTAGAGCGCTGCATCGCAGGATGGAAAGAGATTGAATATGAAGTAATGCGTGACAGCGCAGGAAACTGCATCACAGTCTGCAACATGGAGAACATTGATCCGGTTGGTGTCCACACAGGTGACTCTATCGTAGTTGCTCCATCTCAGACACTGGGAGATAAAGAATATCAGATGCTCCGTACTTCAGCCCTGAACATCATCACAGAACTTGGAATCACAGGTGGATGTAACGTTCAGTACGCTCTGAAACCGGACAGCTTTGAATACTGTGTAATCGAGGTAAACCCGCGTGTAAGCCGTTCCTCTGCACTTGCAAGTAAGGCAACAGGTTACCCGATCGCAAAGGTTGCAGCAAAGATTGCCCTGGGTTACACACTGGATGAGATCCCGAATGCGATCACAGGAAAAACATATGCAAGTTTCGAGCCAATGCTTGACTACTGCGTAGTTAAGATTCCGAGACTTCCATTTGATAAATTTATAACTGCAAAGAGAACCCTTACTACTCAGATGAAGGCAACAGGTGAGGTTATGAGTATCTGCCATAACTTCGAAGGTGCCCTGATGAAAGCCATCCGTTCTCTTGAACAGCACGTAGACAGCCTGATGTCCTATGATTTCACACAGCTTACAGACGAGGAACTCCTTGCAGAGCTGGAAATCGTAGATGACCGCAGAATCTGGAAGATTGCAGAAGCAATCCGTCGTGGTATGCCACAGTCCATGCTTCACGACATCACAAAGATTGATATCTGGTTCATCGATAAGATTGCAATCCTTGTAGGCATGGAAAATGCTCTTAAGACCAGAAAGCTCACAAAAGAGCTTCTCCTTGAAGCAAAACGCATGGAATTCCCGGACTACATCGTTGCACGTCTGGCAGGCAAGACAGAAGAAGAGATTAAAGCTCTTCGTGAAGAATATCAGATTAAAGCAGCATATAAGATGGTTGATACCTGTGCTGCAGAGTTTGCGGCAGCAACACCATATTACTATTCTGTATACGGCGATGAATGCACAGAGAATGAAGCAGTAGCAACACCGGATAAAAAGAAAATCCTGGTACTTGGTTCCGGTCCGATCCGTATCGGTCAGGGTATTGAGTTCGACTTCTGTTCCGTACACTGTACATGGGCATTTGCAAAAGAAGGCTATGAAACCATCATCATCAACAACAACCCGGAAACAGTTAGTACAGACTTTGATATTGCAGATAAACTGTATTTCGAGCCTCTGACACCGGAAGATGTTGAGAATGTAGTAAATATTGAGAAACCGGACGGAGCAGTTGTACAGTTCGGTGGTCAGACAGCTATCAAATTAACAGAAGCACTGACAAAGATGGGCGTTAAGATTCTCGGAACATCTGCGGAGAACGTAGATGCAGCAGAGGACCGTGAGCTCTTTGATGAGATTCTTGAAAAATGCGAGATCCCGAGACCAAAGGGACAGACAGTATTTACTGCTGAGGAAGCTAAGAAAGCAGCAAATGAGCTGGGTTATCCTGTTCTGGTTCGTCCTTCCTATGTACTTGGTGGTCAGGGCATGAGAATCGCTGTAAGTGATGAGGACGTAGAAGAGTATATCGGTGTGATCAACCAGATCGCACAGGAGCACCCGATCCTTGTTGATAAATACCTGATGGGTAAGGAAATCGAAGTAGATGCTGTATGCGATGGCGAGGATATCCTGATTCCTGGTATTATGGAACATATCGAGCGTGCCGGAATCCACTCCGGTGACAGTATTTCCGTATACCCGGCTAAGACCATCAGCGAGAAAGCAAAAGAGACAATTGCAGAATACACCAGACGTCTTGCAAGAGCACTGCATGTTATCGGTATGATCAACATCCAGTTCATTGTTCTTGGAGATGATGTATATGTGATCGAGGTTAATCCTCGTTCCAGCCGTACTGTACCGTATATCAGCAAGGTAACAGGAATTCCGATCGTTCCTCTTGCAACGAAGGTAATCCTTGGATACAAGCTGAAAGACATGGGCTATGAACCGGGACTTCAGCCGGAAGCAAAACACTATGCGATCAAGATGCCTGTATTCTCATTTGAGAAGATCCGCGGCGCTGATATCAGCCTTGGACCGGAAATGAAGTCAACAGGTGAGTGCCTTGGTATTGCTGAGACATTCAATGAAGCGCTTTACAAAGCATTTATCGGAGCAGGTATCCGTCTTCCGAAACATAAAAACATGATCATCACTGTTAAAGACGAAGACAAACAGGATATCATCCCGATCGCAAGAAGATTCGAAGCACTTGGATACAGAATCTATGCTACACTGGGAACTGCAAAAGTCCTCAAAGAAAACGGAATCAAAGTTATCCGTACAAATAAGCTGGAGCAGCCTGCACCGAACCTTATGGACCTTATCCTTGGTCATAAGATCGACGTTGTCATCGATACTCCGCCACAGGGCGTAGAGCATCAGAAGGATGGTTTCGTCATCAGACGTAACGCCATCGAGACAGGTGTCAATGTCCTTACTTCTCTGGATACAGCAGAAGCACTGGCAACCAGCCTTGAGAATACAGACCTGAACAATTTATCTCTTATTGATATTGCTACGATTGCAAGAAGATAAAGAACTGATAAATAATATGAAATGATGAAAAGCAGCCGTAATTTTCTCTGTCGGAGAAAAGGCGGCTGTTTTTATCTTATAGAATCAGCAGGAAAAATACAGATTACAGTTGTATCAGTGGCATGGTGTGTAATATAATCATATGAGTATTTACAGTGGGTCAGATAGATATATGTGGGTCTTTTGCATTACTTATTATCTGGCAGAAACCTGTCTGATCCGGTTGAAAATCGTTGTAAATAAGAATAACAACAAAAAAGAAAACAGGAAGGGAAAGATTATGGATTTTATTGAACTGTTAAAGGTCATTTTCCTTGGGATTGTAGAGGGAATCACAGAATGGCTCCCGATCAGCAGTACCGGACATATGATCCTGGTGGATGAGTTTCTGAAACTGAATGTGACAGAGGATTTTAAGAATCTGTTTTTCGTAGTGATCCAGCTTGGCGCGATCCTCGCGGTTGTAGTTCTCTACTGGAACAAATTGTGGCCGTTTTATATCAGACCAATTTCAAAGAAACAGCAGGCAGTGCTTAACAGGCATGGTGCAGTATCCAGAGGAATTCTTACTTTTGTGGAGAAGTTCTGTGATAAAGAGAAATGGGTACTCTGGTTTAAAATTATAGTAGCCTGTATACCGACGATTGTTATCGCACTTCCGTTTAATGATGTCATTGAAGAGAAATTTAATAACTATGTAGTAGTTGCCATTGCACTGATCGTATATGGTATCCTCTTCATTGTCATTGAGAATTATAACAAGAGAAGAAGACCAACCTGTACAAATCTGGAAAATCTGTCATTTAAGACTGCACTCATCATCGGTCTGTTCCAGGTACTCTCCGTAGTTCCGGGTACATCCCGTTCAGGTTCCACCATTATCGGTGGTATCCTTGCGGGAACCTCCCGTACAGTAGCAGCAGAATTTACCTTTTTCCTGGGAATCCCGGTCATGTTCGGAGCCAGTCTTCTGAAAATCCTGAAATTCGGTTTTTCTTTCACAGGAACAGAGGTGATGATCCTGATCGTGGGAATGGTAGTGGCATTTGTAGTTTCCATTATCGCGATCAAGTTCCTGATGGGATACATAAAGAAACATGACTTTAAGGCATTCGGATGGTACAGAATCGCACTTGGTATTCTGGTGCTTGGATACTTTATCGGAAAAACACTTCTTGGTTGTAAATAATGTATAAGAAAAGCCCTGCTGTATAAGCGGCATGTACGTCATAAGCGTATATCCCGGACAGCAGGGCTTTTTATTATGTTACAGGTTTCTTATATGCAGATCATTTCGCCGGTATAAGAGGTATCATAACCTGTCAGATGATGAATCTCAGTTTTGAAATCTTCAGACTGTACAATTTCCACAAGAGCAGAGAACCCCGGCTTTCTCACAGATTCCGCAGGAATTGCCAGATACATCTGCATATCAGTCACAGGGACGAAATCAAGTCCCGGAAAGTAACGTGCGATCATTTCTTCTCCAAAAGCAACATTCGCTCTGTGCTCAAAAACAGCAGATGCAGATGACATATCAGAGACAGCTTCATTTCTGTATCCGCTGATTTTTTCAGAAGAGATTCCCTGTTCTTTTAACAGACGGTCCAGATAAACCCTGCGGGCACTTCCCTTTTCACGATTCATAAAAACAACTTTCGGATCCGTCAGGTCCTCCACAGAAGAAATCTTTTCAGGATTTCCGGCCTGTACATAGAAGCCGACAGAGTATTTATATAAAGAAAGAAGTATCAGCGGGATTCCGGGAACCAGGTGACGGATATCATCTATATCCAGACTGGTAGCAGCGATATGTGCCTTTTCGAAATACAGGGAATAAAGTCCGTTATAGTCATTCATATGAGACTGCAGGACAGGAAGTCCATCAGGATGAGCGGACATTTTGCCGAGAAGAAGCTCCAGGGCGGCAGAAGTCTGGCCGCCTAAAATGATACCACTGGAATGAAGCAGATAATCTCTCTTCAGCAGAGAGCTCTCAGGTTCAAAATTAATAGAAGTGTATGGAATATCCTGCCCGCTTCCGGAATTGCCGGAACTGCTTCTGTTAAGATACTGTGTCAACTGCTCTTCACTGACCCTGAGTTGTTTTCCGATTTTGGAAGATTCCAGCTCACCGCGCTTGATAAGTTCATAGACCGTTGTCTTTTTGATCTTCAGACGGTCTGCGACCTCCTGAGCTGTGTAAAGTTTATTCATCAATACCTACCATGACATTAGTAGCCTTGATCACTGCATAAGCATCAGAACCTACTTTCAGGTTTAATTCTTCAACTGCTGCACAGGAGATGGTTGCTGTGATAATGTTTCCACCGCCGATATCAATAGAAACGATGGAGTTTACAGCTCCGTTATTGATACTTACTACTTTCCCTTTTAACTGATTGCGTGCACTTAATTTCATGATAATCACCTCACTGTTTATTATTTTTTTCTATAAATTTATCTGATACCCGATCAAAGGCCGGAAAGTTGTTTTTGCCGATAAAAATAAGGCTTTCAATCTGCTATCATTTACATGATAACATATACAAATAAAATTGACAAGAACACAAAAGTTTTGTACAATAGACACAAAAGAAAACAAAACTCAATAAAACAAAACAAAACTGAATGAAAGACGGTAAAAAACATGAGAAAGAAATTAATTGCAGCAATGATGGCAGGAGTACTGAGTGCAGGAATGTTCAGCACAGGAGTTTTCGCAGCAGATACAGACTTAAAAGGCGAAGTCAACACATTCATCGCAGCAAGCTTAAGCAATGCAATGGAAGAAATCCAAAAGGATTTCAATGAGACATATCCGGATGTTGAGATTCTTTACAATGCAGACAGTTCAGGAACTTTGCAGACTCAGATTGAGGAAGGCGCCCGCTGCGATATTTTCTTCTCAGCAGCTAGGAAGCAGATGGATGCACTGGTTGACGAGGGGATTGCTGACAAGGATTCTGTAGTGAATCTTCTTGAGAATAAAGTTGTTCTCATTAAACCAAAGGGGGGAGAGACCAAGGTAACCGGATTTGAGAACATTCCAGATGCTGCAAACCTTGCCCTTGCCGGAGAGAATGTTCCGGTTGGACAGTATTCCCGCGAGATTTTTGATAATCTTGGAATTACAGATGAAGTAAATAAGATGGAAATCAATGAAGGTAAAAATGTATCTGAAGTTCTTGCTGCAGTAAGTGAAGGAAGTAATGAGATCGGTATCGTTTATGCTACAGATGCAGCTTCCGTTGCAGATAAAGTAGACGTTATCGCAGAAGCTCCGGCAGATGCACTGAAGACACCTGTTCGCTATCCGGTAGGCCTTATCGAAGACAAAGAGGCATCTGAAGATGATACAGCAGCTGCAGAAGCATTTCTTGAGTACATCAAATCTGATGACGCTATGAAAGTGTTTGAGAAATATGGCTTTACAGCATACAAAGCAGATGATGCTTCCGAAACAGATGATAAAGATGCAGAAACAACAGAAGAAACAGATGACACAGAAACAAATGCTGAGACAGAGACAACAGAGGAAGCTAAATAAGAATGAGTGAATTTCTGGCAGAAATAAACTGGAGTCCTTTATGGATTTCTCTGAAAACAGGTTTCGCGGCTACTGTGATCGCGTTCTTTCTGGGAATATTCTTTGCGAGACTGGTGATGAAGATGAAACCTGTTTCCAGAGGCATACTGGATGGTATCCTGACCATGCCTCTGGTACTTCCCCCAACAGTGGCCGGTTTCATTCTGCTTCTGCTGTTCAGTCTGAGACGTCCGTTTGGGGCATTTCTGCTGGATAATTTTGACATTAAGATCGTACAGACCTGGAAGGGCTGCGTGATCGCAGCATCTGTAATTGCGTTTCCACTGATGTATCGAAATGCACGCGCTGCATTTGAACAGGTGGATGTGAATCTGATCGCAGCAGGCAAGACACTTGGCATGAGTGACAGAAGAATCTTCTGGACAGTTGTCATGCCGACAGCAGGACCCGGAATCGCATCCGGTACAGTCCTTGCCTTTGCCAGAGCAATCGGAGAATACGGTGCTACATCCATGCTCGCAGGAAACATTCTTGGCAAGACCAGAACCGTTTCCGTTGCCATTGCTTCGGAGACTGCGGCAGGAAATTATGGCATGGCCGGTTTCTGGGTAGTTGTGATCTTGATCATTTCATTTGTGATCGTTGCGGCGATCAATATCGTTTCCGGTAAGGGAATGAAGATGGGCAGGTGGATGTAATGGCAATCAGTGTGGATATTGAGAAGAAACTTCATGGCTTCACTCTGAAAGTAAAGCTGGAGAGTGATGGTTCTCCAATGGGGATCCTTGGAGCATCCGGAAGCGGAAAAAGTATGACTCTGCGCTGTATTGCAGGAATCCAGACACCGGACTCAGGAAGAATTGTTGTAAATGATAAAGTTCTTTTTGATTCAGAAAAGAAAATCAATCTTAAACCGCAGGAGAGGAAGGTCGGCTATCTTTTTCAGAACTATGCACTTTTTCCTACCATGACTGTAGAGAAGAATATCGCATGCGGATACAGAGGGGATAAGAAACAGCTTAAGGCAAAAGTGGCAGATTACATAGAGCGTTATCAGCTTAACGGGCTGGAGAAGCGTTATCCGGGCCAGCTTTCCGGAGGTCAGCAGCAGCGTGTCGCACTGGCACGAATGATGATCGGAGAACCGGAAGTCATCCTTCTGGATGAACCGTTCTCAGCACTGGATGGATATCTGAAAGATATCATGCAGCGTGATATGCAGAACTTTCTTAATGAGTACACAGGTGATATGATTCTGGTCACTCACAGCCGTGATGAGGCTTACAAGTTCTGCGGACATCTGACAATTCTGGACAGCGGTCAGGCACTTACTACAGGAGAAACCAAGAAACTCTTTGAACGACCCGGTATTCTGCAGGCAGCCAGACTGACAGGGTGTAAAAATTTCTCAACTGTACAGAAAATGGGAAAACACAGTATTTATGCAGTGGACTGGGATCTGATGCTGCAGACCAAAGATGTGGTGCCGGATGATGTTACGCATGTGGGAATCCGCGGTCACTGGATGAAAGGTGCATCTGAAGGCGGAGAGAACCACATGGAAGTGGAAGTTGTGGAATATATTGAAACGACCTTTGAACATCAGTATTTACTGAAGAACAAGAAAGGCGGAGACTGTCAGCCGGTCTGGTGGATGTGCCCCAAAGGAAATTTTGAGGAAGATCCGCATGCAAAAGTTCCGAAATATATTCATTTTCCGGAAGAGCATCTGATGCTGCTGAAAGAAGCGAAATAGAATATATAAGAAATAATAAAAAGCGTTGTATTTTCAACAGAGATTTCTGGTGAAGATATAACGCTTTTTTAACCGAATCAAGTAAGTCCCTGCGGAGCAGTTATTCGGTGTAGAATCGCGTAGCCACGTAGCTGTAAGAGTCTGCCGGTTTGATCACGCAGATGGATGTTATCAAATTGTCTGAGAAATCTATGACGGATGATTCTTAGAATATTTTATGTAGTCCACAACCATCATCGCCAGTTTAAATGTTAATGCATCCTCAAACGCACGGATATCCAGTCCGAATTTTCTCTGGAGTTTTTCGAAACGGTACACCAGAGTATTTCTGTGTACATAAAGCTGTCTGGAGGTCTCGGAGAGATTCAGGTTATTTTCAAAGAAGGTACGGATGGTGATCAGGGTTTCTTCGTCAATAGAATCCAGAGTTTCCTCTTTGAAGATCTCGTCGATAAACATTTCACATATGGAAACAGGAAGCTGGTAGATCAGTCTGCCGATTCCAAGCTGGTTATATCCGAATACATTTTTATCTGCGTAGAAAATCTTGCCTACTTCAAGGGCTGTATGTGCTTCCTTGTATGCGTCTGGAAGCCTGGAAATATCCTCTGCCAGATTACTGTAGGCAACCCATGCGGAAGTCATTGCTTCTGTATTTAACATATCTACAAGCATATATGCAATTGATTCCAGATCCTCATAAGTTTCTGTAGACTGTAATTCTCTGATGATGATAATCCCTGTATCATCAATAGCTGTGATGAAATCTCTGGTACGGGCAGAGAAAATATTCCGGATCGTAGCGAGAGCGTTCTCATCCTTGGTCTGTTTGGTTTCCACAAGAAATACGGCACGCTGAACAGAAGTTGCAATGTGCAGTTTCTTGGCGCAGTTAAAGGCATCTACATCAGAATAACTACCAAGGAGAAGATTCTGCATAAAGGTATTCTTGTCGCTTTTCTCTGCATAGGCAGCCAGGAGACTCTGTACCTGGCATACAGCCAGCTCTCCGATGGTAGCAGTACTTTCTGCTTTTCCCCATACGATCAGAATATAGGAGATGGAATGGTTCTCCATGATCTTATACAGGCAGCAGCTTGTATTGGAAACACACAGGGCACTGCTTTGGCGAAATTCTTCCAGTTTTGATTCTGCAGGAAGTTTTTTATCACAGGTAGAGAGAAAGATATGGTTATCAGAATCCAGCAGACAGAAATCAATCTGGCTGATATTCTTCCAGTCTGTCAGGCATTTCTGTAAAATCTGTTGTATTTTCATTAGGTCAATCCTTTCTTTTGGGGTATGAGTCAGCTTATAGCAATCCTTGCAAATTGTCTGATCGAAGTAATCAGGCAGCCAATTCTATATTATAACATAAAAACCCGGGGAAAACTCCCCGGGTTTATTAAAGATTCCTGAAAATTAGTTGCAGATTGTAAGTTCTGTTTCTTTATCAAAGAAATGAGATTTTTCCATATCGAATGCGAATTTGATCGGATCACCGGTCTTAGCTGTTGTACGAGGATCAACTCGTGCTGTAACCTGAGTTCCGTTTACATCGAAGTATAAGAATACTTCAGCTCCGAGAAGCTCGTAAACTTTAACTACGGATGTCATCGGTGCGCTTGGAGAAGCTTCGATGAACATCTGGGAATCATGGATATCTTCCGGACGGATACCGAGAACAACTGTTTTACCTACATAGCCGCCATCTTTAAGAGCTTTTGCTTTAGCAGCCGGGATAACCAGTTCATGCTCGCCAACTTTAGCGATAAGGTTGCCGCCTTTTTCGGAGATAACAGCGTCAAGGAAGTTCATCTGCGGAGATCCCATGAATCCTGCAACGAATAAGTTGCCTGGTTTCTGATACAGGTTCTGAGGTGTATCTACCTGCTGAACAACACCGTCTTTCATAACAACGATTCTGGTACCAAGAGTCATAGCCTCTGTCTGGTCATGTGTTACATAGATGATTGTAGCACCCAGTCTCTGGTGGATCTTGGAAATCTCGATACGCATCTGTACACGAAGTTTAGCATCCAGGTTGGAAAGAGGCTCATCCATAAGGAATACCTTAGGATTACGTACGATAGCACGTCCCATAGCAACACGCTGTCTCTGACCACCGGAAAGAGCCTTCGGTTTACGATCAAGAAGTTTCTCAAGGTCAAGGATTCTTGCAGCTTCACGAACTGCTTTATCAATCTGGTCTTTCGGAACTTTACGAAGTTTAAGTCCGAATGCCATGTTATCATATACTGTCATATGAGGATACAGAGCGTAGTTCTGGAATACCATTGCGATATCACGGTCTTTAGGCTCTACATCGTTCATAACTTTGTCACCAATCTTTAATGTACCGCCGGAAATTTCTTCCAGACCGGCAATCATACGAAGTGTAGTAGATTTACCACATCCTGAAGGTCCTACGAAAATGATGAATTCTTTATCTTCGATCTCCAGATTGAAATCTTTAACTGCCTGGAAACCATTTGGGTAAGTTTTGTTAATGTGCTGTAATGATAAGCTTGCCATGATTATTATTCCTCCAAAATTATTTCATATTGTTTTTGCTGATTGATTACTTGTTTTTTTCATCTGTAGACAGTATAGCGAAAAGGAGGGGGGATGGCTAGGGAAGAATCGTACAAAGATTTTTTTCGTTTCTTGTCATTCTGACGAAAAGCCGGAATCAGTATTCGGGGATTCCGTCAAACTGTCAAAAGGCATGAGAAAAACGCAGGACAAAATGACGAAATTCTGTCTGCGTTTCTCAAAATTGGAGTTAAAATATGGTTCTTTTTTACTACCTGTTACTCAAAGTATATATAAGATTATGGTTTGGCTGAATCAAGTCAAAAATCTCTGACAATATGAAGGAACGGATGAGAAGACACGAATATCGGGCTAAAATTACAGGAGGATCAGAGAAGGCAAATCATCAGGAAGCATTTTGCGCAAATTCTGTGTTGACCAGTTCTGCATACGGTGTACGTTCTTTCAGTTCACCTGCATCTTCCAGGATATCCTGCAGCAGTTCAAAACCATCCTGCCCGAACACCAGATTTTCTTTCCAGGTGTCCTGATCGTAATAACGTTTTACAATGGCTGTGATGGTATCCAGATCTGTTTCAGGGAACTGTGGCTCGATTACTTCTGCAATCTCCTCTGGAGTATGGCTCTGAACGTAGTCCATACCTTTCTGCAGAGCATCAGTGAATTTCTGCATGATATCAGGATTTTTTTCCATATAGCTGGTTTTGGCACTGTAGGAAGTATACGGTACATAACCGGAATCCACACCAAGGGAGGCAACAACATAACCGGCTCCCTGCTTTTCAAGTGCAGTGGCGGACGGTTCAAACTCCACTGTAAAATCCGCCGAATTATCCCCTGTAAAAGCAGCAGCAGTAGCACCGAAGTCGATGCTCTGGTCAATAGACAGATCTTTCTGAGGATCAAGGCCATTCTGCTTCAGAATATATTCAAATACCATTTCCGGCATGCCACCTTTTCGGCCGCCAAGAACTTTCCTGCCCTTCAGATCTTCCCATTTAAAATCCGGCATTTCTTCTCTTGCCACAAGGAAATTTCCGGCCCGTTGGGTAAGCTGTGCAAAGTTTACAACAGGATCAGTAGCTCCCTCCTGATAGGCATAGATAGATGCTTCTGCTCCCATAAATCCGATATCCGCCTCGCCGGATATGACTGCAGTCATAGTTTTATCTGCCCCAAATCCAGTTATAAGCGTCAGATCAAGCCCCTCATCTTTAAAATATCCCTCTTCGATTGCCACATACTGCGGTGCATAAAAGATGGAATGGGCTACTTCATTTAAGGTAACTTTTGCAAGCTCCGCCTCATCTTTCTTTGCAGCAAACACTCCCAGCGGCAGTGCAGTCACCGCCAGAACGACTGCTGTCGCCAGTGAAATCCATTTTTTATTTTTCATGCAGACACTCCTTTACCGACTTCTTCTGTTAGAGTA
>OGOS01000989.1_pt1 | contig 20025 bp, 10 predicted proteins | sample 1552701 | NCBI WGS metagenome assembly OGOS01 (sample SAMEA2580128, study PRJEB22360) | human gut metagenome | biome: human gut; feature: human-associated habitat; material: faeces | place: Denmark | collected 2008/2010
AATAACGTCAGCCCGATATAAATCAGTTATAACTATAAATTTTCTTTTTCAGCGTATAGGAGTATTCGTAGGAGGTGGAAGAACATACCAACGGTTATGTTAAATTCATGTTTAAATAGGTTCGAAATTAATTCGTATTTTATATACGGAAGAAAAAGTACTCTACTTATAATTAGAATTTGAAATAAAATATGTTAAGTTAATAATCTGCTTCATTTGAAGTAAGGTCAACAATTAATGGATTTGTTGGTTTTTAACAATACTGCAAAGTTAGATGAGGTGTGGAAAACAGATGTGCAATATTCTCCAAATAAGGTGCACAAAATGCTATAAAACGCTTTGTGATAGTACAGGAAGCCACTTTTGAAGTTGTGGGTAAATATGTTTACATTCACTAGGAAAACCTATCGGATAAAATAAAATGTTGGTTAGTATAGATTAATATCTGTATATTCTACGTACATTTGTCTCGTTAGTATTTTAGTTTTCGTTTAACAACTGTTGAACTATCGATTTATATATGTTGAACTATCGTTTGACAGTTGTTGAACGAAAACTGACTAGACGATGAAGTAAATAGTATATGAGGATGAAAAGAATAATCTTCCCCAATGAAAAACAAATGAGTAATGAGTGTTAATTATGACCTTTACGAAACACCTAATCCTGACAAGGAAGGGGAAGTGTTGCCTTTACATGCACGTGTGCTATTGAAGGGTAGTTATACTGCCGAAGAATTTGCAGATCAAGTTGTAGCATTTCAGCATATGCCTCATGCGCAAGTGGTGGGTATCATAGAAGCTATTTCGAAAGAATTACAGCATTTGCTTTTGAAAGGATTTTCCGTTGAATTGGGTGATATTGGCTATTTTACTCTTTCTTTGAGTGTGGACAAAGAAGTGACTGAGCCAAAATACTTGCGTTCACCATCAGTATCTCTTAAAGACATTAATTTGAGAATAAACCGTCAGTTTAAGAAGGATGTTGAGAGTGAATTGGTATTGCAACGTTATCATTCTCCCTTTCGTGTGAAGAATCCGTGTATTAACCGACAGGATTATGCTTCACTTGTCGGAAAGACAAAAACACAGGCATTGAAAGATATAAATGCTTTTATTGGGCAAGGTATTTTGAGGAAGTATGGGACAGGACGTTCGGTGGTCTATATAAAGGCTGAATAAAATAATAAAAGAATTTTTGCGATAGATTAGAAAGATAAAATCTGATTGATAAAACTAGTTCCGGCTTAATCTATTACACACGTCAATGTAGTCAGATTAAGCCGGAACTGATTTTAACTCTTTAATAAAGAGTACATCTATATTCTATCACTCTTTACTCTTGCATAATAACTTCTCCTACGACTTTGATTAATTTGAGTTCTTCCTGATATGCATCCTGAAATAGTTGCCAGATCATAACTCCGCCAAAATCATTATCCATTACATACTGGCATTTTTTCCGGATAGTTGGTCGTCCATTATAATATGTTTTACCGAATTGGTCAGCATCGGCTATTTCTTTTATATCATACGTCTTTCCGAAATGAGTAAGTATTCCATTAAAGCGGATAGCTCCTACTTCATCCTTATTGACATCATTGTCCCATGAATAGCCATAGAATGGCAGACCGCCGACAATCTTTGATTTTGGAGCTTGGAACTTGGTTATCCAGTAGTTCATATCATTTACAAAATCGTTGTAAGAGGCATGTTGTCCCGGTGTGGACGAGTTTCCCATTACCCTGTCATAGCTCATAATATTGATATAATCAAAGTACTCCTGCCATTTAGTGGTATAGTCTTTCCAGCAGATTACAGCACAAGTCATTAACATATCGGCACTTTTGGCTTCGTGTAAAGCTTCGGCGAAAGCTACGAGTGAGTTCGTGTTCCAGTGGTTATAATCTTCGTAGTCAATATCAAATCCGTCGAGCTGGTTGGCTTGGGTGAAATTCACAATGTTGGAAACTAATGCGCTTCTTGTTTCTGCATTGTCGATAGCAGCTGCAAATTCACCATTACTGTTTTTGTTAAGAGAAATCAGCACCTTTACCCCGTGCTCCTTTGCTTTTGTGCGGATTTGGCGTAGTTTATTTTCTGGTACCTTGTCTGTATTTAGCGTACCGTCCGATTTCACATGTGCGAAACTTACGTTGATGTGTGTCAGATACTCCCAGTGAATATTATCGAATTGCGCATCAAAATCAAAGTCATGTGCAGGCAAATAACCGATAACGACCTTATGTGATGTCTCCGGCTCTTCCTGTAATTCAGGAAGCAGAACCGTATATTCGGAGGTTAGTTGATAGTCGCTGCTTGTCACGGTGAACTGCTGTTCTGTTTCCCAACGTTTCACTTTCTGGGGATCGGGGGAGATACTTGCTCCCCCTGATAATTGATAATTGACTCCTGTGATTGCCTTTCTGTTTGTAATACCGCTGATACGGATTACTTTGTTTTCATCATTGATGTTTCCTCTGTAATAAGTACCACCGCATTGTAATGTGAATTGTGCGATTTTGGCTTCCGGTTTGCCGGCTATTGCTTCCGAGTCGTTGCAACTTATACATACGGAAGTTATCAGCATAAATATAATTTGTAGTAATATCTTCATTTTCTTTCTTTTTGAGTGATTAATTGTTATTCGTCTCCCCATTCTATTGGAGCGGTGTATTCCCACCAGTCGTAGGTAGCTGTTCCTTTAGCTACCCCCAGAATGATTTGGGCGTTAGTCCCATAAGCTACTCCGGTGTAGGAAGGGATAGAACGTAGTAGTGCTCCGTCCAGATGCCATTCCAGTTTCATGCTTCCACTGGGGGTACCTTCCAGAATGTTCATTTCCACGGTGTATTCGGACTTCTTGTTGTTGAATGGATATTGTATGACACCACCGTCGGAAGTACCGCAACGGGCATTCTCACCTTCTCCTTTGAAGAGCATCCACCGTATCTCTTTTTCTCCGTAGAGGAAGTAAAGCTGGCATTGGGCATCGTTGCTGCTTGCGCTGATGTGGAATTTGTAAGAGCCCGGTTTCATGCCCTCACGGGAGATACGGCAATTGGTTCCTTCATAGGCAAAGTTTACTGCGCCGTCTGCGAATACCGGTTTGCCGGCAGTAATAGTCCATTCGTTATCCACAAAGGAATGACGTTCCGCTTCCACTTTATTCCCTTGTTTTAGAGCGATGACTTTCACGATAGGTTCGCTTCCGGCCTGTGCCTTACTGGAGATTCGGAAAGTTGCTTTCAGTACGGACGAACCGGTGTTTTCCTGCAAGTTGATTACTATATCATCCGTTCCATTGTACTCAGTTTTTGCAAATGAATACCATTCATCTTCTTCATTTTCTTTTTCTACTATCCATTCTCCGTTGGATTCTACATGGAGTGTGACTGTTGCATCATTGTAAAGTGCACGTAGGCTTTGAGTGGTCGGAGTGAGTACAACACCTTTCTGTGTACATTCAACGTTTGCCACTTCTTTACCGTGACGGTCATATATGACTACTATCCCGGAGCGTTGTTCCCCTTTGTTTTCCAAGGCTTTCAGTGTTACCATGCCGTCGAGTGTTCCGTTTTCTCCGGATTGTATAGAGAGCCATTCGTCGCCTTCGGTGACTGCTGCCGACCAGTTCTGGTTGGATTTAACATTGAATGAGCAGGTCGTTTCTTCTTTTTCAAGCAGTAGGTCGTCTGCGTTTTCGAGCGTTAAGTAAGCTATGCCTTTTTGTATAATGCTTACCTCTTTGCCAATCCAGTAATCACTTTTGATAGTGACGGTATCTGTACGATCGTCCAATGAGGTATTGGGGGTATAGGTGATTTGTACATCATAGAGTTCATTGGCTTCGCCCTGATTCGGTGAAATAGTGCACCAGTCACTGTGATTGCTGTAAACAATCCATGGATCGGTTGATTTTACCTGGATAGAGACTGTTTCTTCACCGGAAGCGGCAATGGTGTAACTGTCCGCTGCTTTGTAGCGTAAATCTACCCATTTGATAGGTTCGTCGTCTTTACAGGACTGGACAGACCACGAGCTGATGAGGATTAGCGTACCTAGTAAAGTACGCCAATTCATTATGTTATGAACAAGTTGTTTTTTCATATATTCGTCTTTTCAATTTTTATTCAATATTGGTGACTTCGTATGAAGTGATAGTCATTGTACCTTTTTTTCCTGCTGTTCCTGCGATAAAGCCAAAATAAGGGAAATTACCAGCCGAACCTGTTGTTTCAAAGAGATTCTCATATTCTGGCGTTGTGATGATTTGGGTCCAATCAGTTTCTCCCTCTAGCTTAATAAAGACCTCTATTTTAGCTTTTGTTTTATTATCCGGAGTAGAATAAGTGTGAGAGACCTTTAGAGCTTTTAGTTTATTCAGGTCAAATGGAGTACATTTATAGTCGTCATTCGAGCTTCCACCTCTATATTTGAAAGTCCAAGGATTGGCTCCAACCCCTAACCAAAAATTCCATCCGGGAATTGGTGAGGCAACACAATTCATATTTAAACAGCGATTATCATCCACTTCAATGTTTGAGAAGTGCCATTTGTGAATAGCTAATTTCCGAGGTTTATTGATGTAATAACGACAATTGGCATTTCCTGTTTCTTCAGTGAAAGTGATTGCGCCTGTTGCTTCATCTATGGTTCCGGGAGTTCCATTTAATTCGTATGAACCTCCAGCCTGCCTTACTTCCAGAGTCGTTGCTTCTATACCTAATGTTTTATCTGTCGGAGTTAAAGAAATTACAGCTTTCCGGGTCGTGAAATAGATTTCAGATTGACTGGTTGCTGTTATATTACCGTCTATACTTTTTTCAACTTTTAGCCAAGTGGCGTCAGATGATACTTGCCAATCTACGTTTGCAAGTACTTGATAAGTTTTTGTTTCTTTATCTTGACCACCGTCGAAAGTTACATCTGTGGTTTCTGCGAATTCCAGCATAATCCCGTTTTGTGTGGCTGTGATTTCTGTTTCATATCCTTCGGAAACAATGGTCAGTGTGGCTGTACGTTTCAAACCCGTATTGGGTTTAGCTGTTGCTGTAATGGTAACCTTTTCGCCGTTACCTTCTCCCTCTTCTTTGTCAAGTGTCAACCACTGATTGGAACTGGTTACTTTCCACGCTTTATTGGAAGTGATGGTAAAGGTAGCTTCACCACCTTCACTCGGGAACGGATCATCGAATCCTTGTACGAGCAGTGTTCCTTTCGCTGCTTGTGTGATAGTGACCGTTTTGCTCTCCTTTATTCTGTCTGCGGTGATAGTCAGGATAGCCGTTCGCTCCTGTTCATCCGGATTTTCTTCCATGATGACAGAGACTTCGGCGATAAGTGAACTTGCTGAGCTCATTGCCGGAGTAGGTACGCACCAATTCTTGTTGCTTTCAATCTTCCAGGGAGTATTGGAACTGATATTGAAAATAATCGTATTCGGGGATTTGGCTAATACGGCATATTCCGATTGGGCGTCTGTCTCTAATAGAGGAGGAAATTCGGCTTGAGAGTCGATGTTGAATTCCTGGCATGAATTCAGGCTGAATGTACATACTACTGCCAAACAGCATAATATTGTATAAAATGATAGCTTTTTCATATAGCGTATTGTTTTTTTATTGATGATATAAATAGATTAATTGGTCACCACCCCGTATTCTGAGGATTCAGGTTTTTATTTTTGAATAACTCGCTTTGCGGAATAGGATAGAGATACATCCGTTGGCTCCATGTCCTACTTTTATAAAGCGTTCGTTGGAAATTCCATGTGCCGTCCGTTGCTCTTTCGATGTTTACGCCGTAGAGCTCCTTTTGGGTGTCCTCCCCAATTTGCCACCTGCGTATATCCCAGAAACGGTGGTCTTCGAAAGCGAATTCAACACGCCATTCATTCTGCAACGCTTTCATAAATTCGTTCGGGTCGGTAATGGATACGGTTGGCATGCCGGCATTTATCCTGACTTCGTTTAGCGCCCATTCCGCTGATTTCGGGAAATCACTGTTGGTATATTGTGGGTTCTTAAATGCCATTACCATAGATTCTGCGTAGGTAAGCAATGTTTCCGCATAGCGGTAGACAATCCAGTGATGTTTGTTGACTACTTCTTTGTCCGCTTCGAAACTGGTAGTCTCTTGGATATATTTCCGTAAGAAGTAACCGGTTGGCGAACCACCTTCGGAAACAGATGTATAATCACTTCCACCCTTATATACCGCAATTTCGGAACCTTTGAATGTCATACCATTGGCCAGAATTGTGCGTCCGAAGCGTGGATCACGGTTGGCGTACGGATTTTGCGGATTGAAGGCCGGGTCTTCACATTTCCAACCATTATCGGTCAGGGTGACAGGATAACCATTAACGGTTTGGAAGGCATCTACTAGATTCTGTGAGGGGAATGTGGCAGTGGCCGGTGTGGAGCGTGTTCCTTCGGTGAACCGAATCGGGAAGTTATTACGCTCGAACGTGGCGCTATCACCGTTCATGTGAAATAGGACGACTTCCGGTGAAGAAATATTATTTGCTTTCTCATTCGGATCGAGTTGGTATAAGTCTGTCTTGATAATGTCATAGGCAGCTTTGGCGGATGCTTCCCATTTCTCTTGGTTGTGCTGTTTGCTTGCTGCATATAGCAGGGCTTTTGACTTCACGGCCATGGCAAAGCCTTTGGTGATTCGTCCGGTTTCGTTATTAGGCTGACCGACGTATGTTGCGGGCAGATTGTTTGCACCGTCTTCACATTCGGATACGATAAAACGGATCACTTCTTCAAAAGGGGTTTTACCGATAGCGTTTGCCTCTTCGGTCGTAAGAGTTTTCAACGGCATGGCGATGTCTCCGTATCTGCGGGCAAGCTCGAAGAAGTAGTGGGCTCTAAGCACGCGTGCTTCATACGGGAAGTAACCCAGTTGCTTCATCCAGTTCTCATAATTGGTGTTATACTCATAGCGCGACAGGTCTACGTCTTCCAATGATTGAAGGAATTCATTGGCTGCGCGGATGCCTTTATATAGTGTCCAGCTGTCATCGCGGGTTTTAATAGCCGACCAGTTGCCATTGGTCATATCCTGTATGTTGCCTCCCGTTGCTCCGAATTCGGCATCATCACTGGCGCAATCTCTCATCGCTCCCCCAATGACGCCAAAATCTTGCGGCATAAAGGTATATACATGGGTGAGCATTTGTTTGGTCTTATCGAAATACCGGTAAATATCTTCCCGGGTATTTAATCCGTTCGTTTCATCGTAATCCAGATAATTGCAGGATGCGAATGCGATGATAGAACTGTATGCTATTATGATATGTTTAATTTTCATATATCTTAATTGTATTTCGGGTTAAAAGTTGAACTTGATTCCTGCCCAGTAAGAGCGTGTGGAAGGGTATATGGCTCCCAATTGTTCGGGGTCGGCAAAACCGATATTGTCCAGTGAGAAGAGGTTGCTTCCTTGCAGGTAAACCTTCATGTCCGCAAAACGTATCATCTTTTTGGGGAATGTATAGCTGGCATACAGGTTCCTTAGCTTGATGAATGAACCGTCCCTGTACCACAGTGAATTGGCGCGGTAGTTGTTGGCGTTGGTGAGGGTGGTGAGGCGTGGCATGGTTGCTTGGGATGCATTCTCCGGTGTCCATGGAGTTTCGTTATTCAGGAATGTCTGTGAGATATTTCCGTTATTCACCAATGGTTGGTATAGCGGTGAATTCAGCAAGCTGGTAGTGACACCCGTCATTCCCTGAAAATCGGCGGAAATCTCGAAGTTCTTATAAGAAGCGGTGAGGTTGACTCCGAAATAAAACCGGGGTACACTCGAGCCGAACATCTTTACTACGTCTTGTTCATCTATTCTGTTATCTCCATTCTGGTCTTTGTACTTGATGTCACCCGGACGTACGGTAGAGAATGTCTGGACGGGGCTGTTGTTAATCTCTACCTGGTCGTGGAAAAAGCCGATTGCTTCCAGTCCGTATCTCTGCCCTACCCGGTTTCCTTTGGTATACAAATAATCATATTGCTGGTATTCCTGTCCGTCATTGATGATTTTGCTGTTGACGTAGGAGGCATTGGCACCGATACTGTAATTAAAATCTTTGCCTATTTTGTCGTTCCATGAGACAGAGGCGTCAAAGCCTTTGTAGTCTTGGATACCGGCATTCAGTTTGCTTACACCGATACCGATGATATTGGAAACAGAAGGTGACCCATTGATAAGAATATTGCTTCTTCTTTCGTAAAATCCTTCCAGATAAACGGACAGGCGGTTTTTGAAAGCGTTCAGTTCCATTCCATAGGTGACTTTTTTTGATTTTTCGATTGTCAGATTCTCTACGGGAAGGTTACCTTCTGCCAGCCCGTAAAATTCGCTGGCATTGTTGGTGAAGTAATAGGTTCCACCGTTGGCACTACCGTATGACTGACGGTAAAGTTCGTGCTGCATATTGCCATCCCAACCGGAGATTCCGTATGAAGCGTACAGCTTGAACAGGTTGATTGCTTCAACGCTTTTCATGAATTTCTCGTTAGAGGCAATCCATGCGGCAGATATTGCCGGGTACAAGTGGAAGTGGTCTCCTTCGGGCAGGAATGCCGTACCGGAATAGTTGAGTACTCCGTTGATTGTGTACCGGTCGTTATACATATAGGTGGCATACAGTATGCCGGATTGTCTCTTGGCTCCCTTGTTTCGCCCGTTAGCTGTGTAGGATTGCTGGTCGTAGATAAGCGAGGCGTTCAGGTCGTGTACACCGCTTTGTAGCAGATAATTGATTTTAGCCTGAATGTTGGAACGCATATAAAGTGACCTGAATTTGGAGTCGCCGTGATTGAGGGTTTCCGAATCTTTTCCGTAGATGACGGGAGTAGTCACTAATGTGCCGTCGGGAAGCATGGAAGCTTGTGTGTCCATATATTTATATTCTTTCGTAGCCGTGTCATACATAGAACCGGAGTTGTCGAACGCTACGGATACTTCTGCCGAAAGACCTTTCAACAATGCGTCCAGTTCCTGTTTCAAGGTGGCGTTGGCTAGTAGTGTGCCGTAGGTGGTCCGGTAGTTACCGGTACTTTCCAGCAGGGCAACAGGGTTGTTGGCTCCATACGTACTGTTCCCGCCATACGTACCGTCTGCGTGGCGGACAGGGAATACTGCGGAAGGGGTATTATAGATGATTCCCGCAAGCAAATTGGTATTGTTGGTACCAATACTGTAAGCGTTATTAGTTTCCTGCAATTTCCCGAGAATACCGACCTTGAAAAAAGTGCTCGAAGTCAGGTCCACATCAATGTTGGTGCGGATATTCAGGCGTACATCCGAAGGTTTGGTACTATATCTCCCGTCGGCTTTTTTGTCTTTGAAGAGAGCCGTGTCGTGCATATAGTCGATAATGGAGTAGTAGCGGAAACGGTTGCTTCCACCGTCGAAAGTAAGATTTAAGCGATGATTATCGGATATTTTGTTATACACTTCATCCCACCAGTTCACGTTCGGGTATTCGTAGGGATAGGTATTGTTTTTGAATGCGTCCAGTTCGTTGGGCTGATAGCGTGTATTCAGCCCGTCAAGTGCCAATGCCGTGTTGAGGCTGTTAGCGTATGTGTAGGCATCGGCAAATTCTGGTTTACGGAACTGGCTACTAATACCGTACTGGTATTTGGCGGTTACTTTCAGCTTGTCATCGTGTCCGCGTTTAGTAGTGACGAGTATGACGCCATTTCCGCCTCTCACCCCATAAAGGGCGGATGCCACAGCATCTTTCAGAATTTGGATAGATTCGATTTCCGAATTGCTGATGTCGGATAAATCGCGTGGAAAGCCGTCTACCAATATAAGGGGGATATTTCCGTGAATACTTAACGAGGGAACGTTTTCGGCACTGGAGCCATTTCCTTGATATACATTTAATCCGGCTATTTTGCCGTACAATGCTTTGGCGATATCTATTTCGGGTGCTTTGTCGAGCACTTTGCTGTTGACGCTTCTGGTGGAGCCGGCAATTGCTTTTTGGGGCATTTCCGTCTGATATCCCAATTGCACCATGTCCGGCAAACTGTCTCTTTTCTGTTCCTGTGCGAATGCAGGAATAGTGAAACCACCGATTAATGCTATGATTATATATTTCTTCATAAGATATGATTAACTTAAGTTATTGTGTAAATTTACCAGCCGGGATTTTGGGTCATTCCATATCCCTTGTTGATTTCCTTTTGTGGGATAGGTGCCATATACCATTTGCTGTCCCAATTGTTTGCCCAGTAACGTAAAGTCAGTTCGTAAGGTGCGAAAGTAAAGGAAGTGGGGTTATTGACCTTGTCTCCTTTGGAATACAGACCATATAGCTTTTTTCGGAAATCGTCTTTGCGTCCCCAGCGTACAAGGTCGAACCAACGCACTTCCTCGAAGCCGAATTCCAATGCCCGTTCGCGCAGGATAGCTTCCCGCAAGTCAGACTGTCCGATGTCGGAAGGCAAATCGGAGAGTCCTACACGGTTGCGTACTTGGTTGACATAGCTAAGGGCATTTTCGGGACCTTCCACTTCATTGATAGCTTCTGCATAGCTCAACAGTACTTCCGGCAGACGTAAATAGGGCCATTGGACAGGGCGGTTTTGGCGATCGCTTGCAGCTTGAAGGATGAACTTCATCATTAAGAATCCGCTACCTTCGGCACGATAATCCTGATGGTTGGTATATACAGGGGCTTGCGTATCATTGAAATAACGGTCACCGGGAACAGCTACATTTTCATATAATCGCGGGTCGCGGGTAGGCTCTCCGTTCTCGAAAAAAGGCTGTTTGGAAGGATGCTCCCAATTAAAATTCTCCGGAAAATCTTCTCCGTCCGCCCAAGGGAACATATTTACATAGTTCAGCGTGGGACCGGAGTAGAAACGTTGATCGAACAAATTGTTGTGGGTGCTCTCGTTATATCCCCGTCGGATAGAAACCAATACCTCTGTCCCGCCTCTGTCATAGTATCCGGCACGATAGGCAAGGCGGCGTGCCTGCGCGGTCGGTTCTGCTGGTTGTGTCAGGGCGTATTCTTGCCTTCTATCTAGTTCGGCAAAGAATTCCTGTCCGGCTTTCATCGCATCTTCCCAACGTTTCTTGCTGTAATTGCCATAGCAGGTATATTCATCCGCCTGACTATGCCATTTGGTGTCGGAGTTGAAAGTAGGACTGGCTGCAAACAGTAATATCCTGAGTTTTAATCCCATGGCTCCGGCTTTAGTCATGCGTCCGTCTTCAATTTCATCCTGTTTCCATTTCAGGTAGGGGATTGCTTCGTTCAACAGGCCGACAATCTTGTCTGCCGTTTCGGCAAAGGTGAGACGGGGAAATTCCATTGTTTCGTTCGGTTCTATTGAATGGTCAATCCAACATACACCGCCTACATAGCGGAACATTTCAGCATAACTCAAGGCAATAATCATTTTGGCTTCGGCAATCCGTTCGTTGCGCTCGTCTTCTGTCATATCAGGCACTTTTGCTACATTCTCAATATATATCCATGCATAACGGATTGCGTTGTACTGGCTTTCCGAACCATAACGGTAGGCTTCGGCATTTGCTAATGAGTTGTTGGCACTCAACAGGCCGTTGTAATAGAGGTTGGTAGGACCGTCGGATGCGTTGTTTCTGAAACTCTGATATAAATCGCTGATTGCCTCGAGCAGGTTTACTCCCAGTTTATTATTGGGTGCTGCCCCCGTAGGCAACCCATAAGGCAGATAGGTATATGCGCTTGTCAACACTTTGTCTGCATTGATTTTGGAGCTGAACATGGAATCCAGTACTGCGCCTGAACTTTCGGGTTGGCTTCCCAGAAATTTGTCTCCGAATGTCAGGTCTGAACAGGAGCAGACACCGTAAACCAGGCAGATTGAAAGTAATTTTATAATATTCTTCATTGTTGTACGGTATTTAGAAGTTAAGATTGACACCTACACTATAAACTTTAACCAATGGATAGGCACCTACATTGTTTCCTAAACTTTCCGGATCTAAGATGTCGAGGGGTGAGAAAGTCAACAGATTATATCCATTGAGGGAAAGTCCGAGGCTTTTGGCGCCGATTGCTTTTAGGAAACGTTTGTTGGTAAAGGTGTATCCGATTGTTAGGGTTTTCAGGCGGATATACGAGGCATCTTTCAGCCAGAGGGTAGAGTTCTCCGAGTTCCATGTTTCCGAAGTTTCTGCTGCACGCGGATATTTAGCTCCGAGTTGGTTTTCTTCCGTCCACCCTTGTTTGTAGAAGTAGTCCAACAGACCTCGTTTACCTGCATTGGTAAAAGGAATACGGTATTCTACTTGAAGCATTTTATTGACGTGCGTTGCACCGCTCCATTGCATGCTGAAGTTGAACCCCTTGTAACTGAATCCGCCATTGAAACCGAATACATATTCCGGTCGTTCCGAATAACCGGTTGTCATCCGGTCATCTCCGTCTACTATATTGTCGCCATTCAGGTCGGCGTACATGGCGTCACCCGGATATACCTTGACCGAAGGTTGGGGAAGTGAAGGGTTAAGTACCAGTTCGCCGTTTGCGTCTTTCGTGAAGTCGCTGTACTGGTAGAGCCGGAGATATTTATACACATTAGTCGGACGTTCCGTAGAACCGCTGGTCTGGTTCATGTAGTCATATTTGTTGGGCACTTCGTCCATATAGATGATTTTGTTGCGGGCGAAAGACATATTGGCGTTAGCATAATAATGGATACCGTTGTTCAATGTATGGTCCCAACCCAATGAAATTTCATATCCATGATTATCCACTTTTCCGATATTCAAGTTTGGTAGTCCGGTGGCGATGATAGAAGGGGTGGAATTTGGTGATATAAGGATTCCGGTACGTTTTTCCTTGAAGTAATCGACACTCAATGAAAGTCTGTTGTTCAACATTTTCAGGTCTATACCGTAATTCTGTTTGTCGGCTGTCTCCCAGCTGACGTCGGTGTTTCCCGGAGTTCCGAGTATATATGCCTGACTGCCTGTCGGATTGGAAACCCCGAAACTGTACGTACCGTTTTGTGTCCATACTCCCGGCATATACATAAAGCGGGTGCTCGAACCGGTATCGCTACCTACGCGTCCCCAGGATATTCTCCATTTCAGGTAATCAATCAAAGATTGTTTTTTCATAAATGCCTCTTCCGACATGATCCAGCCTACGGAAGCGGACGGGAATAAACCGTACCGGTTTTTACCCGGAGCAAAGTTCTCGGAACCGTTGTATCCAGCATTAACGTCTATTAGGTATTTGGATTTGTATCCGTAAGTGGCGCGTCCTACAAAACCTACATATCCTCGTGGCATATATTGGTAAGTGGCGTCTGTTCCATCCGATTTTTTCGGATAGTAATTACGTGACTGGTTGTAAAGAAACAATGCGGTGACTTTATGGTCCTTGTTGAATGTACGGTCATAATTGATTCTGCCTTCGATATACCAGTTGCGGTCCCTGCCGTAATCTTCGGAATAATTGAGTGGAGTGATACTTCCGTTCGGCACATAGACAATGGTTTTATCATAATCCGGGTCGGTCTGCGGTTTGGTAGAGTCATCCATAAATGATTTGTAGTAAGCAGTTTGCGATTCGACTGTACCGCCTGTACGATACTTGTTCAGCCTGAACATATTATCATAAGAAGCTTTGACTGAAACGGAAAGCCCCTTGGTCAATATATCCAGTTTTTGTGTGATGTCTACATCTGTGTTCAGGGTGGTCTTGTATTCCTGGTTGTAACCTTGTCCCCAATATATGCTCAATCCGTCACGGCTTACTCCTACTGGAGTTAATGCGCCCGGAGTCATAGTCCGTACTCCGTTTACTATGCCGGGACCGGCAAAAGGAAGTGCCCATATCTGGGTATATACCCAGGGGTTGTCGCTGGAAGCTCTCGGCTCCTGCTTTTGTCCTACGTTGCCGCCGATGTTCAGTTTCATGGTGGTTGTCCGGGTCAGCTTGAAGTCGAGATTGGCACGGTAATTATAACGGTTGTACTTGAAGTTATTGTCATAGGGCAGCGCGTCAAATTGTTTCAAGATACCGTTCTGATAAAGATAACTTAAAGATACGAAGTATTTTACCGCCTCATTGCCACCGGATATGTTGATGTTGTTTTTAGATTGTATGAATAAGTCGTTATACATATAATCTCCCCATTTAGTATTGGGGTACATAATGGGGTCCGAACCAGTGCGGTATGCTTCTATCGCTTCACGGGTGAAGTACATGGCTTTGTCCGTCACCCGGTCATTTTGTTGCTTCATGTTCCAGTAACGGGCGAACTCGTAGCTTCCGGTTTGCTGGACGTATGATAGCGGTTGCTGCACACCGGTAATGGTGCTGACATTGATAGTCGGCTTGCCGGATTTTCCCCTTCGGGTAGTGACAAGAACTACGCCGTTTGCGCCGCGTACTCCAAATACCGCCGTAGCGGAAGCGTCTTTCAGGATAGAGAGGTTCTCAATTTCATTCGGGTCTATCTGTGAGAATTCACGTTCTACGCCGTCTACCAAAATGAGGGGAGAGGAAGCACCACCGGTTAGCGAACCGCTACCGCGTACAAAGATAGAGGCGGCATCATCACCCGGCTGTCCGCTTGTCTGCACAGTGGAAACTCCCGGCATTGCTCCTGCTAACACATTGCTGATACTTGCTACGGGGGCTTTTAGCAATTCCTTTGTGTCGATAGATGATAAAGCACCGGTCAATGTTGCTTTTGTCTGTGTACCGTAGGCAACTACTACGACTTCATCCAGTGATTGTGAATCATCTTTCAGAGTAACGTTGACAGTTCTATTTTTGCCTACTGCAATTTCCTGTTTCTGATAACCGATGAATGAGAATACCAATATGGCTTTCTCGTCCGGTACTACAATTGTGTATTCGCCATTGATGTCGGTTATGGCACCGATAGAAGTGCCTTTAACCAGCACATTTGCACCGATAACTTCCATTTGTGTATTATCGACTATCTTACCTGTGATTTTTATGCCGTTCTGTGCAACTGCGGGCATAGAACTACAAAAAACAAAGATAAATGACAATACAAAGAAACGAAGCCATCCTGCTCGAATTTTGCTTTTTCTTTTCATGTGATTGATTTTTGTGTGATTAATATAGTTTTAGTTAAAAGGGTGCTTTTTGCGGACAGGCGGCATTATGCTGCCTGTCCGGGTTGTGTTAAGTGAAAAACCTCTTTATATAATTATTGAAAACTGACGATTCCTGACTGTTACGAATCGTTTTTTTATTGTTTCTTCGGGAGATAGGCAGCGAACGGATCGTTGGTCTGCATCAGCCATTCTCTGAGTTGCTTGTGCAGGGCGCGGACTAATTTAGGTCGTTCTGTTGCTATATTTTTCATTTCGTACGGGTCTTTGTCCCGGTCGAAAAGTACAGTCCGGTCAATCTTTCCATTGGTGGCGTGTACGGCAAAAGTATATCTTGAAGTACGCAGACCCCGGTAGCCGGTAGTTGGATTATCGGGTTGTACGCGATAGTAAGGCTGCACGGTTTTCTTGTCCGCTTTTCCTGACAGGATAGAGTTGGCAAAGTCGAATGTCTGTACTTCCTGCGGAATGTCTTTGGAGAATCCCATCATGGATAATAAGGTGGGATACATATCTCCGAACGCAATCATGGTATGGTTGTCGACCCGTGGCTTGATTTGTTGAGGCCATGAAATAATCATGGGAACTTTCATGGACTCTTCGTAGTAAATGTCTTTTCCTGCGTAGTGGTGGGCTCCCATGCATATTCCATGATCGGAAGTGAACACTACAATTGTATTGTCGAATAGTTTCAGCCGTTTCAATTCTTCGATAAGGCGTCCTACGTTTTCGTCTACTCCGGTCATGCAAGCATAGTAGTCACGGATATTGTTGCGGAAGTAGTCTCCCATTTCAGTTCCCTTGGCCGGAATGTCCGGGCGATTCTTGCATAAAGATTCCACATTCAGGTGCTTATAAATCTCTTTATATTTGTCGGGCACGAGGTCATAACCTGTATGCGGGGGATTCATGGATACGACCAATGCGAAAGGAGAACTGCTCTTTTTCTGTTCCGAGAGGAACTCAATGGCACGGTCTACCTCATATTCAGGTCCCCATTTATGGGCATAGAAGAAACTGTCGCGCGGAGCGGCTGTTTCCCAATACATCGGATTGAGGTGATTGTCATACGTGCCGTAAGCTACCCAGAAGTCGAAACCATGTCGGCGTTCGGGGGGACACCATTCATTCCATGCCGTTTCTCCGCGGTTGTTGTAGGTATCCACATAGGGTTTGTAGGGTGAGTCGAGATGCCATTTCCCGATGTAGCCTGTCCGGTAGTTCTTGTCTTTCAGGACATCACTCCAGCAACGGGCTGTTTCCGGCAGTTCCACACCATAGGGGGCTGTATCCGAATTGCAGTTTCCTATTACCTTATTATTCATGGGGTACATACCGGACATCAAGATTCCCCGTGCCGGTGATGAAACAGGATAGCAACTGACTGCATTGGTGAAGAGCACTCCTTCGGACGCAAGCTGGTCTAAGTGGGGAGTTTGTACCGGTTCTTTGTCCAGGCAGCCTAAAGCGTCTCCTCTCCATTGGTCGGCCATGATAAAAACGAGATTGGGGGATTCGTTTTTATCTTGTGCCTGAACAGGCAGACTGGCTGCTATCGGCAGTAACAAAAAGGTGTTTTTTAAATGTTGTTTCATACTATTTATTTGGATTATTTCTGTTGTTCTCAGGTTAATGATTTACTGTTCCGGTAACTGTTACAAAATTAAGGTGAAGGCAAAAAAACGCCTCTGAGCATTTCATTCATTAATGTCTGGCGTTTCATTCAAATGACGATTAATTGGGCTTTTTTCTAGCTTTTTCGAGTTAGTTTTTGTTTCTTTGTGCGCAGAGTTAAATCTAATCCCGCCTATGAACGCAAAGAAAATTTTCTTATTAACCGCCTGTTTGTTACTTCCTTTTTTGCTTAATGCTTCTTTGGAGCAGAACTTTAAAAAGATGAATATGCAAAACGGTCTTGCCGGTAATTCCGTTTATTCCATATTTAAGGATAAGGACGGATTTATATGGTTCGGAACAGGAGACGGGTTGAGCCGTTATGACGGAAAGAATATACGCAGCTTCACTTCCGATAAGTATAATATGACTATTGAGCATATGTATGATACATCGGACGGGCTGCTTCTTTTTATCACCAGTAATAATTTGCACTGCTTTGACCGTTACCGGGAATGTTTTGTAGAAACAGCCAGTTTCAGAGATATGCGATACTATAATACGAGAGGGCTGGTACTCCTGAATGATTCTATCTACTGGTCGATTTCGAAAAATAAGTTACACTTATTGAAGCGTGTGCTTGGTAGAAGTGCTGATAATAAAACTTCTTTGCTTTCGCTTGAAGTGCTCAAAGAATTTGTACTGACCGATGAAGCGGAGATTATCTATACATTTTGTGAATCGCAGGACAAGAAGAAACTTTTCCTGGTAACGGAGAAAAGTAAACTGCTTATTTTCGATTTGCAGACGGAGAAGTTGGACGCTGTTGTTACTCTGTTTACCAGCCGGCCCGATTCATATCAGATTTCCTCATTGGTCTGTGATAAGGATTATTTGTGGATGTCGACGATAGGCGGGGGCGTGTTGCGTTATCATTTACGCAATCATTCTTTAGATTCTTTCACAAGAAATTCCAGTAGTAAACAGTATTTGTCGCATGATGACGTGTATGCTTTGATAGCCGTGGGAGATAAATATATAGCGGCTACCTGGAATGGATATACGGTACTTTCCCTGGATAGGAAGAATGGTGGTGTAACGACCGAGATTAATAACCAGCTTTCCCGTTTTTCCTATAACCTGGAATCTCGTATGCTCTCTGCCTATTATGATTCTCAAGGGTTGCTCTATTTCGGAACACATGGGGGAGGGGTAATGATTCTCGACTTGAGGGAAAAGTTTTATGAAAGGTTCTGCCAGAGTGAGACGAGTGAAATCTGTGATATTGTGTCCGATGATAAAGGGAATATCTGGATGGCTACGTTTCATGGGGAGATATTATGCAGCGACTCGCCGTTTGACCCGTCAAAGCCTTTGAGTTTTTCTCCGAAGAATACTCCCATTGTTGAAGGAAAAGCTGTGCTTTGTGCTATGAAAGATGAGGAAGGCAATCTATGGTTTGGCAATTCGGATGCATCCATAACTTGCTATCAATCTTCTTCTGGTAAGTTTATGAACTATAACTTGCCTTATGAATACCGGAAGAATAATAATCTGAAATATTCTACTTATGTGTGGCAGTTGTTTATGGACAGCAAGTACCGCTTTTGGGTAGGGACGCGGAACGGTTTATTACTGTTCGACCGGGAGACGAAGAACTTCTCTCCGGTTTTAACGGTGGAGGGCAAACCATTGGAGAAACATTCTATACGTGCCATTGTCGAGGGATTGAATGGGGAACTTTGGATAGGTACTCCCGATGGATTGTACAAGTTAGTATTGAATGTCGAAGGAAAAGCGGAAATAAAAGGAAATTATGAAGTGGCAGTGGGAACTGCCGCCCGGTATGTCCGTGCTTTGCATGCTTCTACGGACGGGCAACTTTATATCGGTTATACGGAGGGACTGGGGATTCTTGCGCAAAATAAGGACTCGATACAACATTTCTATACCACCCGTGACGGAATGTGCAGTAATTTTGTCACTTGCATAACGGAAGATGAGAACGGGCATATATGGCTAGGCACGAATTCGGGTATCTCCCGATATAGTAGGCATCAGAATTTATTCTATAATTACTATATCTCGGGCAGTAACCGTTCGGTTTTGCAAGCAGCAAATACATTGTTCTTCGGGAATAACTACGCATTGACTTATTTTAATCCGGAAACGGTGGAAATGATACCTTCGATAAAGAAAAACCTCTTGCTTGACCTGGAAGTGAATAATAAGCATGTAGCGATTGGTGAGAAGAGAAACGGGCAGGTTATATTGCAAAAAGGACTTCCTTATACTGATGAGCTTACTCTGGCTTATGCCAACCGTGACTTTTCGCTTTCATTCAGCAACTTGCTATATTCGGAAGAACATCAGAAGTATAATTATCGTTTGCTCCCTTATCAGAATGAATGGGTGGTATGCAACGGAGGAGAAAAAGCTGCTTATACCAATCTGCCTGCCGGTGATTATGTGTTTGAGGTGAAAAGCGTTTATCCCGACGGCACTGACAGCGTGGTAAATACATTAGCGATACGTATTCTTCCTCACTGGAGCCAGACTATCTGGTTTCGCCTGTGTGTGCTTTTGGTTATATTGTTGATAACCGGCTATGCCGTTCACCGTGTTCGCCGTGAACAGCGAAGGGCTAAACGCGAATTACTCCTGAAACATGAATTGCATATATCCAATATGGAGCGTGAGCAGGAAAAACAGATTCGGGAAGAGAGGGAGAACTTCTTTACCTGTGTGGCTCATGAGTTGCGGACTCCGTTGACATTGGTACTTTCTCCGTTACAGGAACTGTTACATCGAAAGACAAATGCTGACCCTGATTATAAGGCTTTGTCGCTGATGTATGAAAATGGTAATTCACTTCACCGCTTGGTAGACGACTTGTTGAGTGTGCAAAAGATTGAGGCGGGGATGATGAAATTATGTCTTTCCGAAGTGAATGTCGTGGCTCTATTGAAAGAAACGGCGAATACTTTCCGGCAAATGGCGGTGTCGCGAAAGATTGATTTCGTTCTTGATTTGCCAGATAAATCTATTCCTCTATGGGTGGATATTGAGAAAGTCGCTTCTGCTGTACGCAATTTATTGTCGAACGCATTTAAATATACGGAAGCGGGAGGTAACATCACTCTTGCTGTAATGGAGAATACAATGGATGAAAAGGATTATTGCCGGATTGTAGTTTCCGATACGGGCAGAGGGATTCCGGTTGAATTGCAACATCGGGTATTCGACTCGTTTGTTACCGGAGGGGCGGCCCCTTCCTTTTCGACTA
>OGOS01000996.1_pt1 | contig 19990 bp, 13 predicted proteins | sample 1552701 | NCBI WGS metagenome assembly OGOS01 (sample SAMEA2580128, study PRJEB22360) | human gut metagenome | biome: human gut; feature: human-associated habitat; material: faeces | place: Denmark | collected 2008/2010
TCGAGCTGCCTCCACATACGATTGCGGTTGGACCGTCCGCGCCGCCGATAATGCCTATTGCCGACGCCGCTTTGCCGCATGGAGCGATAATCCCGCGCGGTTTTTCCGACTTTGAACGGTCATTTACTGATATCTCATCCATCGGAATTTCCGGCGAGATATCATAATTCATTATTGTACACAGCGGCGGTTCTTTTTCGCCGATATGCCGCAGCTTTGAAAACTTCTGCTGTTCGACAGCCGTAACCGTCAGCGTATGCTTTTTTCCGGTCACGGGATTTATAAATTCTGTCTTGTCGCCGGGGCGATTCGCCTTGAAATGCGCTCCCGGGACGGGTATCTTTTCCGCGCGAAGTTGCAGGGTCAGGGAATCTGATTTTTTCGGTTTTCTGCCGCGCCACGGGATACTCATCCTCACTGCAAACCAGCAAAAAGATTTATCGAGCCCATATCTGTCGAGCAGAGCTTCCGCCGCATCACCGCTGTCGGGGAAGAGCGGATTCCAACAGTCGGAGCTTGAAAACTCCATGTCGCTTTTTCTGCCGCCGAATTGAATTGAGGCGAAGATATCGCTGTTCAGCGGATTTTCAGCTTCTATTTCAGCCTGCTGCTCGTCTGAAAAGCCGTCACAATCGCTGTTTTCATCGAGTCCGAATTTTTCTATAAACTCACGAAAGCTGTCAACGCTCACTTTCTTGAACATATCTGCAACAAGTCCCTTGCCGCAAAAATATACAGACGGCACGAGCCATTCTTCACCGCCCCAAGTGAAGCTTTTGTTGACTGCAATTTCTTTTCCCGCGCGGTCGCGACCGAAGTGGCCGTAGAGCGAGCCCTGATAAAAGACCTTGTATTTTTTCTCCATATCAAAACCTCATCATGTTCCCGAGCTCGAGCGACCCGTCGGCGCGCTGCAACTCGGACGAGTTGGAGAAGCGTATCGGCTTGCCGTTTTCGAGCGGCGTTTCTATGCGGACAAAGAGCGACTGCCCGTCGTCTATGCTTATCTGCGCCGAGAATACTGCGCTCTTTCCGGGCATGAGGCGGCAGAGCTTTTGATTTTCCGCTTTAGTCCACTGCGCATTTTTCTCGTTTCCGACGCCGAAAGACACGCCGAGATCATAGTATATCGGGGCGACACCCGTATTTTTTATCGTGACAAAAGCATAGGTTCTGCCGAAAATTTTTATCACTCTCGCGTCTGTGACAGTAAAATCATAGCCGAGAGCCGCCGAAGCTGTTTTGGCGCGCTCGATTTCGTCCGCGCCGAGATTTTCTTTAAACGCGCCCGCCATCATCAGCCACGAGCAGTGGGTCACATTGACGCACTCGGAGTAGTCCTGATATCCGTCGAGCGGCGCGCCGGACAAGAACGCCGACTGCCCCTCCGGGCGGAACTCGCCGCCGATTGGCTGATTTTTCCAGGCCCCGGTCTGATGCGCTTTTTTCATCTTGGACATAAAATACCAGCTCTCGCCGTAGAGTGTCGAGTGGGTGAAAGAATCGTCGTGGAAGCCGACATTGCCGCCGCGCGTAGTGCCGGGAGTCCCGGGATAGCGGGTCAGAATGCGCGTAGTCTTGAAATTTTCCGCAAATGCGGAGATAATTTTTGCTTTCTGCTCTTTTGAAGCTTCGAGCTCCGGCAGGCAGACATGCCACTCGCCCCAGTGACCGAGAAGCCCCGTTGTGATATAGGCTATGCGGCGGTCGCCGTCGTATTCGCGTGCCAGCTCGCGCACAAAATCGCAGAGGATATCAATGAGCCTGCCGTCCGAATAGTCGGGGCACCAGCCTCCGCCGTATTCGTCGTAGTGCTCTTTTTTTATACCCATATCCCAGATGAACCGCGGCACAGCTTTTTCGCCGATACCAGATCCGGGATAGTCGAGATAGACTCTGAAAACCGCCTGATTCCCGCGCGCCGATATCTCTTCAAGATACGGCTCAAGCCCCTCGCGGATAGTGTATTCGCCGCTGTCGGACATGAGCGCGGAGAGCGGAACATAGAACCACTCCATACTGTAAGGCACGCTGTCGGCGGCTCCGCCCTGTTTATAAAACGGCATGAAGCCTTTGAGCGGATTGCCGACCGCCTGCTCATATTCAAAATCATAGGCGGCAAAGCCCTCGAGCGGCGAGATACACAGCGAAAGCCCGAGTAAAAGCACAAATAGACGTGCAAAGAATTTCAAGAATCTTCTCATCGGCGTTTTCCTTTCAATATTGCTTTCTTCAATAAGTATAACATTCTTTCCGCCTTTCCTCAAGACAAAAAGAACCGGAGCCCAAACGAGCTCCGGCGAGAAAATATTTACTTTTTCGGTTTGACTGCGATCCATATCTCGCAGGTATAGTCAGGGTTCTGCACGTCCGCCGAGCGTATAGCCGCACAGCAGAGCGAACACGCGCTGAAAATTAAACGGCGACGAACAGGCCTCTTTCGCCGCCCGCGCGTAATCCGTGGGCTCCGTGATGTGCTCCTCAATATAGTCTATCGCTTTGCTTATCCCTGTTATCCAGTCCATGCTTTTTCTCCCTGTGCAAGAACATTATAGAGCAAAGGAATCTTTTATTCCTGACTTTTTGTGCTCTCTTGTGTCAGGATATTATTCTTTCTTTTCAGCTTTCTCTTCCGAAGCTTCTCTACGCCAGTGCCAATCGCAAGACCGACGACGGAGACTGCCGCACCTATAGGCAGGGTGATGAGGTCGTCGAGGTGCATTGCTATGTCGCCTGCGGAAACGCCCGTCGAAGCGGCGTTGGCGAGGGTGAAGGTCAGAAACGGAATGAGAGTGTACATAAGAGCGAGGATAGGCACCGCCCACCATTTTCTTCTGCCCCAATAGCCGTTTGCGCCTATGAGCAGCGAGATGACGAATGTGGTCAGCGGGATTGCGCCGCAGATAACGAGCACGGCATACGCGCCCGCGTCCGACCCGGAGACGGCGAGCCAGAAAAACGCGACCGACACCGCCCATATGACGAGATATGCGGCGACGAGCACGAGCTTTCCGAGTCTGCGGCGGCTCTTGACGACGTTTGTGCTCTCTTCGAGATAGTTGAGATAGTTGAGATCGTTTGACACGGTTTTTTCCTCCTTCAGCAGGCAGTCGAGGCTGACGGAATAGAGGCCGCTCATTCTTATGACGCTCACTATATCGGGATAGGTCTTGCCCGTCTCCCAATTCGATACGGTCTGGCGGCTCACGCCGAGCAACTCCGCCGCGCTCTCCTGAGTCAATTTAGCCGCGTTTCTCGCGTCCCTTAGCTTCTTTCCGATATCCATCTGCCGCGCCTCCTTTTTTCGCTTTCAGTTTACGCAAAAAACAGTCGTGTGTCTATCAAAAGCGTTTTACATCTGCGCATTTTCCGTGTCAAAATGCTTTTACACATCGATTATATCATGCCGCACAGGTGTTTTCCATATTGAATTTTGGGTGCGGGCTGTGTACCAATAAATCCGTGCGAATTTTGCAGGTTATGATATTCGTCCCCACCGTGACATTAAGATAAACGAAAACCGCCTGAGGATTGACCCTCGGGCGGCTGCGGTTATTATTTTTCTATGCTGTTAAAAATTTCTTTTGCCGTCTGCGCGTCGGCGGCTATCTGGTCGCCGAGCGAATCGAGCGAATCGAAGACCCTTTCGGGTCGGATATATCTGAGCAATTTTACTTCGACATTTTTTCCGTAGAGGTCGCCGGAGAAGTCGGTTATACAGGTCTCGCTGCGCAGATCGTCGCAGGTGAACGACGGGCGGCGTCCGATGTTCGTAACCGCCGCACGCAGTTCTCCGTCTATCGGCACTGCCGAAGCATATACGCCGAACTTCGGGACGATAAAGCCCTCTGGGAAATGCTGGTTTATCGTCGGCGCGCCTATCAGCCTGCCGCGCCTGTCGCCGCTGACGACGGTGAATTTATAGGAAAATTCGCGCCCGAGCATGGAGTTTGCGTCTTCAATGTTGCCCTCGGCAAGCGCGTTTCTTATCCTCGTCGAGCTTATCGCCGCACCGTTATAGTCGGTGCGCTCCGCCACGGCGCATAAAATTCCATGCGCCCTGCAGAGCTCTTCGAGGTCGCGGGAATCCGCGGCGGCGCTCTTTGCGAAGCGGTAATTATATCCGCAGCAGACAGCACCTGCGTTCAGCTCGCCGATTAAAATATCGTTGACGAACTGCTCCGCCGACATATCGGCGATGCGCCCGAACGATATCTTTTTGACGGTTATACCGAGGCTTTCGAGCATTTCGTCGCGCGCCTGCGGGGTCATCAGCTCCGGGGGAGCTCCCGCGCCGACAACTTTCAGCGGGTGCTCGTCAAAGACGAGGGCGCACGGCTCAAAGCCGTCTTTTTCAAACGAGAGAGCGAGGTCGAGCACAGCCCTGTGACCCCGATGGAGTCCGTCAAAGCTGCCCAGAGCAACCGATCGGCGCTGTGTCATTCCTGTCTCCCCTTTCAGATTACTTGCCTCTGAACTGCTGCTTGAGTCTCTTTTCTTTCGAAAGAATACGCTTTCTGAGTCTGAGCGACTTGGGCGTAACTTCAAGCAGTTCGTCGTCCTTTATGAATTCCATGCACTGCTCGAGACTCATCTCCGTATAGGGCACGAGGCGCAGCGCGTCATCGGAACCCGATGCACGGGTGTTGGTCAGATGTTTGCTCTTGCAGATATTGCAGACTATATCCTCATTCTTGGCACATTCGCCGACTATCATACCTTCGTAGACCTCGACGCCCGCGGGAATGAACAGCCTGCCTCTGTCCTGAGTGTTGAACAGACCGTATGCGGTGCTGACGCCGGTCTCGTGAACAACTATCGAGCCGCGCTCGCGGGTGACTATCTCGCCTTTGTAGGGCTCGTAGCCGTCAAACAGCTGGTTCATGATACCGTTGCCGTTGGTGTCTGTGAGGAACTCGGCGCGGTAGCCGATGAGACCTCTCGACGGGATGCGGAACTCAAGGTGAGTTGCGCCGCCGTCGCGCGTGCCCATGTTGACAAGCTCGCCCTTGCGGGATCCGAGCTTCTCTATAACAGCGCCGACATACTGCTCGGGAACTTCGACTATGAGCAGCTCCATAGGCTCGCAGGTCTTGCCGTTTATCTCTTTGAGAATGACCTTCGGGCGCGAAACCTGGAACTCGTAGCCCTGACGGCGCATGGTCTCAATGAGAATTGACAGATGCAGCTCGCCGCGTCCGGAAACTTTGAACGTGTCTGTAGAATCCGTCTCCTCAACGCGCATACTGACGTTCGTCTCGACCTCCTTGAACAGGCGGTCTCTTATATTTCTCGAGGTAACAAATTTGCCCTCGCGGCCCGCGAACGGGCTGTCGTTGACCATGAAGTTCATGGATATCGTGGGCTCGTCTATTTTTATGAAAGGCATCGGCTCGATGCAGTCCGGGGAGCAGGCGGTCTCGCCGATATTTATGTCGCTGATACCGGAGATGCAGACAATATCGCCCGCGGCGGCGGAATCGACCTCGACACGCGAGAGTCCCTCAAACTGATAGAGGCGCGACACCCTGACATTCTCCTGAGTGCCGTCCGTTTTGCAGAGCACTATCGGCTCGTTCTTATTGACCCTGCCGCGCTCAACTCTGCCGACGCCTATTCTGCCGATATAATCATCGTAGTCAAGGCTCGTGAAGAGTATCTGAAGCGGGGCATCGACGTCGCCGTCGGGAGCTTCGATATGCTCGAGAATTGAGTCGAGCAGCGGGCGCATATCACCCGAGCGGACATTGGGATCGAGCGAGGAATAGCCGTCTCTTGCCGAAGCGTAGACAACGGGGAAGTCGAGCTGATCCTCCTCGGCGCCGAGGTCGATGAACAGGTCAATGACCTCGTCAACGACTTCTGCGGGGCGCGCGTTGGGTCTGTCGACCTTGTTGATAACAACGAGGACTTTCTTCTTGAGCGCAAGAGCCTTTTTGAGGACGAAGCGCGTCTGGGGCATGCAGCCCTCGAACGCATCGACGAGCAGAAGCACGCCGTCGACCATCATGAGTATACGCTCGACCTCGCCGCCGAAATCGGCATGGCCGGGAGTGTCAACGATGTTGATTTTCACGCCGTTATAATGGACGGCGGTATTCTTTGAAAGTATTGTTATTCCGCGCTCACGCTCAAGGTCGTTGGAGTCCATGACCCTGTCCTGAACCTGCTCATTGGCTCTGAATATGCCGCTCTGCTTGAGCATCTCGTCGACGAGGGTAGTCTTGCCGTGGTCGACGTGCGCTATTATGGCTATATTTCTTACGTCTTCTCTCTTTGCCAAAAGAATTCACCCATTCCTGAAAAATTTGTGATGATAAAAGTTGAAAGCGGTCTGCGGATGGTCGTTTTTCCGTCAGCGCGCACAAAAACAAGAGCGCATCTTTGTGCGTCCTGACGAAAAAACCCCCGTCAAACGACCGCACCGCCGCCAAATACGGCAGAAATATAAAAGCTTCTAAAAAGCACTATTTCGGCGGAACATAAAAGTTCCGCCGAAAATGAGTGTATGTTTTGATTATTCGCCCTTCATCTCAAGGAGCTTAACCTTACCCTCATAGGAAGCAACGCTGACCTTGATGGAATCGGTGATAGCAGCCTTGATGTCGTCCTCGGTAACACCGAGCTCTTTGTAAGCATAATCAGTGGGCATGAAGAGATCGAGATCCATGATATCCGGAAGACCCATGGGATTGATACCGCTGTCGATGCCCTTCTCGGCATACTCCTTGACGACGCCCTTGAGTCCCATTCTCATCATCCACGGCGGGATGCCGATGATCTTTCTGTTATCGCCCATGCCTCTTGCGGCGTAGACAATCTTGAGGAACGGAGCCCACTTCATGTTGTAGCAGCTGATGGGCCATGCCTTTGCACCGGTGCTGCGCTCAGCCGCGCCGACGATGGACTCACCGACCTGGCGAACGGTAAGCATAGCTGTACCGCCTCTGGGATAGAGGGTGCAGGGAAGCTTATCCATTCTCTTGATCTGCTCGATAAGGATAACCCAAACGGGCTTTCTGCCGGGCTGAGTGCCGAAGATGTAGGGCAGCTCAAGAACGGCAACATCGAAGTTGTCATCGGCATAGGAGAAAGCGACGTTCTCCTGGTCGATACGGCTTCTGATATAGGGGTGCTTCTCGCAGAGCTTCATATCCGGACGCTCTTTGGCAAGGTAGGAGAAGTAAGAGCCGAGGATAACGGCCTTCTTATAACCGAGCTCCTTGCAGATGGGAAGAAGTCTCTTGAGCGGAGCGATGTTGTACTTGTAGTAAGCATCGTAAACGGGTGCGGGGAATTCGACTCTCTCGTCGACGCCTGCGGCGAAAACGAAGCAGTCGCAGCCGGCCATAAGCTCTCTGATCTCATCGTCGGTCTTCTCGTAAATATTGCACATTACGATCTCCATCTCCTCGGGGATGGGAGCTCCTTCGGGAAGGGGCGGAAGAGCAACAGACTTGACGCTGTGGCCTCTGTCAATGAAAATACGCGCTGCGGCGCTGCCGAGAAGGCCGGTGCCGCCAATCATAAATACCTTCATTTTGTTTACCTCCAATTTATTTGCATTTGCTTTTTTATTATACTTTTTATATCGGTAATAGTCAAGCGATAAACGACAAAAAAGTGTACTAAAGTACAAAAATTTCCGACGCTTTCTTTGTGTAAAAAATCACCGCTCCTGAATTTCCTTGCCGCTCATGTGCTCTATATCTATTTCATACATCCGCACGGCATTTCCCGAAACGGCAATTTCCTCGTCCGCAAGGCGCTCGTCGGGATAGTATTTCATTGCAAGGCGCTTTACCAAAATCAGCGTCTGAGCACGGTCTTCAATGACGCGGCATCTGCCGAACACAACGGCGCTGCGCATAAACGGCGCCCATGCCTCTTTCCGGACAATCTCATCCCCGTAAGCCGTGAAGCACACTTTATCGCATTTATTTATCGAGTCCGCCTTGTGACCCGCTTTTGCGCCGTGGAAATATATCTTTCCCGCCTCTTCGTCATAGAGATAGTTTATCGGTATCGCATAAGGATATCCGCCGTCGCCGTTGACTGCGAGCACTCCGCGGCGGGCGGAGCGTAAAATTTCTTTTGTCGCTTCTTCGCCGAGAGCGTTTTTAATTCTGCGAACAGGTCTGAACATAATATCGTCTCCGGTGATTTTTGAATTTATTGTAGCATAAGCACGCGTGAAAATCTATAGAGAAACGCCCGAAGAGCCTCTGAACTCTCCGGGCGTCTTTTATAGTTTTATATCAGAGATCTGTTATCAGTCCTCTTTTTTCCTCTTTGCAGAGCAGCCGATAACGAATGCCGCGCCTGCGAATGCAATGAGCATTACGGGAGCCGCCGCGCCGGTGTTGGGAACCTTGCTGTCGCTGCCGGGCTTGTTGGTCTCGGGCTTCGTCGAGGGGACTATCGGGCTCGCGGGATCGGAGGGATCGAGCGGCTCGCTCGGATTCGACGGGTCTGAGGGCTCTTCCGGCTTCTCGGGCTTTCCGGGCCAATGGGGCAGACCGGGGATTTCGGGAAGCTCGGGCAGGTCGGGAAGACCGGGCTTCTCGGGCTTCTCGGGCTTTTCGGGATTCTCGGGCTCTTCCTTCTCTGCCTTTGAGAGCGCGAAGGAGTCGATTCTCGTTGCGCCGTCCTTTGCCTCATCGTCGAGCATATAAGCGTCGAAATAGAGCTTGCTGCCGTCGATGGTTATCGCAGAGAACACAGCGCTGTGGGCATCGTAGATAGCCTCGGCTCTCGGGAAGAGCTTGTCGGTATCCTTGACATCCTTGGTCTGGTAGTCCTTGACACCCGCGCATGCGCTGATGACATAGACGGTGCCCTCGGGATTGAGCTTTGCGGTGTACTCTCTGCCGCCGAAGGTTATCTTCTGCTCCTCAGCCTTGACAACTTTATTGTTGTCCATGACATCGGTGCGCAGATAGACATGATCGTGACCCTGGAGGACAATATCGATGCCGAGGTCGGGCATGAGTCCGCACAGCTGCTTGCGCATAGCCTTGACATCCTTGTCGTCATAGTGCGAGCCGTTGGAATAGAGCGCCTTGTGGAGAACGACTATCTTCCACTGAGCGTCGCTTGCCTGGGCGTCCGCCTTGAGCCATGCGAGCTGATCGTCGCTGAGCGCCTTATCCTCGCTGAGGTTATTGGTGTTGAGGACGATGAAGTGAGCGTTGTTGTAATCATAGGAATAGAACACGCCGCTCTCTCTGTCCTGATCGACCGTCTCGGGCAGGACGAAGTTCTGGTCGAGCATATATCCGCTCTTCTCGTGGTTGCCCGCTGCGGGCATGATAGCGGTGTTCTTGATGTTCTCAGAGGCATTGAAGAACCACTGCCACTGCTTGAAGTGCTTGGTGTAATCGACCTGGTCGCCTGCGCTGGCAAAGAACTTGCCCTCGGGGAACATCTTGAGCGCGGTATCGACTACCTTGCCCCATGTGCCGTACTGAATAGCGTTCTGCGACTGCTCGTCGCTGACATGGAAGAAGGTGAAGGAATCGGAATTGTCCGCAGTCTCGATTATGCCCGTGCCGCTCCACCAACCGTACTTTGCATCACCGACTCTGTAGCAATACTTTGTGCCGGGCTTGAGGCCGGTTATGGTCGCGGTGTGGCGGTTGACATTGATGCCGTAGGAGATGAATCCGATAATGCCGAGATCGACACCGGGATACTCTCTCTTGACGAGCTCGGAGGTCGTGCTGACCTTGACTCCCTTGGGAAGCTTATCGGTGAAGGTCGGGTTCTCCGAATACTCGGCTATCTGAATGTCGGATTTTTTGAGGCTGTACTTTGTATACCAGTTGATGCTTCTCTCGGTCGATGCGTCGCCGGTGAAAGTTGTGCCTATATTTGAGGGCAGGCGCATATTGTCCTGCGTTACCTCGGGCTCGACGGGGCCGTCATAGACGAGGGTCACATCGAGGTCGGACTTCTCGGCAGGATTCGTATCCTCGACGAGGCTGCGGATCATTCTGCCGATGGTGTAGCCGATGCTGTCATACTGGCTCTGGGTCATATACTCATCCATAACGACGGTGTTGAGTATATTGCGCAGGCTGCTGTACTTCTCGGGCAGGAGGTTGAGCACGCTGTAAATAACATTCTCATAGCTCGGGTTGCCGCGGAAGATTATATTCATGAAGATGTCGGTCATAACGCCCATGGGGCTGGTGACAGAACCGGCGGGGAAGAGCTTGCCGGGGTTGAACTTGAGGGTGGAGAGGATCTCTCCCTCGATAACGTCGTCAAGCAAGGTGTCGATAAGGAAGTTCAAAAACTCCTTGGCACCGTCTCTGTTCTCAAAATAGTCGAGAACATCGTTCATGAACTTGTCGTCGCTGATATCCTCGTTGGCGTTGTAGAGGGTATAAAGAACGGTGTAGGCGGCATCCTCAAGGGTGCCCTTCTCGTTCTTGCTCTCCATGCCCATAGCCTCATAGAACTTTGTGCATTTATAATCAGAGACCTGATAGTTGAGAGCCTTTGTGACTACGCCGTCAATGACCTCCATAACATGGTCGGGGTTATTGATATAAGCCTCGTCGACCTGCGCGCACAGATCCTTGATGAAGCTCATAATGTTGCTGCTGACCGTAAATATCTCGACGCTGCCGACCTCGAAGCCGTTCGTGCCGAGCGCGTCGATGATTATCTTCTCAAGGTCGATTCCCGAAGCCTCGAGATATGCATAGAGTCCGCCGGCCTCCTGAATGTCCTCGAAGATGCCGGAAAGGGCATTGTCGATCATGGTCATGGCGAAGTTGTGGAGATCGCCGGGACCATAGGTCTTGAAGAACGAGAAGCTGTCCTTATAGGGCTGGGCATAGGTCTTCGATGTGCCGTTGGGGAAGTTGACAACAATGGGGCCGTCCTCGTCAATGTCGTGGGACTTCGCATCGCAGATTATCTTGCCGTCCTGAGTGTTGTCAAAAGTGACGGTTCTGAACTTGTTCGGGAAGCCCGAAAGAGATGTGGTCTCGATATCATAGAGAGTCTCGCCGTTGTCGCTGACATGGGAGGCGATATCGGGGGTATGGAGATGTCCGCTGAAGGTGAAATGCATGCCTGCGTCCGCAAGGGTCTCGGCGCACTCCATCCAATCGTCGAGCACGAAAGCGAAGAACAGCTCAGGCTCGATGGTCATGTGCGGCGCGAAGTTGTGGTGACCCATGCCGATGATGGTCTCGCCGTTCTTCTTCGCCTTTTCGCACTGCTTGAGCACCCACTGCATGAGCTCGGGGGTGATGCTGCCCGCGGTCTCCTGAACATCGTCGCCCTTGGCGGTGACATCGGACGAATACTTGTTGGTATCCATGACGATGAGTCTGTAGCCGCCCTTGAGGCCTATAGCGTAGGAGAGCTGACCCGCCTGACCTGTGGTGGGGGTGAAGACATCTTCTTTTTCGTCCGTCACAAGGTCGCGTCCGAGATTCTTATAGATCTCGCGGAACGCCTCAGGAGAGGTGACTTCGCCGGACTCTTTGACGCCGTTTTTGAATGTAACGCCGTTATAGTTGTTGACATCGTGGTTGCCGTTTACAACGATGACCTGTATTCCGCTCTCCTTTTCAAAGGCTTCGAGCTTTGCGGCAAGAGCCTTGTGGCCTGCAAGCTCGCCGTTGAGGGTCAAGTCGCCGGGCAGGAACACATAGTCGCTCTTCTCCTCAGCGGCCTTGTCGAGAGCCGCTGTCAGGAGCGCGTCAACCTCATTGTGCTGACGGGAACCTTTGTCGTTCCATTCGTTGTAGGCTTCGCTGAATCCGTTCTTTGTGTCCCCGGTTCCTTTTTCGGAATCAGCAAAATAGTGAATGTCGGAGATGGATGTGACTTTGAGCTTGCCCTTCTCGGTCTGCGCAAAGGCACTGAAAACTCCGGTCGGGAGGGCGGCAAGGACGAGGGTCATGCAGACTATAACTGCAATGATGCGTCTTGCCAGTCTTCCTTTGTTTTTCATTTCGTTTCCTCCTTTTTTCTGGTTTTATATTAAATAAAAACGAAAATGCTTAATCCTCCGAGCCGTCCGTCTGCTCGGCTATGCCGAGATATGCGTCCGCCTCCGCGGCGTCCATGCTCTCGATTCCCTTGAGCTTGCCCGCCATGATACGGTTTCTGTCCTGCGCGGCGACAAGGGTGCGCCCCGCCTCGTCTATCTTTTTCTTCGCCTTGTCGAGCACATCGCCGAACTTCTCATACTGCGCCTTGGCGACGGAGAGCAGGCGGCGGACTTCGTTCGCCTTCTCGTTTATCGCCACGGCTCTGAAGCCCATGGAGAGGGAGTTGAGAAGCGCCGTTATCGTGGTCGGTCCCGCTATCATGATGTTATATTCGCGCTGGATTCGCTCAGCTATTCCCGTACGCGAGGACGCGATTTCGGCATAGAGCCCCTCGGTCGCGAGATACATTATCGCAAACGGGGTCGTTGCAGGAACATTTATGTATTTGGTGACGAGCTTTGCCTCGCTCAAAACTCTATCCTCAAGAGCCTTGCGCGCCTTTGCGACTTCTTCGGCGTCCGCGCTGTCTGCGGCGGAGCAGAGGCGCACATAGTCCTCCATCGGGAACTTCGAGTCAACTGGGAGATAAGCGTCCGCGCCGCCGTCGCCGGCAGGAATGCGTATAGCAAACTCGACGCGCTCGGAGCTGCCCGGGCGGGTGGCGAAGTTTTTCTCGTACATATTGGGTATCGTCTGGTCGAGTATGCCCTCGAGCTGGACTTCCGCCCATGTGCCGCGCGCCTTGACATTCGTCAGCACGCGGTTTAAGTTCGTGACATTTGTTGTAACACCGGTCGAGAGTTCTTTCATCTCGCCGAGCGATTTGTAGACATTTTCGAGCTGCTCGGAGACGGTCTTGAACGAGCTGTCGAGTCGGGTCGTGAGGGTCGAGGAGAGCTTCTCGTCGACGGTTGCGCGCATCTCATCGAGCTTTTTCTCGTTGCTCTGCTGCATTTTTTCTATCGACTCTGCAATAATTCTCGACTGTCTGTCGTTTTGTTCTATGTTATTTCGGCGGATAGTGTCGAGCGACTTCGAGAACATATCAGTCAGCTGCTGCTGATGCTTGAAATTCGCCTCGGTCATGAGTGCAAGGCGCTCGTTCATCTTGTCGAGCGATTCGGTAAGTTCGGAGCGCATGTCCTTCTGATTGCCGGCACTTTCTCTGCGGCTGCGCTCGAACTCGTCGCGCAGCTGACCCTCGAGCGAGCTGACTTTATGCTCAAGCTCCTTTATCTGCCCGTCCTGCGCGGAGGGGCGGTTGAGCTTCATTATAATGATCACAAGCAGCACGGCGCAGACAGCCGAAAGAGCCGCCGCGATATATAAAGCAGCGTTCATAATTCCAATCTCCAAAATCTGTAAGATATGATAAAGAATTGTAACAGATTTTTAAAAAAATTGCAACATTTATACAGATATATTTTTAAACAATAAAAATCTTTTGAATAATATTATATCCACCGGATAATCTTTGCAATTAACGGTTGATAACGGGAGTGGTTTTATGCTATTATATAATGTATCTAAAAGGGACTGCATGTCCCGAAAAAATTATGCCTCAGACCGCCCGCGAAATTTGTATAAATACGCCGCGGTTTTTAATATACGGAGGAAAAGCATGAAAAAAATCACGAGAATAGTTTCAATATTTCTTGCACTCGCGCTGATATTCGCAGCCGCCGCCTGCGGCAAGGACGGCTCGGGCGCGGCGCTGAGCTATCCGATAGCAGCCCAGCCGGAGTGTCTCGACCCGCAGATAGCGCAGGGCGCGGAGGCAAAGACCGTCGTGCTCAACTGCTTCGATGGACTTGTCCGCAAGGACGCAGAGGGCAAGTATTCTCCCGCCGCGGCGACGAGCTGGAGCTATGACGCATCCTCCCTCACCTATACTTTCAAGCTCCGCGAGGACGCACGCTGGGTCATAATGAAAAAGGCGTTCAAGCCGATCCTCGGCGACAACATAGACAAGACCTTCGACTCCCGCGTTACAGCGGCTGATTTCGTTTTCGCGCTCAGGCGCGCGGTAGCCCCCGCAACGGGTGCGCCCGAAGCGCTGAGCCTCGGCGTCATAAAGAACGCAAAGAACATAATAAACGGCAAGATGTCCTCCGACAAGCTCGGCGTGCAGGCGGTCGGCGACTTTGAGCTGCGCATAACGCTCGAAAACTCAACGGACGAATCGGCTTTTCTCGATCTGCTGACAAAGGCAATATGCATGCCCTGCAACGAGACTTTCTTCAACGCGACCAAAGGGCGTTACGGGCTCGACTATTCGACGCTCCTGTGCAACGGTCCGTTCTATCTCTCATATTGGCTGCACGACTCCGCACTGACTATAAAAAATAACGATGATTACACCGGACCTTTCCCGGCGAAGCCCGCGAGCGTGTCGCTCGTAATCGACGGCGACAGCAAGCAAAGGCTCAATTCCCTGCTCGACGGAACTTACTGTGCCGCCCAGCTCGGCACGACTGCGCCCGATTCGTCCGATCTCTCCGTCACCAAGAGCTACGACACTGTTTGGGCTCTGTGTTTTAACTGCTCCGACGTGTCGCTCTCCAACGTGTCGCTGCGCCGCGCGCTCTGCACGGCGGTTGACTACAACTCGCTGACGCTCGAGAGCGAGGATATGCAGAAAACTTATTCTGTAATCCCGCCCGCCTGCTCTGTCGGCGAGGGAGCGGATCTTGGCAGCGAGCCGGTAAGCATTCTCGGCTACGATATGAACAGATCCACCGGATACTGGACTCAGGCGCAGAAAGATCTCACAGGCAAGCTGAACCTTGAGGTAATCTGCCTGCCCGAGCACGAAAACGCCATGCGCCGCATGATACAGGGCTGGCAAAAAGTATTCGGTCTGAGCGTCAATTTCACTGTTACCGCACTCGACAGCGCGGCTCTTTCCTCGCGCGTGCAGGACGGCGACTATCAGATAGCCCTGACCTCCATGTCCGCGGGCATAACCGACGCCGCAGGTTTCCTTTCTACGCTCACCTCGCAGGGGACGAACAACATAGTACGCCTCAGCGACGCGCAGTTTGACGCGTCCGTCAAGAACCTCAAGGCGCTGAGCGGCGCAGGACTCGTCAAGGCTTGCCGCAGCGCGGAGGGCAGACTGCTCTCGCTCGGCGCTGTGCTCCCGATGTTCATAACCCCGAGCTATTTTGCAACGGCGAAGGGCGTCAACGGCTTGAGTGTTGACCCCGAGAGCTCGGCGGTCGATTTTGTTTTCGTAACGGCGAAGGACTGACAAGATGAAAAAGGGAAATAAACTCAAATATATACTCCCCGAAAATCGGACGGTGCGCATTGTGCTCGCCGTCTTTTTCTGGTTATTGGCGGCGGCGTGTGCCGGATGCATATTTTGGCTTTCGAGCAAAGACGGCAACCAGTCGCAAAATATGAGTGACAGTGTGCGCGGTATTTTGATGAAACTCTTCGGCCCACTTCTGAACAGCTTCATCGTGCGCAAGTTCGCGCATTTCTTTGAATATGCGGCGCTCGGATTTCTTATCGGCTGCGCGTTTTTCCTCAGCCGCAGGCGTTTTTCGCCTGTTGTCTCAGTCATTTGTAGCGCCATTTATTCAGTCAGCGACGAGATACACCAGTATTTTGTCCCCGGCCGCGCCTGCCGCATTTTCGATGTCGGAGTCGACACCCTCGGTGCGCTGACGGGTACACTCATCCTCGCCTTCATAATTCTTATTGTGAACTCAATTGCAATACGCAGAAAGGAAAAATATTCCGCGTAAATTTTTAGCATTTCTATTGTCGTTTTATAACAGTATATGATATAATAATGCTTATATAGAGACTTTTTGGCTGAGAGGTATATTCAATGGATCATAAAGAGGGGCTCATAGTCGGGCGCAACGCAGTGCTTCAGGCTCTCGAAAGCGGCAGAACGATAGACAGCGTGACCGTTGCACAGGGTCAGCGCGGCGGACAGGCAGGCAGAATAATAGACATCTGCCGCGAGCGCAAGATCCCCGTCAAATTTGCCGATCAGCGCAGGCTCGACCGACTCTGCGACGGCGCGGCGCATCAGGGCGTTGCGGCATTTGCCGCGGCTCACGAATACGCCGAGATGGACGATATTTTCGCTCTCGCCGAGAGCAGGAACGAAAGCCCGTTCATAGTCGTGTGCGACTCACTTGAAGACCCACACAATCTCGGCGCTATCCTCAGAAGCGCGGAGGCAGCCGGAGTTCACGGGGTAATTATCCCCAAGCGCAACTCCGTGACCCTCAACTACACAGTCGCAAAGACCTCGGCGGGCGCTATTGAATATGTCCCCGTAGTAAAAGTCGCGAATCTCCCCGCCGCCATCGACGAACTCAAATCGCGCGGCGTCTGGATATTCGGCGCGGACATGGACGGCACGGATTACACCGCCCTCGACTACAGCGGCAGCATCGCTCTCGTCATCGGCTCTGAGGGCAAGGGCATAGGCCGCCTCGTGCGCGAAAAATGCGACTTCATCGCCTCCCTGCCGATGCGCGGCAAAATAAATTCTCTAAACGCCTCCGTCGCGGCGGGAATCCTCATGTTCGAAGCGGCGAAACACAGAAACTGACTTTTATCCGATTCAGTATATACAATTGGGGTGAGATGAGTGGAAAACAGATCTTCCGATAAGCGGAGCAAGATTTCACTTGACAGAGTTCTCCGCGAGGTGGCGGAGCTTGAAAACAGCCGCGGCGAGCCGGACAGGATCTGGTCGCTGAGCGACATAGACGATTTGTTGGCGAGTACGGATACCGATTCCACGGCACCTGCCGACGAGGACGACACCGAACTTCTGACAAGTATCCAATACTATGAAGACAGATACTCTGACGATGATACACCGTCGGAGTCTGAACCCGTATACACTCAGCAGGGAGCCGAAGAGCCCGAGGCGGAGATTGCCGCCGAGCCGGAACCCGAGATTCCGTCGGTCGCGGCTGAGGCTGCCACAGAACCAGAAATTGAAGAATCCGCCGAATCCGACGATGCGGAGCAGACTGGCAAAGAATCTGACGAAGTCGAGGAGGCAGAAGAATCCGCAAGCGAAATATCTTCCTCAGAGTTGAATACGCCCGAAGAGCCTGTGGACGAAACTTCTTCTATAGAACCCGAAAGAGAAGCGGCGGCAGAAGTTCCCACAGAACCGGAGAAAGCCGAAGCGGCGCAGGAAATTGCCAATGAAGCTGAGCCGGAAATCGAAGAAGCCCCGGTCGAAGAAGCTGCCGCCGATGAAAGCGAGGATATATACTCCGATTCAAAGCTTGAGCTGTCCGTTGTAAAAGCCGACGGCGAAGATGATGATATTCACGAATCTGACAACGAAGTTGATACAGACGAATCGGACGAATCAAATGAATCCGATGAACCTGATAACAGCGATAACATTCTGACGCTCCACGGCGAGGAAGAAGAGCCAAAGGACGAGGATGAAGCCGAGAAAAAGCCGACGGTAGAGGAGCTTTTCGGCGCGCCCGCGTCGAGATATTTCGGCGAGCCGAGTGAAACGCCGGAGGAGGACTCCGAGCGTGAGAGCCGCGCCATACCCGGTCTGTTCGGCGACACAGTCGTGTTCGGTCCGATGAAATCCCTCTCCGAGCCGGCAAAAAACAAGCCGGACGATGAATATAAGACAAAGCTCATGGCTGCAATCGGTTCGGCAAAAGAGCCCCAGAGCGCCGAGACGATAGAGAAACCCGGCGTTATCTTAAAGCGCGGTCCGCTCTCCGAGACATCGGGGCTCGAGCCCCTGCCGCAGGTCATTCCCGCCGAAGAATTTGTCGGTTCAGGGGACGATAAGCCCGCGTCGATAGAAGATCAGCCTTTCACGAATCCCGCCGCCGGCAATCAGCCGGAGGAGGAGCAGATGATGCTCAGCGGCTTCGGCGAAGAGCCGGAGACCGAAAAGATAGACGAAGACGAACTCCGCAGCGAGCTCGACAAAAAGAGGGCGGAGAAGAAGAAAAAGTTCGTCCTGCTCAGCGGTCTCGGCGACGATGAGCCGCAGGAGGACGAAAACCTGCCCGAAGAGAAAGAGGACGAACCGGAGAAGCAGCCCGAGAAAAAGAAAAAGCACTCCGAGAAAGCTCCCCTCGAATACGAGAAACCCGAACAGCGCGGCAGAGTCTATAACAGCCTCAAGAACGCCGCATCGCAGTTCAAGACCTCGGTTATCGGTCTGTGTGTGCTCGAAGGCGTATCGCTGCTTTTGCTGCTCGTGCCGAAAATTCTCGAGTGGGCGGCGATAGACGCACCCGCGTTCGACCGCGGAGGCGCGGGACTTGCGGCGGCAAATATAGTGCTTCTGCTCGCGTTATTCTATCTCGCGTTCCCGAATATTTTATCCGGCGTAAAAGCGCTTGCAAACGGCCGCGTGACCGGCGGCGCAGTCGGCGGGCTGACGTTTATACTCGCCCTCGTTCAGACGATACTCTCGTTCTTCAACAAATCGCCCGAGGGCGCTTCGGGTATGTTCTACTGCGCGGCGGCGATATTCGCCCTGCTTATGACCGCCGAAAACAGCAGCCGCGGCACGGCGCGCGTGATGCAGAATTTCCTCTTCTGCACCGCAAAGCGCAAATCCGGGCTCTACGGCATAAGGGCTATTGAGAGCGAGAAAGACGCTTTTGAAGTCGGACGCGCGCTCAAGATGGGCAACCCCGACATTTTATATTCCGGCAGGGTCGAGTTCCCCGCCGACTTCATCAAAAATTCCGAAGCCAACTCCCCTGCTGACAGCTGCATAAAGCGCAGCCTGATAATTTCTTCGGCTGTCTCCGTGCTGCTCGCAGTTATATCGGGCATAATAACAAAAGATATATTCCAGGCGTTCGGCGTGCTCACCGGTGCATTCTGCCTGACTTCACCCTGCGCTATAGAACTCGCGCTGATGATCCCGCTCTATCTTGAGAACAGGAAGCTCAACGCAGAAGGCGGCATGATAGCGGGCTACGATGCGGCTCTCGAATGTTCCGAGGCGGTCGCTGCTTCTGTTGACAGCGCCGATCTCTTTGACCGCGCGGCGTGTGAGATGCACGGAATGAAGGACTTCCACACCGTGCGCATAGACGACGTTCTGCTCTACGCAGTCGCCATAGTGCTCAAATCCGGCGGTCCGCTTACAGATGTTTTCAACCGCATTATCGGCGGCTCGACAGAGCTTCTGCCGCCCGTGCGTGATATGATATATGAGGACAGACTCGGTCTTTCAGCCACAATATATAATCAGCGCGTGCTGCTCGGCAACCGCAACCTGCTCACGCACCACAATATCGAAGTTCCGCTCAAGTCCGAGGAAGACAAAGTCAAGCGCAACGGGCGCAAGATCCTCTACATAGCGATCGACTCTCAGGTCGCGGCGATGTTCGTTTTCAACTACGCCGAGGACGCCTCGCTCAAGGATTCGATAAACGAGATGGCGGACAACGGCTTCAGCCTTGTCGTTCGCACGGACGACCCGAACGTGACCGACGAGCTCATTGCCGCCCGCTTCGGCATAGCGCAGAAAGATGTCAAAATGACACTCTCCCACGGCGCACGCATATTCAGCGCATACCGCGACAGCGTTGTTGATTCAGCCCCCGCAAAGGTCATGCACGACGGCTCCGCCCGCTCTTATTTCAAGAGCATAGCGGCGTGCGGCAGACTCGCGAACTTCGCTTCGCGCTGGGCAGTGTTCGCCCTTATCGTGCAGGCGGTCGTGGCGGCGGGTGCGATACTCTGCGTCGCACTCAAGGCGTTTGCGTTTGTGTCGCCCCTGACGGCAGTTGTGGTTCAGGCCGCGATAGTGGCTTTCAGCGTAATACTGGAAAAATTCAAGAAATAACTACGGGGGCTGCGCCGCAAGGTGTCAGCCCCTTTCTGAAAGGATAAGCGGATATGCAGGAAAAATCGATTAAGACAAAAATTGATTTAAACGGCAAGACCGTGCTCGTGACGGGCGCGGCGGGATTCATCGGCTCCTT
>OGOS01001008.1_pt1 | contig 19769 bp, 10 predicted proteins | sample 1552701 | NCBI WGS metagenome assembly OGOS01 (sample SAMEA2580128, study PRJEB22360) | human gut metagenome | biome: human gut; feature: human-associated habitat; material: faeces | place: Denmark | collected 2008/2010
TCTGAATCATATAGTCGATATACCCCCTCATCCGTAAGAAGCCATTCCCGTAATTTCGAATCCATAAATACAGACCGGATTTTACCAGTAGACAACGTATTTTCTCTTGATGAATAGAATTGAAATGTCATAGATAAATCTTCGGGAGCCGTAACGACCCGTACTGCACTCCCATCTTCACGTAATAACCATACTATTCCATTCGGAAGGACAGATATTGACCGAAAGTTATTGACTGTTTTTTGAATGACAGGTTCAAAGACTTCCTTGTCAGGATTAAAACGATAACAAGTGGAATCATAACACAATACCCATATACATCCGAATTTATCCTCGACTATATCTAATAAACGATCATTGGTCAGTCCTCCCAAATCTTCCATATTCGATTTATAATTCTTAAAATTATAACCATCAAACCGATAAAGCCCATTCCAAGTAGCAAACCATAACAGACCTTTATGATCTTGGATAATATCGTTGACCAGCCCATCCTCCACTCCATTCTGACTGGAAAAGTACGTAACTGAATATTTTTGAGGTATAGCTCCTTTTACCGGCACATCGGCTGCAAAAAGGCATAGTATTACTACACAGAAAAAGGTAAGAATATCAACCCAGTATGTTTTCATATCAAAGTAATGTGTTTCCTTTGCGAAATTAGCAGAAAATGGGTATTCATCAAAGTACTTTCTACATTTAATCCATCGCAATATATGTTGTTTAGCTACCTTTGATAGATATTCCAACTAAATTATCAGTTTTTCCACTTATAAAAAGATAACATCCGTCTATATTTGACATCAAAACAAAAACAACTCTAATACTAAATTAATAATGAAAGACATGAGAAAAAAAAGAGTATTTAAAATCCCGTTCTGTTATAGTACAGGGTATTCTCCAAAAAGATTTTGGTTTGCTTGCGGAATTTCCTTAGGACTAGTTTCCTTACCATTATCCACCTTTGCAAACAACTGGTCAGGCCAACAAAGTTCAGCAATTCTAAAATCGGTTCAGCAAAACCGAATCATTACGGGTAACATCATAGACGAAAGTGGAGAAGCATTGATCGGCGTTTCCGTATTGATAAAAGGAACTACTCAGGGAACAGTAACTGACTTGGACGGTAACTTCACACTGGAGATTTCAGCAGGTGCTACCTTAGTTATTTCATACGTGGGTTATAAAACACAGGAAATTAAAGTAGGGAACCAACAAAAACTGTCTATCACGGTCGAAGCAGATAATAAACTACTGGACGAAGTGGTAGTAGTGGGCTATGGTGTAGTAAAGAAATCAGACCTTACCGGTTCTGTAGGTAGTGTAAAATCAGAGACGATTTCTGCTAAAGGTGCAACATCAGTTGTCGAAAGTCTGCAAGGGCAAGTTGCTGGAGTGAATATCTCACAGTCTTCTAGCCGTGCCGGTGACGGATTCAATATTCAGATTCGAGGTAAAAGTTCATTAAATGGCGGCAATCCATTATATGTAATCGATGGAGTAGTTTGTGAAAATATGGATTTTCTAAATCCGATGGATATTGAAAAAGTGGACATTTTGAAAGATGCTTCATCTACCGCCATCTATGGTTCACGGGCCACAAATGGTGTAGTGATGATTACCACCAAAAAGGGAGACAAAGATGTAGCCAAGACTACAATCAGCTATGATGGATATTATGGTGTAAAAACCAAAGCCAATATGCCGGACTTTATGGAAGGAGATGATTTCATGAAATTCCGTTTCTCCCGTTATCTGGTTTCATCTATGGATGCCTCTTCGGGAATGACTAACTGGGAAATGACTGATGCCAATTTCCTGAACTTCTGGGGAAATGGCAGTCAAATAGTGAAAGATATGTATCTCAATAATAATTATACCGATTGGGTAGATATCGTAACCCGTAACGGCTCACAACAGAATCATTTCATCAATATCTCGGGAAATGCAAAAAATATAACCTACCGCGTAGGACTAGGGTATCAAAATGAGGAAGGAATCATGTATGACGGTTATGAACGCTGGAATATAAAAGGAGCAGTAGATCATAAGATTTCAGATAAAATCTCAGCCGGATTCTCCACAAATATGGCAACAGCATCCAAAGAGAGTGGTAGCAACTACTCTATTTTGGAAGGGTTCCGTATGACCCCTAATATGCCATGCTATTATTGGGAAGGGGAAAAGGCAGGACAATTAATTTCACAACCAGGTAAAGATGCCGCCATCTATCCCAATGGTGGTGGTCCGACTTCCTCCATCAATCCAGTGGTGGACCGTTTGAACTCAAAAGACGATACACGTTCTTATGATGTGATGGCAAACATTTATTTGCAATACAGCCCCGTTAAAGAAATAATTCTTAAAACTACTTTCTCCCCCATGTATACCAAAACCCATCGTGGTACATTCTATAACGGAGAAACCCAACTTCGTTCTGGAAAAACAAACATGGCCGAAAACTATAATGATGAAATATTCTCGTATACTTGGGATACGCAAGCCAATTACATCAAGAATTTTGGAGATCATAGTCTGAATGCCTTGGCCTTATTCAGTGTCTATGAACAAAAATTACAAGGCGACTATATCAATGTAGTGGATATGCCATTTGATGTAGACTGGCATAATCTTGGTTCAGGCACTGTACAAAGTCAGTCTAGCTATTATAAAAAAATCTCCATGTTATCTTATGTAGCCCGTATCAACTATGCCTACAAAGGCAAATACATGCTGACTGTATCTTCACGTTGGGACGGCAGTTCCAAATTCCAAAAAGACAATCGTTGGGGGATGTTCCCCTCAGCTGCCTTGGCATGGCGCATTTCCGATGAAGATTTTATGGGATTTGCCAGCAAATGGTTAAGCAATTTAAAACTCCGTGCCAGTTTTGGCGTTACCGGTAATAATGCCGGTGTAGGGCCTTATGACACACAAGCTTTGGCAAATATTAAATATTACTATAATTACGGATCGTCTGTTGCCAACGGTTATGGTTATACCATGACGAACGCCGACCTGACTTGGGAGAAGACAACCGAAATCAACCTCGGTCTTGACTTCGGTTTCTTGAATAATCGTATCAATGGATCTATCGATATCTACAACAAAGATTCCAAAGATCTCTTGATGGAGATGGAAACTCCATTTGAACTAGGTTCCTATACCGGCTCTATTGTAAGTAATGTGGGTAAGGTGAACAATAAGGGTATGGAAATCCAACTGAATACCATCAACGTAAAGAATAAAGATTGGAACTGGGAGACAACCTTCTCTTTTGCGCGTAACATTAACTCTATCAAAGAATTGAATGGTACCAAAGAAGACTTAGTGGGTAACAAATGGTTTATCAATCACCCTATAGACGTAGTCTACGGCTATAAATACACCGGAATCTGTACTCGAGAAGAAGCGCAAGCTTATGCCCAAGACCCGAAAATGAAAACCAAATTCTATGAAGGCGAGATGAAAATCTATGATAAGGATGGCAATGGTACTATTGATGCCAATGACAAAATGATCCTCGGACATTGTGCTCCGACCTGGACCGGCAGTTTCACTTCTAACCTGTCATACAAGAATATTGATTTCTCTTTCAGTATTTACACTAGTCAGGGAGGAATGGTATACTCTCCCTTCATGGCCGAATTCGTAGACTATGGACAGCGTGGCATGAATCGTCTGAACATGGATTATTATATACCGCAAGGTGCTCCGATACTAGGTGCTGATGGCTCTATAGCCTATCAGGAAGCCACTCATTACGGTAGTTATCCCTTCCCAACCAATGGTGGAAACGGTAAAGGAGGCGGTGCATACTGGCAAAGTGGTGCCAATGAGGACCGGGCACAAAATTTCGTTGATAACTCATATGTCCGAGTCAAAAACATTACTCTTGGCTATACTTTTCCACAGAAATGGATTTCAAAACTTCATATTTCCAACTTAAGAATCTACGCCAATGTATTAAACCCCTTCACTTTCACAAGTTATGAAGGATTCGATCCCGAATGGGCTGATGCACAAGTAGGTGACGGTACCGGTGGTGTCAGTTCAAGAACTTATCAAGTTGGTATAAATTTAAAATTCTAAAATTAAATGATTATGAAAAAAATATATTTCATTATGGCATTAGGATTGGCAACTCTCTCAGGATGTTCGGATTTTCTTGACCAAAACAACAAATCTAATGTTCCATCAGCTGAATTTTATCAGACTTCGGCAGGATTCGCCAGTTTAACTAACAGCGCTTACTCCACACTGCGAGAGCTTTATAATGCCCAACCGCAATTATTCGTAGCGGGAACAGACCTGTATGCAGACGGAAAGTCACAGGGAGTAGTCATGAGCCAATATACCTTCACTGCAGATGAAGGCATTATAAAAAATTTCTATGTAAGTTGTTTTAAAGGTATTCAGCTAGCCAATAGCGTTATATCTTATGGAGACATAACGGAAGATTCCAGTGTACGACTGCAATATGTGGACGAAGCACGTTTTATCCGTGCATGGTATTATTTCCAACTAGTGCAACAGTTCGGGCCTGTAGCTTTGAACAAACAAATGTTTGACCATGCCGAAATGAGTCATGAACGTGCCAGTCTTGCAGATGTTTATAAGTTCATCATTGAAGAGTTTGAGTATCTAGCCTCTTCCGAATCCCATTTAATGGAACGTGCCAACTCCGGTGTAGGACGTGCCAATAAACGCGCAGCAACCTTTTACTTAGCCAAAACCTATCTGACTCGTGGATGGCTAGATGGCACTGATTACGAAGCCCAAGAAGAAAATATAGCTCAAAATTCAGACTTCGCAAATGCAGCTAAGTATGCCTTGGAAGCAATTAATGGCGAAATTCCTTTCCTCTCCATAGAAGAAGCTTTTGACGTAGAAAATGAAGAAAACAATGAAATATTCTGGAGCATACAGTTTAATTCGGCTGCTGTAGAAGATCCCGTAAAAGACGGTTCCTACCAACAAGCCCAATTCGGAGCTTATTTAGGTGGTTCCGAAAAACCAAGAAATAAGGCAATTGACGGTTGCTTTGCTCCTTCACTACGTCTACAGCAAATGTATAGTCGGGGTGATGCACGGTTGGAACAAACTTTTATGTTAGAATTCCATACCAGTTATTTCGACTATTACTCAGCACCGACTAGTTCTTCTATCATTTATTATTATGCTCCAGCATGGGCTACAGATGAAGATATCGCTGCCTGGAAAGCAGACGATCCTTATGGAATTAAAAAGAATACACTGGTAAGCAAAACAATAGCAGACGGTGGTATTGCTCCATCCAACGGTGCCCCAGCCACATACAAAGACCGTCGTTCACAAGACTACGGCAATGCTTGTATCAAGAAATTTGATGATTATTCAGAAACTTCTATTGCTAACCGTAATTCTACTTGCAGCATGCATGATGTGGTAGTAGCGCGCTTAGGAGAAACCTATCTGATTGCCGCCGAAGCCTATTTAAAAATGGGTAAAACAGAAGAGGCTGCACAAATGATCAATAAACTTCGTCAACGTCCAGGAACTATTCGTAAAGGATACACAACAGAAATGACTGTCACCAGCAACGATATTAATATTGATTTTATTCTTGATGAACGTGCTCGTGAATTAGCTGGAGAATATGTCCGTTGGACAGATTTGAAGCGTACTCACACTTTAGTGGAATATGCCACAAAATATAATGAAGACGGCATAAAAGAATCTGCTATGATAGGCCCTGATGGTAAATACAAGATTCTTCGTCCTATTCCACAAGCTGCCATTGATTTGAATCAAGCTAAAGTGACACAAAACCCTGGTTATTAAGTTAAAAAACATGCTGATGAAAAATTTTTTACTTATTCTTCTATACTTTATAAATAATGTATTAGTCTTGTCAGCTCAAGGTACTCCCGGTAAATGGGGAGATCAGGGCAATGGAACATACATAAATCCGATTTTAAATGCTGACTACTCTGACCCGGACGTTATCCGGGTCAGAGATAAATATTACATGATAGCTTCCGACTTTCATTTTCTAGGAATGCAAGTATTGGAATCTTCAGATATGATCAATTGGAAACTGATTTCCCAAATCTATCACCATTTTGATTTTCCCGGCTGGGATAACAACCAACAATATGCAGGAGGTTCATGGGCACCCTCAATTCGTTACCATGATAACAAATTCTGGGTCTTTTTCTGTACTCCCAAAGAAGGATTATTCATGTCAAATGCTGTCAATCCTTCAGGTCCTTGGAGCCCTTTACATTTAGTTAAGAAAGTAGAAAAATGGGAAGACCCTTGCCCCTTTTGGGATGAAGATGGTCAAGCATACCTAGGCCGGAGCCGTCATGGAGCCGGGCCTATCATTATTCATAAAATGAGTGCAGACGGTACACGTCTACTTGATGAAGGAATGACCGTATACACTGGACCTGTAGCCGAAGGAACAAAAATTTTCAAAAAAGATGGTTACTATTATCTCTCTATTCCGGAAGGAGGAGTAGGTACGGGATGGCAGACTATCCTCCGCTCAAAAAATATATATGGTCCTTATGAAAAGAAAGTAGTATTGGAACAAGGAAGTACTACGATAAACGGCCCTCATCAAGGAGCCATTGTCGATACTCCGGATGATCAATGGGCTTTTTTTCATTTCCAACATCATCATGCCTTAGGCCGTGTAGTTCATCTTCAGCCCATGCATTGGGAAAACGATTGGCCCGTTATCGGAGTAGACTTTGATAGAAATGGAATAGGAGAACCTGTATATGTATGCCAGAAACCCATTGAAAGCAAAACCATATTCGCTCCGCAAACAGATGATGATTTCTCTACCCCCAACCTATCACTGCAATGGCAGTTTAATCATAATCCGACAGACCACGCATGGTCCTTATCGGCACATCCAGGTTCACTCACTCTGAAAGCATTGAAATCTTCAACCTTCAGATTGGCACGCAACACCCTGACACAAAAGATTATGGGGAATATAAGTGAAGCTACAATAGCTATGGATTTTACAGAAATAGCTGATGGGCAACGATGCGGATTAGCTTGCATGGGAAAAATAAATAATGTTCTAGGTATCAAGATGGAGAAAGGACAAAAGTATCTGTACACATCCAATGATACAACAGAAATAAGTACAACTTTCCCAAACGGAAACCAAATTTATCTACGTGTATCTATCGACATGACCAATCAGAAGTTCCAATACTTCTACAGTACAGATAATATACGTTTTATTCCTTATGGAACTTCCTTTTTTATTCCATTCGGTTTTTGGAAAGGCGCCCGCATTGCACTATATTGTTACAACAAAGAACAGGAAGCAGGAACAGCTTCATTCCAATGGTTCAAATACAAACATGACGGACCTCAAAATAAAATAGACAATGCAGCCGAACAGATTATTTCCAATATAGCGCGTACTTCATTTCCGCATAAGAAAATAAAAGTGATCTGCCCTGATTCCGCTTCCAACCAAAAAGGTCATTCACGCCAGTTAATACAGCGAGCAATAGACTCTTGTTCTTTGGCAGGCGGAGGACACGTTATAATTTCGAAAGGAATCTATTATTTAAAGGGAAATCTAGTACTGAAAAGTGATGTCAATTTACATTTAGAGAAAGACGCCTATCTACTTTTCAGCGGTAAGGCTGATGACTTTCTTCCTGAAGTATGGACACGTTGGGAAGGTACGGAACTATATGGACATTCTCCCATGATTTATGCCAAACATGCCACTAATATAGCCATTACAGGACAAGGTACCATAGACGCCCAAGGAGGACGGGAATTTGCTTCATGGTCTCAGATAGAGGTATCAGACAGAAATCGTCTGCGTAAAATGGGAGAAAAACTAATCCCTGTCACAGAAAGGATCTTTGGGAAAGGTACTATACTACGTCCCTCTTGCATACAATTCATGGGATGTTCTCGCATTTTAGTAGAAGGTATCACCATTAAGAATTCTCCTTTCTGGACTATTCATCCTGTATACTGTGACAATGTAATAGTACGAAGCATCACCATTGACAGTCACTATCCTAATAATGATGGATGTGATCCTGAATCAACTTCCAATGTATTAATAGAAAAATGCATTTTCCGCACGGGAGATGATGCCATAGCTATCAAAGCAGGCCGTGACGCCGACGGCCGTGAAATAGGACGCCCTTCAAAAAACATCGTCATACGTAATTGTCTGTTCCAGTCTGAATGCAATGGTTTATGTATCGGCAGTGAAATGTCAGGCGGCGTGGAAAACGTATATATGGATAATATACAAATCGGAACAGTAAAGAATGCCCTTTATTTTAAATCCAACCGTGACAGAGGAGGATATATTCGTAATATACAAGTCAGCAATATTACTATAGAACGCTCAAAAGGAGCCATTCTCCGTTTTGAAACCAATTATTTCGGTTTTCGAGGTGGCAGACATGCTTCTCAATATGAGAATTTCCGCATCAGTAATGTAAAAGCTGATTGTTCCGACCACTATGCAATCTTTATGGATGGATATGAAGAAAAGCCCATAAGAAATATCGAAATAGAGCATTTCCATGTACGAAAAGCTGCTTATCCTTATTACTTAAAGTGTGCGGAAAATATCCGCCTTAAAGACACTTCCGTGAATGGAAGAAACTTGCCGGAATATCCGGAAAAGCACAAAAAACGTGTAACACTGGATATATACTAATTATGCACAAAGCCCCGACTTTCACAAGCAGGGGCTTTGTGCGTAAAAGAAAGAAGGGGTGCATTTTGACACACCTTCAAAGAATAGGAACCGGACATGTGAAAACCGCATCCGGATATGTCAGCGAAAATGCACGGTACAGAGTTGTCAGGCGTGAAGGCTGTCCCCTGCGATGCCGCTGTTTTAAAGCAAAAGGAAACAGGACGATAGAACTGAATCATAGGCTTAGACAATACAAGCGGAGAGCCAAAGAACTGCTCTGCTCTGAGAAAGGACTGAAACACAGAGGGCAGAGATGCATAGAACCGGAAGCCGTGTTCGGACAAATTAAAAACAATATGAACTACAAACGATTCCGACATTTTGGGAAGGATAAGGTCTTAATGGACTTTGCATTCCTAGCCATTGCCTTCAATATAAAAAAGATGTGTGCAAAACTGACAAAAGAAGGTATGAACTGGCTGATTAGACTGTTTTATGAGCTTACAACTGCTGTTTTTAGATGCTGGGAACACATAAATCAAAGAAATCTTCAAAAGATCGCAGCTTAAAGAAAGTGAACAGATTTGTATAGTGATGAACAAAAAAAGAGGTGCATCGTGCATTACGACACACCTCCATTTTCACTAAAAGACAATCAATTATTTTTTAATATTTGGTTCCTCCAATCCATACCCCTTTTTCTTATTCTCACCTTTCAGCCACAAAGCAAAGAACAATGCAGCCACACCAAAGCCTGCAAATATCCACATGGGAAGTGTATAATCATAAGTCTGCATTCCATCTACTACCGGTCCTTTGCAATACTCATTCAAGACAAAACCAATCAAAGCAGGTACACCCATCAACCCCCAGTTTTGTACCCAGAAGATCAAAGCGTAAGCTGTACCCAACTGCTTTTCCGGAATAATTTTAGGAACAGAGGGCCACATAGCCGATGGCACCAAAGAAAAGCCAATCCCCAATATAATCATAATGATAGTGGCAAACCACCATACATTCAAGACAGGTAACGCAAACATTGTATGAACAAAAATCAACAGCACAGAACCGATGATCATCAGCGTAGCTCCCTTGCCTATCCGATCGTACACATTACCGAAAAGCGGAGTAAGGAACAAAGTTCCCAATGGTAACAGGCTAGGAATAGTACCCGCCAATTCCGGATCTACATTATATTTCTGCACCATCAAGTCTGTAGCATATTTCAAGAAAGGGAATACGGCAGAATAAAACAACACACACAGCAACGCAATCAGCCAAAATCCTTTATTGGTTACAATCAACCAAATATCTTTCATACGGAAAGGCTCTTCAGGTTCCGCCCCTTCTTCTTCTAAAGAAGCATCCAGTTTCTTATCATAGAAAGTATAAATAAAGAATGCTACCGTACCAATACAAAGCATAGTAAGGCACAGCAACAATGGAGCAGGAATATTAGGATGGAACACACCCTCATCATCAGTAATACCAAAGAAAGTAGCGATAGGAACCGTAACAGCCAAAGCCAGCATAGTGCCTAAACGGGCTGTCGCCATCTCCATACCCATGGCCAGAGCCATTTCTTTTCCTTTAAACCACTTCACAATAATTTTTGAGACCGTGATGCCTGCAATCTCTACACCGACACCAAATATAGCATATCCCAACGCAGCCAGTCCTACCTGGGTTTTCATTCCAAGCAAAGTGCTTCCCTCAGCAAATGTAGTAGAAATAGCATAATATTTTAACCCACAGCCCAACACCATCAAAAGGCATGCTCCCATACCAGTAAAGCGCACTCCCATCTTATCCAAAATGATACCACCGATAATAAGCATAAAGGCAAAGACATTGAACCAACCGTATGCACTGGTAAAAATACCATAATCCAGACTATCCCACAGCAGCTCCTTTTCAAGCATCGGTTTTAAGGGGGACATTACATCGGTCAAAAAATAACCGCATAGCATGGTGAAAGCCACCAACGCCAACACACTCCACCGAAGAACCTTGGAGTCATTGAGCTTTTTTTGAATTTGTTCTTTCATTCTTTTATAAGATTTTTGATTAATAGTTTTTCATGTTCAGCTTACAAAGATACAGTTTTTTAGGTAGAGAAGCCTCTTTCCATAAAAAAGTTCTATCTTTGCGTGACGATTAAATCGTTTTATTGTAGGAAATCGTCATAAAATTACTTTTTATAAACTTAACTTTATTGATCATGAAAAAAAGCAAAACATTTCTTGTTTGCGCCATGTTGAGTGGCAGCGTCTTATTTTCATCATGCATCGGTTCTTTCGGATTATGGAATAGTTTGAAAGACTGGAACCAGGGGGTAAGCAACAAGTTTGTCAACGAACTTATCTTTCTCGCTTTCCATATTGTCCCTGTTTATGAAATTGCTTATCTGGCAGACGCATTGGTTTTAAATTCCATCGAATTCTGGAGCGGTTCCAACCCTACAGCTTCTATCGGTGAAGTAAAAACAGTGCAAGGAGAAAATGGCGAATACTTGGTAAAAACCAACGAAAACGGTTATACCATTACCAAAAAAGGAGAAGACAAATCTGTAGATTTGGTCTATAACAAAGAAAACAATACATGGAATGCCGTAGCCGACGGACAGAGCTTCGAACTTGTGAAAATGAACGAAGACGGAACGGCTGTTTTGAGCCTGCAAAACGGAACCTCCATGACTGTCACTCCTGATGCACAAGGTATTGCTACCGCAAGAATAGCTACAGGAAACTCCTTGTTTTTTGCTGCAAGATAATAAACACAACATCATTTAAACACAAAGAAAAGAAGTTGCCCATGCAAACAACTTCTTTTCTTCCATAACAATACTACTATGAAGAAGCAAATCATGCTGGGCGGCCTACTCCTATTATTAGGCTCCTGTACTCCCCAAAACAAAGCGAATGACCCGAATGCAATTGACATTGCCGTAAGTCTGGAACACCTCACAGAATTAAAGACCTCCCAATTGGGAAAACAAATCCGTTATATCCCTTTGGAAACAACAGACTCATCCCTGATTGGCAACTCCTATTCCATCAAGTTATCTAAAGACCATATCTTTGTCTCTACCAACGGACGATGCCTGTCATTCAACAAGCAAACCGGAAAATATCTTGGCAGCATCGGGCACAAAGGAGAAGATCCACAAGGCTACAGCAATGCCAACTGCTTTATTCACCCCCATACCAACAATCTCTACTTTTATCGCCAACCCGACAAGTTGGTAAAATACGATACAAAAGGTAACTATCTAGGGCAAGTACACCTACCACAAAAGATTTCCCCATCCCTTTACTTTACTTTTTCCGACTCCCTTATTCTTGCTCATTATGGAGAAGGAATAGGACAACCGCAAGCAAGTGCGTTACTTTACTTCAACGAACAGGGAGAAGTAAAAGACTCATTGCCGGAATTTGCCAATCCAGGTGATCCTATGGGCATGGACCAGATATCCAGCATCAACGTATTCAAGCAATTACCCGGCAACGCCAACATAGGAGGGTTAATATATATAAATTATCAGGATGGAACAATGACTGTTCTTCCTATAGACCAGCCTTCACTTTGGCTGAACAACGGCAGCATACGTTTCAGAAAAGCGTTCAATGACACAATCTACGACATTAAAGGACACGAAGCTACTGTCCATACCACTTTCCATACCGGGCAATGGCATTTCCCGGCTGAAAAAATGGGACAAAAAGAGGATACAGACAACTACATCGTTATAACCGGTATTCTGGAAACTCCCCAACATCTCTTCTTTATATCTCTACAGGGATTATACGACAAGAGAAAACCCTTCTACGGTATTTACGACAAAGAAAAACATATTACTTATATGAATGATGCCAATGTGGGGCTGACAGATGACCTGACGCATTTCATGCCTTTCTATCCCATCACTTGTACAGAAGAAGGAGAGTATGCCGCTTTATTGGAGATAGGGAAAATAGACGAATGGATGGATAAAAATCCGGGAATTGTCCAAGAAGGAAAGCTAAGCTTTTTACAGGAAATCAATGAAGAATCCAATCCGGTTTGTGTTATAGTGGAACCTTGACAACCATAAAAGAACGCTGCTTTCCTCACGGAGAACAGCGTTCTCTTTCTTCAACACGTTGAAGATAACAGTATGCTAAATTAGTCACGACCTCCACCCAATGCCTGATAGAGATTGATTACGCCTTGCATTTCAGTAAAACGGTTAGCAACCTGAGTTAACTCCGCATTAAGCAAAGTCTGCTGAGCCGTCAAAACTTCCAGATAAGTCGTATTCCCATGTTGCATCAGCAAAGAGGTACTTTCCAAAGCTTTATTTAATGAATTTATTTGTTTATCATAATAAACTGATTTATCACGGGCCGTCTGATATTTCACCAAAGCCTCGTTCACTTCACTTCCTGCATTCAACAAAGCCTGTTGAAAACTCAGTTTGGCTTCTTCTTGCTGAGCTTTAGCTATCTTTAGCTGTGCTATGTTCGCACCTTTATTAAACAGTGGCTGGGTCAACGAAGCTACAGCCGTTGCAATGAACTTGCCCGGATTGACAATCATACTTCCTGCTGAATTAGTCCATCCCGCACTTCCACTTAAAACAATAGAAGGATAAAAGGCGGAACGAGCCTGATTTGTGGCATAGAAAGCTACTTCCAACGAACGCTCCGCACTGCGTACATCGGGACGGTTGGCAAGCATTTGCACAGGGATGCCTACCGGGAAATGTTCCTTCATCATATAAGAACTGTCCCATGTGCCCGTTCTCTCAATAGCATGAGGAGATTCAGCCAACAACAACGACAAACTGTTTTCTACCTGGTTAATTTGTTCTTTCAGATCAAGAACTGAAGTACATATAGTATAATATGTAGCTTCCATTTGTGAAACGGCAGCTTCATTTGCCAATCCGGCTTCCATCAGAGCACGGGTTGCATCTACGGTTTCTTTCCAGGACTTTTCAGTCCGGACAGAAATGGCCAGCTGATTGTCCAGCATCAGCAAGGTATAGTAAGTATTAGCTATACCGGCTATCAGCTGTGTCCGGACAGCCTGTTTATAGTCACGGCTCTGTTCCAGCAATGCTTTCGCCTGGCGTTTCGCATTACGGATGCGGCCGAAAATATCAATTTCCCAACTTGCCGCCACCGGTAAAGTATAAGTTTGTACAGCTTTTCCTTTGTCAAAACTACTTGCTGTCCCCTGAGGTGACAGAGCGAAAGAAGGCAGATAAGCCAATTTGGCTGACAGCATAGCAGCTTCCGCCTCTTTCACACGCCATTGTGCTGACTGCAAATCCGTATTGTTCCGCAAGCCTTGCTCTATCAATTCCTGAAGCCGCGGATCTGTAAAAATCTCCTGCCAGCTCAGATTGCCGATATTATCCACGGTATCAGCAACTGCCACCTCTTCCCCATACAAATTATCGGGCACTTCGGTTGCAGGTTTATATTGGGTATATATGCCGCAGCTACTCAGTGTGAGCGCTGCGACAGTCAGAGTGATGATCTGTTTTTTCATTTTTTCTCTTCGTTTTTGCTTTCGATGTGGTGTTGTCTCTCTTCTTTTGCTTCTACACATTCCTCTTGAATCTGCCAATCGGCCGCCGGCTGAAACTGAATAGGACGTACCTTTTCCTGTAAATATTGGAATACGATAAACAAAGAAGGTACAATAAACAGCAACGCCAGCGTACCGATCACCATTCCACCCACAGTACCTGTTCCCAGCGAACTGTTTCCATTAGCACCTACTCCACTGGCAACCATCAACGGGAACAGACCGAAAATCATAGTCAGTGCCGTCATCAGGATAGGACGCAAGCGGGCTTTGGCGGCAGAAAGTGCAGCGGAAGTCAGGCTCATACCTGCCTTACGACGCTCGGTAGCGTACTCGGTCAGCAAAATGGCAGTCTTAGCAAGCAAACCTATCAACATAATCAAACCGGTCTGCAAATAAATATTGTTCTCCAGTCCCATCATCTTCGCAAACAGGAAGCTACCCATCAGCCCAAACGGAACAGACAACAACACCGCAAACGGAATGAGGAAACTTTCATAAAGTGCACTTAAAATCAGATAAATCATCAAGAAACAGATAGCAAAGATGATAATGGTAGTACCTCCCTGGTCGGTCTCTTCACGGGTAATACCACCAAAGTCGTACCCAAAACCTTTGGGAAGTGCCTGTACGGCAGTTTCCTGAACGGCACGGATGGCATCACCGGTACTATACCCTTCGGCAGGCATTGCATTTACAGCAATAGAATTGAACATATTGAAACGGCTCAGCGATTCTGCCCCATAACTGCGGGTCAATGTCACAAACTGGCTGAGAGGAGCCATCTCGCCATTAGACATACGCACAAAGATATTATTCAACGAGCTTTCATCCACACGATACTTCGGATCTGCCTGAATCATAACCTTATATACTTTAGAGAAACGATTAAAATTTGAAACATACTGCCCACCATAATAGCCGGACAATGTGCTTAGCACAGCATCCGGAGTGATACCGGCACGCTTACATTTGGACGCATCCACTTCTACCGTCCATTGCGGATAACGGATATCAAAAGTAGAGTATGCCATCGCAATCTCGGGACGTTGGTTCAGAGCACCCAGATATTGTTGAGTGGTATTGAAGAAAGTGCCCACATCACCACCTTGTTTATCCTGCATATGGAGTTCCAACGCATTACCCATACCATACCCCGGAATCATACCCGGAGAAATAGCAAATATACTGGCATCCTTGATATCTGCCGTACGGCCATATACCTGTCCGATTACTGCCTGAACATCATTTTCCTTTCCTTCACGCTCATCCCAAGGTTTCAGTTTCAGAATCAACATACCAAAAGAGTTACCCTGTCCGGCTAGCAGACCATAACCTGCCACACGCTGCACATGCAGCACCTGAGGAATATCCATCATGCGCTTTTCAATACGCATCATTACGTCATTAGTCGTTTTCAATGAACTACCTGCCGCCGTGCTGACATTCACAAATACAACCCCCTGGTCTTCATCAGGCACCAAACTGGTTTTAGTTGTATTCATCAAGAAAGCCAATAGTACTACCGAGGCCGCAAGAAGTGTCCATACCATCCATTTGCGTTTGATAAAGAACAATACCCCTTTCTTATATCGTTCAATCATTGCATCGAAAGCAGCATTAAACGCTTTACGGAAACGTGCTGCAAAATTGTTTTTTTCCGTTCCATCCTCATTGATATACGGTTTCAAGAACAAAGCACACAGCGCCGGACTCAAAGTCAGTGCATTGACGGCAGAGATACCTACGGCAACCGCCATAGTCAAACCAAACTGAGTATAGAAAGTACCCGAAGTTCCACTCATAAACGAAACCGGAATAAACACAGCCATAAATACCAACGAAGAAGAGATGACCGCATTGCTAATCCCCTTCATCGCATCAATACTAGCCATATAAGAAGAACGATATCCCACATCAAAACGCGCCTGCACCGCCTCGACGACAACAATGGCATCATCCACCACCGTACCGATCACCAACACCAAAGCAAACAGGGTAATCAGGTTGATACTGAATCCTGCTATGGACATAAAAGCAAATGTACCAATCAAGGACACGATGATCCCCACCAACGGAATAATAGTAGAACGGATATCCTGCAAAAATACATATACAATTAAGATTACCAAAAAAATGGCCTCGAACAAGGTTTTTATCACCTCATGGATAGATGCATACAAAAAGTCATTGGAGCTCATGACCTGAACCATCTCCACCCCTTTGGGCAGATCCTTCCTTGCTTCTTCCAAAAAGGCATCAATATTATTGTTTACTTCTGTCGCATTCGATCCTGCCGTCTGAAAAATCATACAGGAAATACCAGGATGACCATTCATAGCCCCATGATAGGCATAGCTTTCCTCGCCCATCTCTATATCGGCAATTTCTTTCAGCTTCAACACTTCGCCATTATCCGAAGACCGGATCACAATTTCCCCAAACTCTTCCGGAGTAATCAGACGCCCTTTATACTTCATTGTATATTGATAAGTTTCATCAGAGTTTTCTCCGAATGAACCGGTAGCCGATTCAATATTCTGTTCAGCCAACACTTGGGTCACATCCGATGGAATCAATTTATACTGGGCCATCACGTCAGGCTTCATCCAGATACGCATACTATAGTCACCCCCCATAATCATCATATCACCCACACCCTGGATACGAAGAATAGCAGGTTTCAAGTTAATACTGATATAGTTGGACAAGAATTTCTCATCATACGAATCATCCGGACTATATAGTGAGAACATCTGCAAAATACTGGTCTGCCGCTTTGAGGTAGTCACACCCACCTGCGTTACTTCTGCCGGTAACTGTCCGGTTGCCTTCGATACACGGTTCTGCACATTGACCGCTGCCATATCGGGGTCTGTCCCTTGTTTGAAATACACAGTGATATCCACAACTCCGGCATTTGAAGCGGTAGAAGTCATATAAGTCATATTTTCCACACCGTTAATCGCTTCCTCCAACGGAGCGATAACACTCTTCTGAAGAGTTTCCGCACTGGCACCAAAATAAGAGGTACTTACCTGAATGGTAGGCGGAGCAATATCAGGATATTGTTCGACGGGCAAAGTGAACAGCCCGATGATACCCACTACCACTATCGAAATAGAAATAACAGCCGACAGGATGGGGCGTTCTATAAAGGTTCTTAAATTCATAGTCTTTCTTAATTCTGTTTTACTTTAATGGGAGTACCTTCACGCAGCAAACCTACGCCTTCCGCTACAATGACATCCCCCTCTTTCAATCCATCGTTCACGATATATTCCTGTCCTCCATTTACACGGGTCACACTGACAGGAGCTGATTGTGCCTTGCCGTCCACGACTTTATATACGTATGTAATATCCTGAATTTCAAAAGTGGTAGCCTGAGGAATAACCAAACTTCCTTTCATCGTAACCGGAAGAATCACATTTCCCGATGTTCCGCTATACAGCAACCCATTCTTATTCGGGAATACGGCACGCAGACTTGCGGTACCCGTATTACGGTCTACCACCCCACTGATGGTTTCAATGCGTCCCTTTTCGCCATACATAGACTTGTCATTCAATTGCAGTTCCACTTCCGGCATATTTTTCAGCGCTTCTGCTTTGGAACCATATTGACGGGTCAGAGCCAACAATTGATTTTCAGTCATCGAAAAGTAGACATACATATCCGAATTATCAGAAACCGTAGTCAACGGTTGTGGCAAACTGGCACTAACCAATGCACCTACCCGATAAGGCAATGTACCAATCACCCCGTCCGAAGGACTTTTCACTTCTGTATACGAAAGGTCATTGCGGGCACTCACCTCCTGCGCTTTCGCCTGGGCCAACTGGGCCTTGGCAGTAAGCCATGAGTTTTCTGCCGTCCTCAAATCAAATTCAGAAACTACTTTCTTTGCAAACAATTCTTTCTTGCTATCGTATGTCAACTGTGCTGTTGCCAGTCCGGCTTTCGCCGATTCCACATTGGCGACAGCTGTTTCCAATGCCGCCTTATAAGGCACTTGGTCAATAATAAATAAGACTTGCCCTTTACGCACTGCCTGTCCTTCCTCCACACAAAGCCGGGTAAGGAAACCGGAAACTTGCGGATAAATATCAATATCCTGGCGGCCACGGATCGTAGCCGAATAAGTAGTAGACAAAACTTTGTCCGACGGTGATACCTTTAATACCGCATATTCCGCCTCCATTTGTGCAACAGGCGCCTGTTTACACGACGCTGTCAAAGCAGCACAACCAACCAATACCATTAGTCGCATCCATTTTTTGTTCAATGTCATCATATTCCAATCTTTTTAAATTCGGGGCAAAGGTAGTTGGAATTTCTCATCCCCAAGCGTTCAATTCGTAGCGGCAAATGTTCAAAACAGGAACAAACAACTCATTATATCAAAAAAAACATTTAAATTCGCGTCAAAATAAGAACAAGAATGGAAATTTTACACACCACTAATGAAGAGCCCTTTGTATCGGGGACCGGCCACTTTGCCGGCTGGGAGAACCGTTTGATGAAGCTAGAAGACACGGCTATCCTTTTCTGCCGGGAGGGACATGCGCATATCATGATTGATTTGCAGGAGTATGAGCTGGCGCCTAATACGCAAGTAGTTTTGCTGCCGGACACGATTGTCAAATTCACCAATATCAGCCCCGATTTCACCATCTCATATATCGCTTTCTCGCGCATATTGTTTCAAGAAGTGACGGCGCGCCTTGACCTTTCCTTCTTCCGTTTCCTCAAGGAGAACCCTTGCGTAACCCTTCCTGAGGAGCGCACGCGGAGCATCAACGGGCTTGCTTCGGGCATTGAAGACCTTTATCACGACCGGGACAACTGTTTCCGCCAGCAAATCTTGAAGAATTATATCCAGAGTTTCCTGTTGGATATCTACGACAAGACTCATCGCCTGTTTCTCATGAAACGTCCCGAAGGTATCAGCCGGCAGGAAGAGCTGTTCAAGCGGTTTATCCAGTTGGTACACAAGCATTGCACCACCCAGCGTGAAGTCTCTTTTTATGCCAACAAGTTGTTTATCACTCCCAGATACTTATCTACTGTGATACAGAATGTGACAAACACCACCGCCAAAAGCATCATAGACAAGCATGTCATTCTGGAAATCAAAGTGTTATTGAAATCAACGAACTTAAGCGTGCAGGAAATATCCAATCAGCTTTGCTTTCCGGACCAGTCCTTCTTTGGGCGTTATTTCAAGAAGCATACGGGGCTGTCGCCTTTGCAGTATAGAAACCAGAATTGACTACTGCATAGTAGTGGGTGCATTACTATGTAGTAGTTGGGCAACTACTATGCGGTAAATGCTTCATTACCCTATAGTAGTTGAGAACCCTTCAATATGCGTTTATGACGGATAAAGTAAAAGGCTGCCTTCACCTCCGAAAGCAGCCTTTACCTTATTATATAGGATGAATTAATTATTCAGCCAATTTATTGTCTGAACCCAGCACGTTAATAATTTTGTGCTTGT
>OGOS01001018.1_pt1 | contig 19602 bp, 14 predicted proteins | sample 1552701 | NCBI WGS metagenome assembly OGOS01 (sample SAMEA2580128, study PRJEB22360) | human gut metagenome | biome: human gut; feature: human-associated habitat; material: faeces | place: Denmark | collected 2008/2010
CCGGAGAAGATCGACGAAGCAGTTGCAAAAGCTGCCGAGGTACTGAAAGGTCAGATCGCATAACAATAAGCAGGAAAAACAGCACAAAATCCTGCCGCCTGCAGGGCAGAAAAAGGAGCCAGGCAGGCGGCAGGGAAAAATTTTGCAAAAAAATGAAAAAACTTGTTGACGTACGAGATTTTTCTGGTATAATAAGAACAGTGCAAAAAATACCCATACAGTTGTATTATGCACAATCTACAACTGGAGGGAGGTTAGGTGTGAGACTATGTCAAATGTAATCGTTAAAGAAAACGAAACGTTGGACAGCGCTTTACGCAGATTTAAGCGTAGCTGTGCAAAAGCTGGCATTCAGCAGGAGATTCGTAAAAGAGAGCATTACGAGAAACCAAGTGTTCGTCGTAAAAAGAAATCTGAAGCTGCCAGAAAACGTAAGTATAATTAATGTGCAAAAAATCCCCGGCGATCTGTTTTGCCGGGGATTTTTATACTTGTAACTTAAAGTCGCAGGTTTTGACAAAACAGCAAGGCGGTGACAAATGAGAATTTTGTACAAAATAGCAAACAAGCTGTTTCGTATCGTGAAAAAGATTCTGAAGCTGCTTACCAGCCGTATGGTCATTATCGGTGTTGCACTTCTTCTGGAATTTTGCTGGCTGGCCGGAATTATGATGCAGCTCAATGAAAAATCTGTCTACATCAACTATGCGGTCACGATCCTTTCCCTGATTGCAGTGCTTTCGATTATCAATAATCCGAAAATGAATCCCGGCTACAAACTGATGTGGGCAGTCTGTATCCTGGCGCTTCCGGTAACCGGAATCTGCCTGTACGGCATTCTCGGCCATTCCAGTGTGGCAAGAAAATTCCGTACACATTACGATACAGTTCTGCTTTCGCAGGGAGGCGTTCTTGGAGAGGAAGAAGAGACGCGTAAAAAGCTCGAGGAAGAAAATATCCTGGCAGCGGGGCAGTCTTCCTATCTGACCAATTATGCGCATTATCCTGTTTATGAAAACACAGAAACAGAGTATTACCCGCTGGGAGATGTATGGTTTGAGCACTTTATTGAGGAACTCAAAAAGGCAGAACACTACATTTTTATGGAATATTTCATCATCAGCGAGGGGTATCTGTGGGATACGGTGCTGGAGATTCTGAAGGAAAAAGCGGCCGCCGGTGTGGATGTGCGGCTGATTTACGATGATTTCGGCTGCGTGACGACGCTGCCGTATCAGTATTATAAATCGCTGCAGCAGATGGGCATCAAGTGTGCGGCGTTCAATCAGTTCCGACCGGTGCTGAATGTCATTTTAAATAACCGTGACCACCGGAAAATTGCCGTGATCGACGGTCATACGGCTTTCACGGGCGGCATTAATCTTGCGGACGAATACATTAACCGCAAGGAGCGGTTCGGCCACTGGAAGGATTCCGGAATCTGTCTGCATGGTGAGGCGGTATGGAGTTTTACGGTGATGTTTCTGCAGATGTGGAGCACAATCACCGGTATGGAATGCAATTTCGAATCATATCGGCCGGAGATCTATCACGAGGAAGCGTTTAAAAAAGACGGTTTTGTGCAGCCGTACGGCGATTCCCCGCTGGATGGAGAGACAGTAGGCGAGCATGTTTATCTGAACATTATTTCACAGGCGAAAAAATATCTTTATATTTTTACTCCGTATCTGATTCCGGACAACGAGACGCTGACCGCTCTCTGCATGGCGGCAAAGCGCGGAGTCGATGTGCGGATTGTAACGCCGGGTATCCCGGATAAGAAGATTGTCTATATTCTGACGCAGGCCAATTACGAGATCCTGCTGGAATCCGGCGTTCAGATGTACCAGTATACGCCGGGCTTTATCCATTCCAAGAGCTTTGTCTGTGATGATGAAGTTGCGACGGTCGGAACGATCAACATGGATTACCGGAGCATGTACCTGCATTTTGAGTGCGGTGTCTGGATGTACGGTAGCAGTGCGGTTGCCCAGGTAAAAGAGGATGCGCTAACCACGTTTGAACAGTGTGAGCAGATCAATATGGACTACTGCCGAAAGAAAAATTTTGCAGTCCGTGCACTCCGCGGTGCGCTGAAGTTTCTGGCACCGCTGCTGTAAACGGAACAGACAGCATAGTTCTGCGGTCGTCTGCATAGCCTGTAGGGAAGAAAGAGCAGATGTTTCGGGGGAATATGAAGAGAAGAACACGAAATATCGTCTGGAGCCTGCTGATGATCCTGGTGCTTCTTGCAGCGCCCTTGAAAGTGACTGCGGCAGAGCAGAATGGAGAATCTTCCGACAAGCAGCAGAACGAAACAACGGAACAGAAAACAGAAGAGACGGAGGAGACAGCACCGGAGATGACAACGGACCTTGGGCTGGCTTCGCCGTCTGTTCTTTTGATGGAGGCACAGACCGGAACTGTTCTGTACGAGAAAAATGCGTCGGAACAGCGAAGCCCGGCGAGCATCACAAAAATCATGACGCTGCTGCTGATTTTTGAAGAACTCGAAAAAGGGACGCTCCAGCTGACCGACGAGGTGACGACGAGTGCACACGCCAGAAGTATGGGAGGGTCCCAGGTCTTTCTGGAAGAGGGCGAAAAGCAGACCGTTGAGACGATGATCAAGTGTATTGTCGTTGCTTCGGGAAACGATGCATCTGTAGCGATGGCAGAGCATATTGCGGGGACAGAAAGCGAGTTTGTCAGCCGGATGAACCAGAAAGCAAAAGAACTCGGCATGAACGACACGAAGTTTGAGGACTGCTGCGGCCTCACGGATTCCGACGGCCATTACACGACAGCGGCAGATGTGGCGAAAATGTCTCGGGAGCTGATCGAGCGCTTTCCGCAGATCCTGAACTATTCCTCTATCTGGATGGAAGAGATTACGCATGTCACACAGAAGGGAAGCAAACCATTCACCCTTACCAATACAAATAAGCTGATCCGCGGCTATGAGGGCTGTGTGGGACTGAAAACAGGAAGCACCTCGAAGGCGAAGTACTGCGTCTCGGCAGTGGCGAAGAAAAATGATCTGACGATGCTGGCAGTCGTGATGGGAGCACCGGACTACAAGGTGCGGTTTGCAGATGCAGCGTCACTGTTCCAGTATGGGTTTTCGTCCTGCAGCATCTACATAGACCGGGAACGCGATCCCCTGCCGGAACTTTCGGTTGTTTACGGAAAGCAGGATACGGCAGAACTGGAATATGCGGAAGAATTCCGCTATCTTACGACGGGCGGGACGGTGATTGGTGAAGTGGAAAAAACGATGGAACTGCCGGAAGAGGTGCAGGCCCCTATCCAGAAAGGCGAGTGTGCCGGAAGAGTTGTTTACAAAGCAGACGGTGAGGAACTTGGTTCCGTTGCGATTTTATATGGAGCAGACGTGGCAAGAGCCGGCATGTGGGATCTGTTCGGATGTACGATGAAACAATATTTTTTTGGGACAGCATAAAGCCGGAGTATCATGCGCGAAAAGGAGAAAAACATGGCAAAGAAAAATTACTATGCGGTAAAACAGGGAAAGGTTCCGGGCATCTACCGGACATGGGATGCGTGCAAAGCGCAGGTACACGGTTATCCTGGCGCAATTTACAAGGGATTTGAGCGTCTGGAGGAGGCAGAGGCCTTTCTGGGCGGCGGTAAAATGCCGGAACCATTGCTGCGGGAAACAAAAGGAACGTATTTCGCTGCCCCGGAACGAAAGGCAGTACAGAGCACGGCAGCACCCGATCCTTCTTCTTTGGACTGGGAACACCTGATTCTGGCGGAAAAACCATGCGAAGACCCGGAATACGCCGGTGTCGGCAGGAGCGCCGTCGCATACGTGGATGGAAGCTATCAGCATGCGCTCGGAAAGTTCTCCTGCGGTGTGGTCCTCTTCCTGGACGGAAAAGAGCTGAATCTTGCAGAAGAATACAGCGATCCGGATCTCGTCTCCATGCGGAATGTGGCAGGCGAGATCAAGGGCGCAGAGCTGGCCATGGCTTACTGCCTGACACATGATATTCCGGAGCTGGCCATCTATCACGATTACCAGGGAATCGCAAGCTGGTGTACGAGAGAATGGCAGGCGAAAAAACAGGGAACCATCGATTACCGGAATTTTTACGATCTGGCATCGGCCAAAGTTGCGATCCGCTTCTGCAAAGTAAAGGGCCACACCGGCGTCACCTACAACGAAAAAGCCGATCAGCTGGCAAAACAGGCACTGGGCTTATAAACAGCAGGGAAAACGGGTTGTCATACACCGAAAAATCAAGTATAATGAACGGTATGAGAAAATTTACAACGACCTATTACAAACTTTCGTCAAACGGAAAATTTCCGGAAGGAAACGGTTTTCGTCTGGCGTTTATCAGTGATCTCCACAATATGGAGTTCGGCCCGGACAACACGGTGTTAAAGGCAGTCATCGATGAGGCGGCTCCGGATCTTGTCATCATCGGCGGAGACCAGATTGTGGCAAAGCCGGGGGAGAACCTCGACCCGGGTCTGAGTTTCGCGGAACGTCTTGCGGAGGAATACCAGGTGATCTATGGCTGCGGAAACCACGAATACCGTCTGAAGCTGTACCCGGAACAGTACGGCGATCTGTATGAAAAGCTCCGGGAGCGCCTGAAAAAGGCAGGAATCTGCTATCTGGAAAATGAGACGGCGGATCTTACCATCAGCGGCTGTCCGGTCCGGATCTACGGCTATGCCATGGACCGCACCTATTACAACCGCTTTTACCGCGGACCGCTGCCGGTTTCGGAACTGATGGACCACCTTGGAAAACCGGCTCCGGGGCGCTACGGCATTCTGCTGGCGCATCACCCTGCCTACCGCAGCTCCTATGCATCATATGGAGCCGATCTGACGCTTTCCGGCCATTATCACGGCGGCGTGGTGGGCCTTGGCGCGCACCGGGGGCTTGTGACGCCGGATTTCCGCCTTTTTTCGAAAAACTGCCGCGGGCTGTTCCTGACGGGCGGCACCTGCCAGATCATCAGTGCAGGAACGGGCGAACATACCATTCCGGTCCGCATCTGGAACAGAAGAGAATTGATTATTACAGATATCGGGAAACCGTAAGGGAGAACAGAGCACATGGCGATACCAGTAAAGCTTCCGGTGTTTGAAGGACCGCTGGACCTTCTTCTTCACCTGATCGATAAAAACAAAATAGATATTTACGATATCCCCATTGTAGAGATTACGGACCAGTATCTGGAATACATTCATCAGATGGAGCGGGAAGACCTCGACATCATGAGCGAGTTCATGGTCATGGCGGCGACGCTTCTGGATATCAAATGCCGCATGCTGCTTCCGAAAGAAGTGAATGAGGAAGGCGAGGAAGAGGACCCGAGAGCCGAGCTGGTGCAGCAGCTTTTAGAGTACAAAATGTACAAGTACATGTCGTACGAGCTGCGTGACCGCATGAACGAGGCGAGCCGTTCCGTGTACAAGGAACCGACGTTTCCAAGAGAAGTGCTGGAGTACAGGACGCCGGTCGACACCTCCGAGCTCCTTTCGCAGATTTCTCTCGCGAAGCTCCATACGATCTATAAAATGATTTTAAAGCGCCAGGAGGACAAGATCGACCCGATCCGAAGCAGGTTCGGAAAGATCGAAAAAGAAGAGGTCAGCCTGCCGGACAAGATGACGTATGTCGAGCAGTTTGCTGTTAAAAAACGCCGCTTCAGCTTCCGCGACCTTTTGGAATCCCAGCCGGGCAAGGTGCATGTGATTGTCACCTTCCTTGCAATCCTGGAGCTGATGAAAACCGGCAAAATCCGGATCAGCCAGGAGGAGCTTTTCGGGGATATCCTGATTGAATCCCTGGAGGATGAAGACACCGTAGTTGTGCCGTATACAGACGAGACAGACAGTGAGGACAAGACAGATGGAAGAACAGAACAGGAATAAAGAAACTGCCCCGGGTGAGGCAAGACGCCCCTCTTCGGTCGAGGAGGCGGAAGCAGCCATCGAGGCAGTCCTTTTTGCGATGGGAGATTCCGTGGAGCTGGGAAGGATTGCAAAAGCGATCGGCCATGACACGGAGACGACCCGTAGGATTCTGAACCATATGATGGAAAAATATAATACGAAAGACCGCGGCATCCACATCGTGGAGCTTGAAAATGCGTATCAGATGTGCACGAAACAGGAATATTATGATTATCTTGTCAACATCGCCATGCAGCCGAAGAAGGCGGTTCTGACCGACGTCATGATGGAGACCCTCTCGATCATTGCCTACAAGCAGCCGGTCACGAAGCAGGAGATCGACAAGATCCGCGGCGTCAAGAGCGATCACGCGGTCAACAAACTGGTGGAGTACAATCTGGTGCAGGAGCTTGGCCGCCTCGACGCGCCGGGCCGCCCGATTGTGTTCGGCACGACCGAAGAATTCCTGCGGAACTTCGGCGTCGATTCCACCGACAATCTGCCGGAGATCAGTCCGGTCAAGATGGAGGACTTCCGCGCAGAAGTGGAAGAGGAAATGCAGATCAAGCTGGATGTCTGATCCGGCAGGAGAAAAAAGAAGGGAGATACCGATATGCCTACTACGTACGCACACGACAGGTTCGGAAGAGAAGTCTATGAACAGCTTCCGGCAAATTTGAAAAAGATCATTCGAGAAAACAAAAAATTGTATCTGATCGGACTGCACGGGCCGGATATCTTCTTTTATTACCGTCCGTTCTCGAAAAATCGTGTGTCTGATTACGGAACGTTTCTGCATGAGCAGACGGCTTCCGTTCTGTTCGAGGATGAGGTGAAAAAGTATCAGCAGAGCCCGTCAGAGGCGATGGAAGCGTATCTGTTAGGCTTTGCCTGCCATTACCTTCTCGATTCGACGTGTCATCCGTATATCGGGAGATTTGTGGATCACACTGGAATTTCCCATGCAAAGATTGAGACGAGCCTTGACCAGTACTTTATGCTGGAGGACGGCCTCGATCCGCTCGTATACCGTCCGGCATCGCCGATCTGCCCGCACACCGACGGCAACAAGGTCATCCACCGCTGTTTTCCGGAAATCGGGGAAACAGAAATTGTCGAATGCCTGAAGGGCATGAAGCTCTGGACGAGAATCACGATCTGCCGCAGCAGTGCGGTAAGAAGCCTTCTTCTTGGGGCGATGAAACTGGCCGGCTGCTACGATTCGATGGGCGGCCGTGTGATGCCTGGAAGGCCGCAGAAGGAATGCGAAGCGGGCACACGGAATCTTGTCCACCTGTACGAAAGAGCGCTTGCAGAGACGCCGCAGGAGCTTGTAAAGCTGGATGAAGTGCTCCATGGAAACGGAACGCTTTCCCCGCGCTTTGACCACAATTTTGATTAAAACAGACTTTTGAGAGCAACAGTAAGAACAGAAAAATCCCGGCAGGAATCTTTCCTAAGAATTCCTGACCGGGATCTTTTTTTACCCGAAAGCAGATCTTTAATTTGATTTTACCTCACGCCACAGCTGGTTGTAAACCTCATCGGCATCATCGCCAAGATACGTAAAGGTTTCGCACCGTGCAAGCGTTTCCTCATCTGGGAAGGCGATTTCACTGTTTCGGATATCGTCATCCTCAATCAGTTCACGTGCCGCATCATTCGGCGTAGAGTAGGTAATATACTTAAAGTTTTTCAGTGCGATGTCCGGCCGGCAGAGGAAATTCAGGAATTTCTCTGCGTTCTCGACATGCTGCGCATCTTTTGGAATGCACCAGGAATCGATCCAGACGTTGGAGCCTTCTTTTGGAACAACGTATTCCAGATCCGGGTTTTCACGCTTCGTGTAGATAGCTTCACCGGAGTAAATAACGCCAATAGCCGCCTCATTTCCGATCATCTTGTCACGCACCTGATCCACAACGTACGCCTGCACGAGCGGTTTCTGTGTCACAAGCAGATCCTTCGCCTCCGTCAGCTCCTTGATATTGGTGGAGTTTAAGGAGTATCCCAGATCCTTTAAGGCAACAGCAAACGCATCGCGCACGCTGTCCTGCATCAGAATGCTGTCGCGGTAATTGGTATCCCACAGAACAGACCAGGAGTCGATCGGCTCGGTTACCATTTTTTTGTTGTACAGAATACCAACTGTTCCCCAGCAGTACGGGATCGAGTAGAGATTGCCCGGGTCGAACTGCTCGGAAGTCTCGTAGTACATATCTCCAATGTTGGAAGCGTTCGGAATATGGTCAAAGTTGATCGGCTGCAGCAGATCGTTCTGGATCATCTTCTGAATCATATAGTCGGACGGGCAGACAAGATCGTAGGAAATCGCACCGGATTTGATCTTCGGATACATGATTTCGTTCGTCTCATACTCCTCGTAAACAACGTGGATACCGGTTTCTTCCTCAAAGATATCGATGACATCAGAATCCATATATTCGCCCCAGTTGTACACAATCAGCTGCTGGGAGCCGCCGGCTGAAGCATTCTGGCTTCCGTAGTAAATACCGCCGCCGCCGATGACAAGCACCATGGCGATCGGAAGAATCCGGCGGAAGACCACACGTTTCGTGATGCGGAAACGGATGCCCTTCTTCGCCATAGCCTCGCGCTCTTTTGCCTCCTCTTTTTCTTCCTTCGGAGAAGGATTCACATTCACAAGGAGCAGCAGAAGCAGTACGGTGACAAAAAGAATCGTGGAGAGCGAGTACATTTCCGGCTTGATTCCCTTGCGGACTTCGGCATAAATCTTTGTGGAGAGTGTATCAACGCCCGGTCCCTTGGTGAAGTAGGTGATAACGAAATCATCGAGGGACATCGTAAAGGAGAGCAGAAAGCCCGAAACAACGCCCGGCATGATGTCCGGGAAGATAACTTTCCAGAATGCATACAGCGGAGAGGCACCAAGATCGAGAGCTGCCTCGTACGTCGATTTGTTCGTCTGCTTTAATTTCGGCATAACGCTCAAGATAACGTAAGGAACATTGAACGTAATATGTGCCATCAGAATGGTACCGAATCCAAGCTGAATGCGGCAGATGATAAAGAGCAGCATCAGCGAGATACCCATGACGATCTCACCGTTCAGCATCGGAATATTGGTGATGCCCATGAAAACCGTCCGGCTCTTTTTCGACATGCTGTTGATGCCGATGCACGCAAGCGTTCCAAGCACAGTCGCAATCGCAGAGGCAAGAAGCGCGATGATCAGTGTCGTATACAGCGCATTCATGATCTCTGTATTGGCAAACAGTGAGCGGTACCAGTGCAGGGTGAAGCCGCCCCATTTGGCACGCGTTTTTGAAGCATTAAAGGAGAGCACCACAAGGGTGACAATCGGCGCATACAGAAGAATAAAAATGAGCGCCATGTAAATTTTTTCCAGTTTCTTTCTCAAAATGCCGTTCCCTCCCCGTCTTTATCGTATTTATTCATCAGAACCATCGACAGGATGATGAAGATCATCAGGACTGTGGAGAGTGCACTTCCGGCATTCCAGTTGTTGGTCTGTTTGAACTCCTGCTCGATGACGTTTCCGATCAGAAGGATCTTGCTTCCGCCGAGCAGGTCGGAAATAACAAAGGTTGTAAGCGCCGGGATGAATACCATGGTAATACCGCTTACGATACCCGGCGTGGTGAGCGGCAGCGTTACTTTCAGAAACGTCTGCACACTGTTTGCTCCGAGGTCCCTTGCTGCGTTGATGACATCACGGTCGATCTTAATCAGAACATTGTAGATCGGCAGAACCATAAACGGCAGGAAGTTGTACACCATACCGAGAATGATCGCTCCCGGCGTATTGATGATGGAAATGCCGGGCAGATGGAAAAACGCGAGGATGCTGTTGATGACGCCGTTTTTCTCAAGCAGTGTCTGCCATGCAAGCGTACGGAGCAGAAAATTCATCCACATCGGGAGAATGAAGATCAGCACAATAAAGCTGGTCTGATTGACATTCCGGTTTGCCAGAATCATGGCAAGCGGATAGGCAAGCAAAAGACAGAGCGCGGTGCTAAGAAGCGACAGCCACAGCGCCAGGCCGAGTGCCTTGATGTTTTCCTTCGTCGCAACGTAGGCGAAATTCGAAAGGGTAAAGCCGCCTTCTTCCCCGGTGAATGCATAGTAGAGAATCAGGATCAGCGGGATGATGATGAAACCGGCAGCCCAGACGGCATACGGTGCTGCCAGCCATTTCTTTAATTTATTACTCTTCAATGGCTGCCGCCTCCTCATCTTCGGATTCCGGTTTGTTCATAATCTGGATATCAAACGGATCGACGTGAATGCCGACTTCCTGTCCGACCGGGAACAGATCGGTGGAGTGAACGAGAAGTTCGAAGCCGTTGACGGCGACTTCCATCTCGTAGTGGACGCCTTTGAAGATCAGGTGCGTCACACGTCCATGGATTGTGCCTTCCTCCGGTTTTACGAGGTCGATATCCTCCGGACGGATTACAACATCGACCGGCTTGTTTTTGCCGAATCCGACATCGACGCACTCGAATTTCGCGCCGAGAATCTCGACGAGGCGGTCCTCAATCATAATACCGTCAAGAATGTTGCTGTCGCCGATGAAGTCTGCAACGAATGCGTTCTGCGGCTCATTGTAAATATCCTCCGGTGTACCGATCTGCTGGATATATCCCTGGTTCATGACAACGATCGTGTCGGACATCGTAAGGGCTTCTTCCTGATCGTGGGTAACATAGACGAAAGTGATGCCAAGCTCGTTTTTCAGGCGGATCAGCTCGTACTGCATATCCTGTCGAAGCTTTAAGTCGAGCGCACCGAGCGGCTCATCAAGAAGCAGAACCTTCGGCTCGTTGACAATTGCGCGCGCAATAGCGATTCGCTGCTGCTGGCCGCCGGAGAGAAGCGCCGGGGAGCGGTTCTCGTATCCCTCGAGGTTGACGAGTTTTAAGGCGTATTTGATTTTGTCGTCGATATATGCTTTGGATTTTCCCTTGATTTTCAGCCCAAAAGCGATGTTTTCCGCAATCGTCATATGCGTGAAAAGAGCATATTTCTGGAACACCGTATTTAACTGGCGTTTGTTCGGCGGAAGCTGGGTGATATCCTGTCCGTTAAATAAAACCTTTCCGGTATCCGGCGTCTCAAAACCGCCGAGAATACGTAAAGTCGTTGTTTTTCCGCAGCCGCTCGGGCCAAGGAGAGTAAGAAATTCGTTTTCACGGATATAAAGATTCAGATCATCCAGAATGGTAACTCCGTCGTACGATTTTGTGATGTTGACCAGATCAAGTAATTTGGTACTCATGTGTAAAATGCTCCTTTCGGGTCGTTTATTTTGGAGCACCGTTTTTCGTGAAAATCACGCGGTGCGGAAATCTAAAAATAAGGCGGTGAACTGATCCAGAGAATGACAGCGGGCGTTTTGCCCGGGTTTTCCAGATAGTGGTTACAGGAGGCGGGGGAGTAAAAGCTTTCGCCTTTTTTCGCCTTATGGCACTCGTCCCCGAGATGAATGAGGACACGGCCGGAAAGTACGTAGCCGAATTCCTCGCCTTCATGCGGCGAATCTACTTCGGTACAGGCGCCGCTCTGCAGTGTCAGCCGGATCGGTTCCATTCGGTTTTTCTGTGCGTTCGGAACGATCCATGCGATCTCGTTGCCCTGCGCTTCGTCGGTCTTTACAAAGTAATCTTCCTCACAGAAGACGATCTGGTTATCCTGCTCTTCGCCGAAAAACGTTTTCAGATCCGTTCCAAGGCAGGTAAGAACATCCACCAGTGTGGCGATCGAGGGAGAAGTCACATCGTTTTCGAGCTGGGAGATAAATCCCTTTGACAGCTCGCTGCGATTCGCCAGTTCTTCCTGTGTCAGGCCCTTGCGCATGCGCAGTTCCCTGATTTTCTTTCCGATTTCCATAAAAAATCCTTTCTGTATCCAAAGTCTTACCGGGATCTCTTTTTGAAACAAGGATTCTCAGGAAATCTCAGTAAAAATAAACAAAAAGTTTAGTAATTCTATACAACCACGGGAAATTATACAGGATATGAACCGTGCTGTCAATAACTTTGTGAAATTTTACCATGATTTTACAGGGAACCTCATATAATGAAGAAGAAGCAGACAAAAACCGGCCCCAAAAGCGTGACCGGCTTTTCCATTTTAAAGATTTATCTGCAGGAAAAACAACAAAAGGAGGATTGGATTTTGAACAGAAAAAGAAGAAACAGGGCGGGATTTTTTCTGGGAATCCTGCTTCTGCTTTTTGGAAGTATGCCTGCAGCCGCCGCCAGGCAGGAGAGTGAGCCGAATCAGCTGTTTGCAACTGCGGCATGCCTGATGGATGGCGATACCGGCCGTGTGCTCTTTGGAAAACGCGAAACGGATCCGATGGCGATGGCGAGCACGACCAAAATTATGACGTGTATTCTGGCGCTGGAAAACGGCGGAGAGCAGGCAGTTGCGACAGCATCCGCCCAGGCGGCAGCGGCACCGAAAGTCCATCTCGGTGTGTACGAGGGCGAGCAGTTTCTGCTTGGCGATTTATTATATTCCCTGATGCTGGAATCACACAACGATGCGGCGGTGATGATCGCGGAGACCATCGGCGGAAGCATAGAGGGTTTTGCCGCGCTTATGAACGAAAAAGCCGCTGCAATCGGCTGTACGGATACACATTTTGTGACCCCAAACGGTCTTGATGCTTCCGATGCAGGCGGGGACCACCATACGACCGCGGCTGATCTGGCGCGGATCATGCGCTACTGTATTAAAACTTCACCGAAAGCCACCGAATTTCTTGCCGTGACGCAGACGAGATCCTACACGTTCTGGGATCTCGAAAAGAAAAATATGTTCAACTGCTGCAACCATAATGCCCTGCTGGACCAGATGGAGGGAGCAATTTCCGGAAAAACCGGCTTTACGGCAAAAGCGGGCTACTGCTACACCGGCGCGCTGGAACGGGATGGGAAGTGTCTGATTGTAACATTGCTTGCGTGTGGCTGGCCCAATCACAAAAATTATAAATGGACGGATGCAGCGAAACTTTTAAATTACGGACTGGAATCGTATACGTACCGGGATGTGCTGGACCACAGCTGGAAGCCGGGACGGATAGAAGTAACAGACGGTGTTTATGACGGCCTGCTGCAGACGAAGAGCAGCGCCAGTCTTACCCTTGTGAGCCCGGCGCTTGACCCGGCGCGGTCGCTTCCTGTTCTCTTAAAAGAGACAGAAATACCGAAAAAAGACATTTTTTTACCGGAGCTCATCGAAGCCCCGGTAAAGAAAGGAGAAAAGGTCGGTTCGGTGACGTACTCGATTGACGGAATGCTTCTCGCGGAATATCCCGTCTACGCCGCCGAAACGATCGAAAAAATTGATTATGGATGGTGCATGGAACAGGTCGCGGAGCGCCTTTTCTGTCACGCCTCTGTGTGAGTCACCTTTGCGAGAGTTTCCTTCGAAAGAATTTTCCAGATATTGCAGAGAAACAGCGTAACGGCAGTGACAACGGAGCAGACATCCGCGATCGGTTCCGCATAGTAAACGCCCATAACGCCGAAGAAATGCGGCAGAATGAGTGCAAGCGGGATCAGAAGAATGACTTTCCGGAGCAGTGCGATAAAAAGAGAAATCTTCGCCTGGCCAAGACCGAGGAAGGAACTCTGTACGCCGCTCTGCAAGCCGAAAATTGCCATGCCGGCAATGTAGACCGGAAGCACTTTTGCCACAATAGCAATCAGCTCCGGATCCGTGGTGAAAAGACCGGCGAAAAGAGCCGGGCGGAGCATTGCAAACACAACGTAGACGAAAGTGGCGGTAAACGTGATAGCGATCATGCGCCGGATCGTCTGGCGGACGCGGTCAAACTGACCGGCACCAAAATTGTAGCTGATGATCGGCTGCACACCGTTTGTGAAGCCGTTGACCGGCACAAAAATGAGCTGCAGCACCGACTGGAGAATGGTCATCGAGCCGACGTATAGGTCGCCGCCGTACGTCTGCAGTCCGTGGTTCATGACGATGGTAATGGCGCTTTCTGTTGCCGACATAATAAACGGAGAGATGCCGAGCGCCATGACAGAGCCTAAAATAGCAAAATCCGGCTTCATCGTGCGCAGGGAAAGGCGGATGCCTGATTTTTTCGAGGTAAGGAACCGCAGAACCCATGCGGCACTCAATGCCTGGGAGAGAACGGTAGCGAGTGCGGCACCGGAAACACCCATGTGAAGAACGAAGATGAAAACCGGGTCAAGGCCGATGTTGACAACCGCGCCGATGAGGACAGAGCACATCGCTGTGCGGGCATGTCCCTGGCAGCTGATAAAGGTATTCAGTCCGACAGCCAGTTCAACAAATACCGTTCCGACAAGATAAATCGAAATATACGTGGAAGCATATCCAATCGTGTTGTCACTTGCGCCGAAGAGATACAGAAGCGGTGTCTGAAAGACAAAGAAAAATGCCATCAGAAGCACGGAAAAAAAGAGCAGCAGGGAAGTAGAACTTCCGAGGATCTTTTCTGCACGTTCCCGGTTTTTCTGTCCGAGTGCGATTGCAGCAAGGGGGGCACCGCCTCCGCTTGCAAATCCGGCGAATGCGGAGATGATGGTGATAATCGGAAATGTGACGCCGACACCGGTAAGCGCTAAAGAACCGACATCGGGAATCCGGCCGATATAGATGCGGTCTACAATGTTATAAAGTACATTTACAATCTGTGCGAGAACAGAGGGAAGGGCCAGTTCTAGCATCAGTTTCCCAATTTTTTCGGTGCCGAGACGGCCGTCTTGCTTGGTCTGCATGGAAAAACCTCCTGTTTTTTTGATGATGAATCGCATATTTTTCTGCGTCCTTTTCGTGGACATTGCTTCTATTATAACTTTTCAAGAGCAATCCTGCAAGAAAAAAACGGAAAACTTGAGGATCCATTGTGAAAGTCTACAGGCTTTTCCCGGAAACGGGAAACAGGGTGTACGAAAGGAAAAAAATATGGTACGCTATAGAGCGGCACGAAAGTGGTTTCGTGAAAAAATAGAAAACAGTGTAAATAGATGGAGGAAAATCATATGCGAAATCTGTTAGTAGCGCAGTCCGGCGGCCCGACCGCGGCAATCAATGCAACGGTGGCAGGAGTTGTCTCCTGCGCAGTGCTGTCTGGAAAAGTAGATCATATTTATGGTGCAGTAAATGGAATTGAAGGCGTGCTCGCAGAAAAATTTCTTGACCTTGGGAAAAAACTGGATTCAGCAGAAAAAATCTCACTTCTAATGCAGACACCGGCGGCAGCGCTTGGTTCCTGCCGTTACAAACTGGGGGACCCGAAAGAGAATACAGAGGATTTTGAAGAGATTCTCCGGATTTTTCGCAGACATGAAATCCGTTATTTTATCTATATCGGCGGAAATGATTCGATGGATACCGTAAACAAGCTGTCAAAATACTGCAAAGAGAACGGTGTGGAGGATGTGTTTGTTGTCGGCGCACCAAAGACGATCGATAACGACCTCGTCGGAACGGATCACTGCCCGGGCTTTGGCTCCGCGGCAAAATATCTGGCAGCAACCTTTGCCGAGCTGGAAAGAGACTGCCACGTCTATGAGAAAAAGGCAGTTACGATCGTGGAGGTTATGGGAAGAAATGCCGGATGGCTGACTGCAGCGTCTGCTCTGTCCCGCGTCAACGGCGGAGAGGGACCGAATTTGATTTATCTCTGCGAGCCGGCGTTTGACACCGAGCAGTTTTTAAAAGATGTGCAGGAAAAACTGGAACAGAAGGACAGCGTTCTGGTTGCAATCAGCGAGGGCATTCACGACAGCGAGGGCCGCTACGTGTCCGAGCAGGTGCAGAGTGATGCACAGGATCAGTTCGGCCACAGCTACATCGCAGGCTCCGCCAAGGTGCTCGAGGAGCTGGTGCGTGACCGCATCGGCTGTAAGGTAAGATCCATTGAGCTGAACCTGATGCAGCGGTGCGCGGCCCATCTTGCGAGTGCGACCGATCTTGAAGAGTCCCGTATGCTCGGCATGAAAGCCTGCCAGTGCGCACTCGAAAAGCAGGGAGGACAGATGGCATCGATCCGGAGAATTTCTGCCGATCCTTACCGCGTGGAGTACACATCCGTTCCGGTATCGGAAGTGGCAAACAAAGAAAAGAAAGTACCGCTTCCCTGGATTACAGAGGACGGCCACGATGTGACAGAAGAGATGATGGCGTATCTCCGCCCGCTGATCCTCGGCGAACCGGCCATGCAGTACGAGAATGGAATTCCGGTTCACATTGAACTGTATTAAGCAGAATAAAACCGTGTAAGAAAAGCTGCCGATAGGCGGCTTTTTTTATGCGGTGCGGAAAAAAAACAGAATTTTTTGGAAAAGAACGGGTCGGGAAAATTAAGTTTGACCTTCTATTTATAATAGGTAAAATCTGAAATTTTTCTGTCTATTTTCTGTCAAAAAGGTGAGAAAAAGTATTGAAAAAAAACGAAAAAACAGATATGATAGACTTGTATAAAATTTGTTTAAAATTTTATAATGAAAATAGAAAGATGGAGGTTTGAAGAATGAGTAACACAGCACAAAGTTTAGCGAGCACAAGAATCGCCTCTTTGCTGGATGAAAACAGCTTTGTGGAAATCGGCGGACAGGTTACTGCCAGAAGCACAGATTTCAACATGGCCGGCATGGAGACACCATCCGATGGTGTAATTACTGGTTACGGTGTGATCAACGGCAGCCTGGTATACGTATACAGCCAGGATGCGTCTGTGATGGGCGGTACCATCGGCGAAATGCATGCAAAAAAAATCGCGAGACTGTATGAGTTTGCACAGAAAACAGGTGCTCCGGTCATCGGACTGGTAGACTGTGCCGGTATGCGTCTGCAGGAGGCAACTGATGCTCTGAACGGTTTCGGCGAAATCTATATGGCGCAGGCAATGGCATCCGGCGTGATTCCACAGATCACGGCAGTATTTGGCACATGCGGCGGCGGTATGGCACTCATCCCGGCTATGACAGACTTCACGTTCATGGAGTCTAAAAACGGAAAACTTTTCGTAAACTCCCCGAACGCACTGGACGGAAACCACGTATCCAAATGTGATACCGCATCCGCAGATTTCCAGGGCGAAGAAGCAGGTCTTGTTGACTTTGCTGGAACCGAGGAAGAAATCCTCGGACAGATCAGAAACCTGGTATCTATGCTTCCGGCAAACAACGAGGACGAAGCATACACCGAGTGCGAGGATGATCTGAACCGTGCATGTGCAGACCTTGCAAACTGCGCAGGCGATACCGGAATCCTTCTTTCCCAGCTCAGCGACAACGGCATCTATTTTGAGACCAAAGCCGCTTACGGAAAAGATGTTGTAACCGCATTCATCCAGTTAAACGGAGCAACCGTAGGAGCAGTTGCAAACCGCTCTGAAATCTACGGCGAGGACGGAACTGTAAAAGAGAAAATGGATGGAACCTTAAGCGCAAGAGGAGCCAAAAAAGCAGCAGATTTCGTAAACTTCTGCGATGCTTTCTGCATCCCGGTACTTACCATCACAAACGTAACCGGATTCAAGGCAACCAAATGCTCTGAGAGAACCATGGCTAAGAACGCAGCAGCCCTGACCGCAGCTTTCGCAAACGCAACCGTTCCGAAAGTAAACGTTGTTGTCGGCAAAGCATACGGAAGCGCATACGTTGTCATGAACAGCAAATCCATCGGAGCAGACATGGTATTTGCATGGCCGAACGCAGAAATCGGAATGATGGATGCAAAATCTGCAGCAAAGATCATGTACGAAGGATCTGACGCTGCTACCATCAACGAGAAAGCAGCTGAATATGCAACCCTTCAGAACAATGTAACTTCCGCAGCCAGAAGAGGCTATGTGGACACCATCATCGAGCCGGAAGACACCAGAAAATATGTTATCGGCGCATTCGAGATGCTGTATACCAAGAGAGAAGACAGACCGGACAGAAAACACGGAACAGTCTAAGGAAGGTGGCATACGATGAGAAAGAACTGGAAAAAATTAGTAAGTCTCGTCCTTACCGCAGCCTGCACCATGGTTGTGACCGTAGCTCCTGTTTTTGCGGATGCGGCATCTACACCGGCTTATTCACCGGTTGAGGCGTCTACTGTAGATTCTCTGCTCTCCTCCAGTGCTCAGTGGGTAGGACAGAGCCTGATGACCTACAGCGATGACGATCTTGCCAATATGGAAGCTTCCGACCAGCAGTTCTATGCAAGAGCAGCTGAGGCATGGGAAGAGGCAAAGGCTGACCTCGGAGAGGTAAAAAGCCTGGAAGACGGTACTCTCGAAGTAGACGGAGATTTTGTAACCTGCACAATTCCGGGTGAATTTGAAAAAAATCCTGGTATTGTCCGCGTATTCTGGAACATCAGCACCGGAACACCGGTTCCGACCGACCTCACCATCACCGTTGAGGAGTCAAAGGGCGTTCTGATCGGCCAGGCCGGCATGAACACCATCATCGGAATCGGCACCGTATTTGTTATGCTGATTTTCCTGATTTTCGTTATTTCTTCGTTTGATTACATTTTGGGAGACAAGAAGAAGAAAAAAGCACCGGCAGCACCTGTACAGGAAGCACCGAAGGCTGTCGCAGCACCGGTTGTTGAAGAGACAGTACCGGAAGCAGACGATATGGAGCTGCAGGCTGTTATTACAGCTGCAATCGCCATGTATGAAGAGGATATGGCTTCTGCATCCGGAGATGCTTATGTTGCACGTCCGATCCGCAGAAAAGGCAAAAGAGCTTAAGGAGGAAATTTTCAATGAAAAACTACACCATTACCGTAAACGGAAATGTATATAACGTAACTGTAGAAGAAGGAACCACAGCAGGCGCAGCTCCAACAGTCAGCGCAGCAAAAGCAGCTCCGGCAGCAAAAGCAGCTCCGGCAGCACCAAAAGCAGCAGCTCCGGCAGGCGCAGCAGGCGGCGCAGGCTCCGTAAAGGTAACTGCTTCCGTACCGGGCAAGGTATTCAAGGTAGAGGCAAGCGTTGGACAGGCTGTAAAAGCCGGTGATCCAGTGATCATCCTGGAAGCAATGAAGATGGAAATCCCGGTTGTAGCACCGCAGGATGGCACAGTAGCAACCATCAATGTAGCAGTAGGCGATGCAGTAGAATCCGGTGACGTTCTTGCAACCATGAACTAATGCCCGTTGTAAGAAAAAACCGGAGGTGAAAAAATGATTACTGAAACTTTAAACAACCTGCTTCACCAGACGGCGTTTTTTAATCTGGACTGGGGCAATTACGTTATGATCGCAGTGGCTTGCTTCTTCCTGTATCTTGCGATTAAGCATGAATTTGAGCCGTTGCTTCTTGTACCGATCGCATTCGGTATGCTGCTTGTAAACATTTACCCGGACATCATGGCTGAGCCTTATACCGACGTACAGGGTCTTGAGCATGCGGGTGGTCTGTTCTACTATTTCTTTACTCTGGACGAGTGGAGTATCCTCCCATCCCTGATCTTCATGGGCGTAGGTGCGATGACAGACTTCGGTCCGCTGATTGCAAACCCGATCAGCTTTATCATGGGTGCAGCAGCACAGCTTGGTATCTATCTGGCATACTTCTTCGCTATTTTCATGGGATTCAACGGAAGAGAGGCAGCAGCTATTTCCATCATCGGCGGTGCC
>OGOS01001022.1_pt1 | contig 19548 bp, 19 predicted proteins | sample 1552701 | NCBI WGS metagenome assembly OGOS01 (sample SAMEA2580128, study PRJEB22360) | human gut metagenome | biome: human gut; feature: human-associated habitat; material: faeces | place: Denmark | collected 2008/2010
ATTCTAAATAAGGGCTACCGTACCCCGCATTTAGTACCTGGTATTTTTAGGCTTTCGTATTAAGGGCATTGCCTAGAAAAGCCTTGAACACACACTAAAATTTTTTCCTACACACACGTTAAGGGCATACCAAGACACAACATACAAAAAGCCAGAGAATAAAAACATCCCTGGCATTCAAAATCTTAATCCTTACCATACTCTTCCTTAATCCTTTCCAAATCCTTTAAAGCCAATTTCAAAACCTTAATCCTATGTGGGGTATATTTCTTATAGTAAGGAAACCAATACCCAAATATACGATTCTCTCTATCAATCTTATCTATGGGAGTCTTCAACCATCGATTACCTCTTATAGTATGATACTCTCCATAACCTATGAAACTAAATATGAAACTAAGTCTGGAAGGAAACCAAAGATGGGTAATACCAAACCTTTCAGGTTGGAACCAGGGTTTAATTACCCGATACCAAAATTCGTGATCCTGATTCTTGAATATATTACACATTTCCATGGCAGTTCCACTATGCTCTAGGAAATCAATTGCCTTGATTATCTCATGCTTTACTTTCTCGTAGTTTTCGAATATCCTCATCTCTATGGTGAAGTTATTCTTTGCCTTTTCATCGATATTACTCATGATACTAATCCATATAAGAATACTATAAACCAAACTACTAGGATAAAGATATAAGGGATTGCATACTTCTTAAATGGGTATCCTTCTATCCCATCATGGAGGGCATATATAAATACTATTGGCCATAGTAACATCATTAATGCTACTCCCAGTAACTTAAACCAAGTAAAGCCAAGGCATACTAGAGCATCAAAATTCATTGAGCTACCCTTATAATTACCGTGACTATCGAAGTGATAGTAGTTCTTAGGTTTTAATACTTGCTCAGCCCCTAGGTAGGGTGGTAGGTCCTTTTTAATGAACCTACCCTTGCTATCTCTTGCCCTTTCTCTTAGGAGTTTGGGAGCAGATAAATCTTCGTCGTAATCTTTAATTCTAGCCATTGTTTTTCTTTTTAAAGAATATTAGGTAAATAAGAAATAAAGGTAATACTAACCAGATTGTAAGGAATAATAGATGAGGTCTTATCATCCTGATTTCTTGACATAACATCTTGGTTAGAAGTATAGAGGGGATTAGGCATATCCCATAGATTATGCCTAATATTATCCAAGTACTATTCATTGAGCTTTTCAATTAATTTTTTAAGTTTCTTATCTAAGGTTATCACCTTCTCAAGGGTTTCATCATCCTTGTGTTTCCCGTTATCATCCAACCATTTTTTGATTGCCTCTAAGGATTTCTTGGATTGGTGATATGCAACAAAGGAATTGTACTTCTGTTCATTCTCTGTAGTACAAGGTAGGATTATTGCATTACCTTTCCCATCTAATCGAGTAAATTGACCCTCTAGATTTGTTGTTCTAGTAATTATTACCTTATTAGATAATATTGCAGTACCATTCTTTTTATCGATAGATACTACGTTTGCCTTTTCCATTAGGGTTTTGTCTTGGTAAATTACCGAGTTACCCTCTTTGAGTTTTATTACTTCTTTTTTCATATAAATAATGTATTTATTTCGTTATACAAATATACTATTTTATTTTTAAATATCAATCATTATTAAATAAATTCTGCAAATCTTCTGAGGTTATCCCATGCTGACGGTAGTAGTCGTATTCCCAAGGATTGAGAGGTTTGCAATTGACTGGGTATTCGTCTCTTAATTCGAAAGGCAAATAACCAAGAAATTCTATACTGTTGAAATACTGTACCTTACCATCAGTAAATAAGAAATATTTCAAAGGTCTATCGATTGCCTTACCGAAATTACTTCCTATTAATCTGATATCCTTGTTGGCAATGTAAACATGATACTTATCAGTTATCAAATATACCTGGGTATTCCATGGTTTCTTCGATTCATCTAAGGTTTTCCTAAACCAATCAACCATAATCTGTTGTTTCTTTCCTATATCCCTAATTAATTATTTATTCATTGATAAATAGAACTCGATATACCTACCTAAGAAAGGCTACAAGCAATACTTTATCCTCTTTAATGTAAACTCTAAGAATTTATATTATGGATAAACTTACTAACGAATTAATTGCCAAGGTTGCAAACAAGTTAAACCTTGAACCAGCTCTGTTAAAGACAGTAACTGTAGTAGAATGTGGTAATCGAGACGGATTTTTACCCTCTGGTAGACCTCAAATTCTCTTCGAGGGTCATGTAATGTGGAAATATTTGAAGATAAAACTCGATGGAGAAGGCAAAAGAACCTATTTATATGACCTAGCCAAGAGAAATCCATCCTTAGTTTATCAAAAATGGACCAAAGAATTCTACTTAGGAGGTGAAGGAGAGTGGAAAAGACTCGAAGCAGCTCGTAAAATTGATGAAAACTGTGCTAATTTAGCTACTTCTTGGGGATTGGGACAGATTATGGGCTTCAATTATCAGCTTTGTGGATGTCAATCAGTGGATGAAATGATCCAAAAGATGTCTGAATCTCATGAAATGCAGCTAGAATTGATGTATCATTTCCTCTATAACTCCGGTTTAGTGAAGCATTTGAAGGCAAAAGACTGGGATGCCTTCGCTAAAGGATATAATGGTCCTGGTTACAAAGACAATAACTACGACCAAAAGCTAAGAAATACCTATGAAAACTTTAAAGACAAGCTATGAAAGTAATCTACAACAACCTTATACCTTTCAAGGGATACAAAGCTATCAACATCTTTGGTTTAGTGTTTGTAAGAAAGGGGGCTAAGTTTACTGAGGTGGATTATAACCATGAACATATACATTCAAAGCAAATGGCTGAGATGTTATGGGTATTTTTCTACCTTTGGTATGGAATCGAGTACTTAATCATCCTTTGTTTTGCTAAATGGAACAAGCAGAATGAAAGGTATCATGATGTAAGTTTTGAGGAAGAAGCTCATAATAATGATTCGAACCTGGATTATATTTCAACTAGGAAGCATTATGCTTGGTTCAAATACATAAAATTGAGAAGTTACAAGAAATGAAAGACTTAAAAGTACTGGGAGTATGTGGAGGGCAAGGAGCCCTCCTATTCCCTTTTAGAGATAAACTTATTGGAAATATAGAACCTCGTGGAGTATTCCATACCGGTAGAGAAGAACAGTGGAAAGCTAATTTCAAAGGCATACCTTTCTTAAAAGGGTATGAACTACCAGAAGATTGGCATCCAGATATCATATTATCTAGCCCTGATTGTGGTAGTTGCTCAGTAATGAGATTATCTAAATCTAAGGCTCTTGGAGACCCTAAAAGTAATAAAAGTATACAACTAGTATTTCAAGCAATTCAATATTACGAACCTGCTCTCTTTCTTATAGAAAACCTACCAAGATTGCTATCCCTCATTTCTAAAGAAATGTTAACGGATTTCTTTAAGAACTATAAATTTATTTTTCACGAAAGAAGCGTTTCTGACTTCGGAAACTCCCAAGTATCAAGAAAAAGATTAGTAATCATTGGAGTTCATTTAGACAAGGGAAAAGAGTATTTGGATTCCTTTAATGAAGTATTCCAAGTAAATACTCCAAAACTTACTAGAGATTTACTAGTACAAGCCCCACAGGAAGCTTTAATTCCATTCTCTGATAAAGTTTTAGCCATGTATGATTATCGGAAATTACCTGAAAAGAAAAATCTTACAGTCAGACAAGTAAGACAACTTTGGACTCATGATTTCAAAGATGAAAAGAAATGGCCCATTAAAACTGCTAAAATGAGTACTCTCCCGGGAGTATATCGATTGGAAGATGATAAACCACCTTTAACACTCAGACCCTCAGATAGGCAATTTAGACCTGATGGGTATCCTTTGGGTATTTATGATTTCAAGGCAATTATGGGATTCCCCGAAAATTACCGAGTGTTTATTCGGGGATTTGCAACTTGGGATCCTAAGACTTATCATTACTGGTTAAATAAAGCTAGGTATACCTTGAGCAAAGGGTCAGTATATGAAGTAGGATTATGGTTTAAGAAATGCCTTAATTTCAAGTGAATCCCCCTATATAAATCTAATAGGCTTTTAAAGGGTATTGGAATAAGGAATATTGGAATAAGGAATACTGATATAAGAATCAATCAGGAAAAGGGATTGTTAAGGGAAAAACAAAGCCAGTTTCGTAACTGATTGAATTTGAATTAGTTGGCTTATGCCAGACTTGGCAAATGAATGCCAAGCACCTGATATAGAGTGAGTTGACTATTATGAATTGAAACCGAAAAACTCAAGTAATAATGAACAAAGAAATTTTATACAGAACGGAGATATTACCGAAAAATCTGAAGAGTATGTTTAATCTCTTGGCAACTTTTTATAATCGAATTGTAAAGAGTCACAAGGGAAAAATCAGAATGAGTATTACTCAAGATTCAAAAGGAATCGATATTCGATTTAGAATTCCGACTACTGACTTCAGTAATAATTTCAAAGTAATTTTGGGAGTAATAATTGATAGATACAAAACAAAAGATGCCTATCTCAGATCAAAAGATGAAGAAGCTTAAAGTTGCCATGGTAGTCCTTTTACTAGGATTTACTATTTACCTTTGCTTCAGGAATTACAAACTGAATCAACAACTCAGTATGTTACCTGATAAAGAGATCATTCAACATACTGATACAATTTATTTGAGGAAAGATTTCCTGCCAATTTCCTACGATAATTTACTTAACCCAAGTAGAATCCTTCTTTACAATTATCAGAATTGGGATAAGCCTATTCATACCGCTAATAATCCTGATTCTATAATCTCAGAGAAGGATTCTCTTGTTCAATTAGTAATCGATAAGAATCAACTTACATTGAGTTTCCTTAATCAAAACTCGGGAATTTATTCTAGTAGGTTATTCAATATCGACCCTAATAACTACAAGTATTCTTGGTATAACGGAAAACTTACCACACAAGAAATTAAATCTAGAATAAGATTAGTTCCTTATGTTTATGGTAAGTACCGACCCTTTAACAATCTATGGGATTTGGGAACAGGAATTTCAATCGAGACTAAGAGATTTAATTACAAACTGGGGATAAACAGTTTTTATTACCCAAGATATTTCTCAGGTATCAAAACTGATTTAGAACTGGTAGTAACTTATAAATTTTAGATTTTATGGCAAAGAAGATACAGGAAACACCCACTAACCTTACAAGAGAAGAATTATCTAATCTATCTAGGGTTACAACGGATGTTTTCTTTTTCAGTCTTTTTTGTTATGTGATACATCCAGTGAGAGGAAAGGTTCGATTTGAATTATATCCATATCAAAAAGCCGTACTATACCAATTTATACTCCAGAGATTCAATATCTTGTTAAAGTTCAGGCAAGCGGGTATTACAGAACTTATATCTATGTACTGCTTATGGCTGGCATCATATTATCCTAATAAGAAGATAAACATTATCTCCATTAAGGATACAACAGCTAAGAAGGTACTTAAGAAGATTAAGTTCATGTATAAGAATCTTCCATGGTATATGCAAACCCCGATCATTAACGGAAGAACTGGGGAATTTGGTTCTGCTTCTATGATTGAATTCGATAATGGTTCATTCATAGAATCCATCCCAACATCTTCAGAAGCCGGTCGTTCAGAATCTCTTTCTCTCCTGGTAATTGATGAGGCTGCAATCGTTCGGTGGGCTTCAGCTATTTGGGCAGCTGCCTTCCCTACGCTTTCCACCGGAGGTTCAGCCATCATCAATTCTACTCCATACGGTATGGGTAATTTTTACCATTCAACATGGGTAGATGCTATAGCTGGAGGTAATCCTTTCAATGCTATTCGATTATATTGGCAGATGCACCCAGAACGGGATCAATCTTGGTATGACCAGATGGCTTCTGCATTGGGTCCAAAAAGAACTGCACAAGAAATCGATGGAGACTTTCTTTCTTCAGGTAATACAGTATTTGATATGGCAGATATCAAGGCTATCGAAGATTGCTTAAGTGATTATCCAGTTTTAAAATATCGTTTCAATCGTCAGTATAGACAATTCAACGAACCAGATCCAAATAAACAGTACTTTATCGGTGCAGACGTTGCAACAGGTAGAGGCTCAGACTATTCTTCTTTCACTTGTATGGACAAGCTGGGAGAAGAACAAGTTGTGTATAAGGGAAGAATGGCAGTAGATAAATATGCTAGGTTACTGGGAGATACTGGGCAATTATTTAATTTTGCTGTTGTAGCTCCAGAATCTAACGACGTTGGGTTAGCAGTAACTTCTGCTCTTCAGTCAGAAGGATACCCTAACCTATATTACTATCAAAAGCTTCTGAAAAAGAAAGGTAAGTCCAGACCAGAGGTTGATAAATCTCCGGGTTGGTTAACTACCCAAAAGAATCGTTCAGTAATTATAGAGGGTCTAGAACAAGATATTCGAGAAGAGAATATTATTGTGAAGGATCCTTTCTTTGTTCAAGAAGCTCCTACCTTTATATATGATGGTTTGGGTAGACCTGTAGCCATGGGTAAACACCGAAATAATACTTCTGCTGTAGATGTGGATTTGGAAGGAGATGTTTATTCTGATGATGATATATTTGGTAAAGCTATTTGTAATCACATACGAAAAGGAAAAACTAATGTAATAATACAACCGAAATGAAAATTCTTAAGTTTTTTGGATTCGATAGAAGGAATCGATTTCCAATACAAGAAAACAAGGCTAATCCTCCAAGTAAAAAAGAGGAGGTACCTATTTCACCCGGTAGAGTATCGGAACCGGATGATGACCCAGGTAACTTCATTCATACATTGAAAGGCTTAACTCAGATGGTTACGCCTTCTTTTCGTGTTGAAGTGATTCAGCTTTTAAGGGATTTATATAAAGTGAATCCAGATGTTAATATAGCTTTACAGGATATGTTTAAGCTTGCTAATACTGGTCACAACATAACCTTCCCTAATAATACCGATAAAGAGGCTGATAAGATGAGAGATCATCTTTCTAAGGTATCCTCTAAATGGTCTAACTATACTGCTGGTATGGATGGCTTGGTAAACAAGATGATAGTTCAATTGATGATTAGTGGAGCTATCTCAGTAGAAGCTGTACCAAATGAAAAGTTAGAGGGTCTAGCTACTGTATTATTCCTCAAACCAGATAGAATAGTATTCAAAAGAGAGAATAATGGTGTATACAGCCCCTATCAAAGGAACACTCTTTGGAATGGTTCGAATAAGCAAGATTACATCAAACTTAATACAGAGACCTACTGTTATGTAGGCATGTATAATGATACTGATGAACCTTACGGAATACCTCCTTTTATGGCATCTTTGGATTCATTAAAGGGTCAGCATGATATGAAAACTAACTTTAAACATATCATGGAAATCTGTGGTATGGTTGGTTTTCTAGAGGCTTTGATGGAAAAACCACAACAGAAACCTAATGAAAATGTAGAAGCTTACACTAGAAGATTAAATATGGAGCTAATACGTTTGAAACAGAATGTAAGGGAAGGTATGAAGGATGGAGTAGTAACTGGTTACATTGATGACCACCAGTTTAAACTTAACTCTACTTCAAAAGAGATGAGCAATATTGATAAACCCTGGAATATGAACCAGCAATCAGTTGCTAATGGTTTGGGAGTAAATGGCAACCTAATTGGAGTACAAGCTTCCATTGGAGAAGGAGCAACTGGTATTATGCTTTCTAAGCTTATAAGTCAGCTGAAGAATATCCAAATGATAGTTTCTTATGTTCTTAAGTTTATTTATGAACTAGAACTACGTCTGGCTGGCTTTGATTGTAAGGGAATATCCATTACTTGGGGATCATCCACTATCTCTGATGAGGTTAAAATCCAACAGGGTAGACAATATAAGATTCAGAACCTTGACTTACTTTACAAGGCAGGTATCATTTCTCAATATCAATATGCTTGGGAAATGGGTTATGATTCTCCTTCAGAAGAAGAACCAAGAGTTTCATTGGAAGACCAATTTGCTAAGGGAGGTAATTTAGACCCACAAGAGGGTACTAAGAAGAAACAGAGACAGGACGATAAGAATCAATCCGCTCGTAGATCAAGAGATAAAAATAACCCGGCTCCTTCACGAGGAGATCAAAATACTAAATCAAGATGAGTAAACCGATTACTAAAAAGAACAGAGAACATTTGGATTCTTTAGTGATAGGTAGTGGTCATACTATAATGGCTGGGTATATCCCAACATCCATAGAACCACAAACCTTCTCGGAGAATTTTTATAAATGGGCTCAAACTTCTAAGGAGTCAGTCAGTCAATTTGGTTTTTGGGGAGGAGAAATAGATTATAATACCTATTATCCTGACTTGAAGCCAGAAGAACTTACTCCTAAAGATGAGGAGTTTATTGAACCAATGTTCAGATTATTATCTGCAACTATTGTGTCTAAGAACTGGAATCCTACCGATTTTAGTCAAAATGGAGTATTAAAAGCTTCTATGAGAATGCTCTTAGGACAAACAGTAAACTGTGACCATGAGACTAATATTGGTAATGCTATTGGAGCTGTATCACAAGTTATCTGGCAAGATGAATACAAGGATGGTTCTTTTGTTATTCCTGCAGGTATTAATGGTATATTAAAGATTGATGGTAAAGCAAATCCGAGAATTGCTAGAGGCATTCTTATGGATCCTCCATCTATCCATTCTAACTCAGTAACAGTACAGTTTAAGTGGGATAAGTCTCACCCAAATATGGAAGATAACGAATTCTACCAGAAACTGGGTACCCATGATTCTAAGGGAGTTATGGTACGAAGAATAGTTACTGAAGTAGTAAGATACTTAGAAACCTCTTTGGTATCTCATGGAGCTGATGCTTTTGCTCAGAAGATTGGGGATGATGGTAAAATCATTAATCCCAATTTTGCCAAGAGAACTTGGGCTTCATACGAAGAATATAGAGATGATAAGTCTAAACAGTATTTCTTCTATGATACGAAAACTGATCTAGCTTTGTTCAGTGAAAATAACGATACTTCCCAATCTTATGATGATAACCAAGGAAATCAAAATCCTAATAATAAAGATATGAATGAACTACAAAAATTTTTAGAAAGAATCTTTGGTAAAGATTGCCTTACTCTTGCCGAAGGTACAGAGATGAACGAGGAAACTGCATTTGCAGCCATTCAGGAATTGGTTAATTCTCGTAACACTCTTCAGACTACTGTGGATAACTTAACTACAGAAAAAACTTCTCTTACAGAACAGGTTACTAATCTGAATGCAGAAGTTGCAAATCTGAAGGAAATGGCTCAGGTAGGTAAAAACCACATTGCATCTCTCCGTGGAAATGCTGTTGCAACCTATAAAAAACTTATGGGTGACAAAGCTGATGAAACTATCGTTACAATGTTGAATGCCGAAACTACCGGCATGGTAACTTTGATCTCTCTTACTAAAGATTACCAAGCTCGATTGGAAGAAAAATTCCCAATGACCTGTGCTAAATGCGGTTCTCACGATGTAAGCCGTGCTTCTTCTGCAGCTGAGCCAGAAGATAAATCTGATAACAAAGCTACTGCTCAGAATTCCGAAAAGAGTACTGAAGAGATTCTGAAAGGTATCTATTCAAACAAATTAAAATAATCTCTAAAATAAGAAGAATATGAATACACATCCTACTACTAAGCTGGTAAATCAGGATCAACCGATGACTCTGTTTGGTGAAAAAACTCCCAGAGCGGTGATCTATAAGAGCGAATCTAACAAGTTGCATCAGGCTTTCTGTGTAAAAGAAAACAAAGTTATTCATCAGGGTATGCCGGTAGCTTTGGATACCGAGGGTAATATCGAACCTTATATCCCGGGTGGAGATGGCAGCCAGGTTTATCTGGGTATAGCTGTAACTGACAACATTAACCCTGCTTATCAGGCTCAAAGAAATTTCCCCGTAGAAGTAACTGTAGCTGTAGAAGCTTTCATGGTTGTAAACTGGGTAGCTAAAGAGGCTATGGAATGTGGTTATGTAAAACCCACAGATACCCTGTTGATTGACCGTTTCATCACTGCTGAAACTTCAACCGATGAAACAAAATTCATTAGCATCGTACCGGCTGATGAAGCTAATGATATTATTCAAGTATTGGTACGCTAATCATTAACTGAACATTAAAAGAACAATGAATACAGAATTTGCACAATTGAAAATGGAAGACCTTAGAAAGGAACTTCCAGAAATGGTAAGAAGTTTGGAAGCATACCGTCAGGGTTCCAACAACACATTGCCTATTGAAGTTACTCTGGAAGAACTGGTACAGGGTAAATATGGTGTATCACGGGATGCCTTCTTTGAAAAGTTGGGCATTAATCCGAAGATTGATACAATGCAGAACATCTTCACTATGCCGCAACAGAATATCCGTTGGATTGTACCGGAAATCATCCGTGCTGCTATTACAACTGGTATGCGTCAGGCACCTTTCTACCCGAACATCATTGCTTCAGACCAATCAATTAATGGTTTGCAGGTAACTATGCCGATGGTAAATATGTCGGATGCTGCTCCCGCTAAGGTAAATGAAGCAGAAACAATTCCTTTGGGAGATGTAAGCTTCGGACAGAAATCAGTTTCTCTGTTCAAAATCGGTAAAGGATTTAAACTTACTGACGAAGTTAAAAACTACGTTTCAATCGATGTATTGGGAATCTATCTCCGTGACTTTGGTATTCAGTTGGGTTATGCTATGGATACTTTGGCCATGGATGTTTTGATGAACGGTAACAAAGCTGATGGTTCTGAATCTGCTCCGGTTATTGGTGTATATGAAACAACCAACGGTATTACTTATAAAGACTTGTTGCATATCTGGGTTCGTGCTGCTCGTATGGGCCGTAACTTTACTACTATGATTGGTGGTGAAGACCAGGCTATCGAGATGTTGAACTTGCCTGAATTTAAAGAACGTCACTCAGGAACTACAGAAGCTACACTGAATATCAAGTCTCCGGTTCCCAACAAGGCTGACTTCTATATTCACCCGGGAACTCCCGATCAGCAGTTGTTGATGGTAGATACCAGTGCTGCCTTGATTAAGCTTACTGCTAAACAGTTGATGCTTGAATCAGAAAGAATCGTATCTAATCAGACTGAAGCTGTATATGCTTCTCTGACTACAGGTTTCTCTAAGATGTACCAGGATGCTGTTCTTCTGTTGGCAGCTAACAAGAAATTCTCTGAAGCTGGATTCCCGAGCTTCATGAACATTGACCCATACCTATTGGTTAACTTAGAATAATATCCGGGATTTCTTCATTGTATTTTTGTCTAATTTCTCCCCGAACAGTTTCAATCCATTCTGTTCGGGGTTTTATATTATAACCTAAAATAAAAAATTATGGCTACTACTTATATTGTAACAGTTGGAACTAATGCCTACAGTTTTAACGACCAGGTAACAGGTATTTCAATTGCAAAAGGCGAAGAGAGAGAACTTACTGCCCGTCAGTACAGAACAAAACGTATTCAGAAAGCTTTAGTTTCTGGCCACTTGGTTTTAGTTCCGGATAAGAACAAAACTGCTAAGTATACTGCTGAGGATATCGAAAAGCTTGACAAGAAGCTAGCTGCTCAGTTTGCAAAGGGTATGGAAATCAGTAAGATTGCCAAAGCTTATTCACTTGAAGAAGCTAAGCTGATTGCTAAGAAACATGAAATCGAAGCTGATCCGAAAGATACAGTAAAAGATATTCTTGAAGTTTTACTTGAAGATTTCGAAGAAAACAAAGAATAAACAAATCCGAATATAAATGAAAAAGAATCTAGACTTCACATATGTAACATCAGGTCTGGAAGTTTCATTTAGAGTATTAACCAAAGTCCCGGCCAAATCTATTTTTGACTGGGACTTTGGCGATGATAAGGGAGAGGTTTTCAATGGTGGAAGACATCAATCTTACTCTTATGAGAAGTCTGGATTTTATGATGTAACACTACATGTCACTAATTCTGATGGATTAGATTTGACTTGTACTCGAACCGTAGTTGTATGTAATTATGGGCATACTACTCTTCAGGATACCATCTACAATTTAATAGATAGGTATATTCCCAAAGAATTGCATGAGAGTATGACCATAGAAGATAAAACTGCATACATCACTAAATGGCAATTATATATCTTCCCACTAGTAAATCATACTATACCACCAGATAAATATAATGATGAATTATGGTATGAGGGACTAGAAAACCAATTAATTATGGAATTGGCAGTATGGGATTATCTCAATATACAAATACAAAATATACTGTTGGTTGCAGGAAATAGTTTTAGAGAAATTATCTCCACTGAATCTCATGGACCAGACCAAGATGGTGATTCACCTGGAGAACATGCTAGAGGAGATAGGATAAAACAAATTACTACGGGTCCTACTGAGGTACAGTATTATGATAAGATATCCGAAAGTATATCTAGCTTATGGAGTACTTATTCAAAGATGATTCAACCTGGAGGGTATATGGATGAACTAAGAAAGAATCTATGTATGCTGGCATCTAGGTTAGAGATATACTTACCATTCTGTGATCAAATTGAACGGTTAGTAGTACCAAAAGTAGTAAATCATCGAAAACCAACTCCTTTGGGAGGACCTAATCCAACAGCCCCCCTCAATAAAGCAAGTAAACCTTCGTTAACCCTAATAGATAAGAAATCATGACAAAAGAACCTTGGAGAATGGTTAAGAACCGTTCTTGGAATAGGTATAAAAAGATTATCACTGATTTCTTAGATTGGGATGCTGGAAGACAAACAATTACTTGGGCTAAACATGTTAATCAATATCTAAATCATGCTGAGGATGATAGCCCAAGATATTATAATATTCCCATAGAAGCTTTATGCTACTACAATGCTTTTAGGAACTGGCCAATAAATAAAGCCACAGTTTCTGGAGAATTAGATGATGAGAACCTTTCTATACTTATTTCAAAGAATTACATAGAACAAATCGGATATCTCAATCAGGAAGGTTATTGGAACTTTAACTGGTCTGAGGATAGATTTGTTATCAATGGGATAGTATATAAACCTTCTGGAGATACTCAAGTATCTCAGGCTAAAGATGAAGCTTTGGTATTCTTGGTAATCCTCAAAAGGGATAGAGATACTAAAATCAAATTCGTAGAACAAAATCCATAAAGATATGAAAATGTTAATGTTACGTTTCACCAAGCTTAACAATGTAGAAGGCGATTGGTGGGACAGTAATCTTATAATCTTGAATGGACCTTCTGGAGTTCACATAGAAATGCCTGGTACTGGTAATTCGGCTACTACCATGCAATCTATGACTGGTATGAAGTTCGTATCAAATTACCAAGATTACTTTGGAGAGGTATGGGATAAAGATATACCTCATATAGGCTTTGGCCAAGTTATTAAGTTCAGAGTTAGGAAATTACCTGATTATGCCGTAGTAGTTGGGGATATAGAGGATGGAGGAGATGTTGACCCAGATAATCCAGATGATATCCCAAATGCTTTTGCTGGTAAAGAAAAAGAATACTTCCGTGGTAATAACTCAGAACTGTTATTGGGAAAGAATAAAGTAACACCTTAAAATATATACATATGTACGTTAGTAAATACTACACTTGCGAAGAGATTGACCAACGGCTATTACAGGGTTATTATGATGACTCTTTGGCTCATGGTTTTGTTGGAACTCTTAAAGAGTTCTGGGCATTCTTCTTATCAATTGCAAACAAGGTAGATAAGAAAGAAGGTTGGGATTTGTCAGAAAATAACTTCTCTGATGAATTGCTAGAAAAACTGAATGGAATTGAGGAACATGCTAACTACGTTACTAAAGTTTCTCAACTAGAAAACGATTTGAAATATCAGACTCAAGAACAAGTTGAGAAATATATACATGACTTAGTAGATGGTGCTGATGATGCTTTGGATACATTAAAGGAATTGGCTGAAGCATTAAACAATGACCCAAACTTTGCTACCAATATCACTAACCGATTAACTGAATTACGTACTCAATTAGAAGCTGAGGTAACTAGAGCTAAGAACCGTGAAAACGAATTAGCTTCTCAGATTAAGATTGTGAACGATAACTTGGTTAACTCGGTTAATACGTTGAATGCAACTATCCTTAAAGTAGTACAAGATATTACTAGGATGATAGAAGCAATTAATGCTCGTATTCAAAAGGTAGAAGACCGGGTTGGTGATTTGGAAGTAGAAACTGACAATAACTTAACTGAAGCTAAAGAATATGCTAAGGAATTGGTAGATAAGGAAGCTGCTGAACGTAGGGCTGCTGATGAGAAACTGACCGAGGCTGTTCATCAAGTACAGTTAGACCATACTAGGGATATTGCCGACTTAAATAATAAGATTCTAACCGAGGCTTCAGAAAGAGCAAATGCAGATGTAGCATTAGAATCTAAACTGAACACCGAAATCAGTGATCGTAAAACTGCAGACCAAGAACTTGAATCCAAGATTAATGCTGAAGCTGCAGCTCGTACTGCTCAGGATGAAGTATTACACCAACAGATTGTAAAGGAAACTTCTGACCGTCAGAATGCAGATAATGGTTTACAGCAGAACATTACTCAAGAAGCTCAGAACCGTCAGAATGCAGATACTGTACTTCAGAACAATATTGATAACGAGAAAGAAACTCGAATTGCTCAAGATGAAATCCTTGACCATAAGATTGAGGATTTGAAAACTCAGGCCGGTACAGATAAAACCGAATTGCTTGAAAAACTAGAGCAAGAAAAACAAGAACGTATTGCTGCCGATAAAGACTTAGATAATCGTAAGGTAGATAAAAGAGAAGGCTATTCTCTTACTAAAAACGACTTTACCGATATTCTCAAGGCTAAATTGGATGGCATTGAAGAACATGCTAATTATATCACAAAAGTATCTCAGCTTATCAATGATGCTGGTTATCAAACTGAAGCAGATCTTCAGGCAGCTATTGAAAAGATTATTGGGGAAGCTCCCGAGGTTCTTGATACTTTGAAGGAGATTGCAGATGCTTTGGGTAATGACCCAAACTTTGCAACTACAATTACCAAGAAATTGGCTGCTATTACCGAACAGTTGAATCAAGAAATTACTAATCGTACAGAAGCTGATGCCCAGGTACAGGCTAATGTAGATAAGGAAGTTTCTGACCGTAAGGAAGCTGATACTGCTCTTGAGGCTAAGTTGAAAGAATACGTTGATAACGAAGTAGATAAAATTACTGGTAACACTGACGGTATTCAAGCTAGTCTGAATAAGGAAATCCAAGATAGAAAAGATGCCGATGCTGCATTACAAGCTGCTATCACTAAGGAAGAAACGGATCGTAAGGCTGCTGATGCTGCATTAGATACTCGAGTAACTGCTAATGCTACTAAGATACAAGAATTGGCTTTATCTATTCAGGATGCGGTAAATACCGTTAAAAATGAACTTCAGGCTAAGATAGATGCTTTGCAAACAGAAGTAAATGCTAACAAGGCAAATATCCAACGTAATACTGACAGATTAAATGACCAGATTACTAAGGAAGCTGAAGATTATGCTGAATTAAAAGGCATGGTTAATGCAGAAGCTGAAGCAAGAGCCAATGCTGATACTAATCTTAAGTCTCAGGTAGATAAGGTAAATATCGACTTGAACACTGAGGTTTCAAAGAGAGAAGCTGGTGATACTGTTTTACAGCAGAATATCGATAAGGAGATCTCTGATAGAACTTCAGCAGATACTTTATTAGATAATAAGTTCACTGGCTTGATAAATACTGAATCTACTGCCCGGGCAAATGAAGATGAAAAGATTAATGCTCGTATAGACCAAGAGATAAAAGATCGTAAGGCAGGAGATGATGCTTTAAGTGCTCGGATTGATACTCTTAATGGTGGAGTAACTGGTTCTTTAGCTGAGCTTAGTGAGAAAGTAACCAATAACACTTCTGCTATTCAAACCGAAGTAGAAAGAGCTAAGGCTGCTGAACAAGCTCTTAAGGATTCTCTGACTACAGCTATGGAAAATCACAAAGATGATTTGGTAGCTATATCTAAAGATATCAATGATGAGGCTCAAAGTAGACTACAAGAAGATACCAAGCTTCAGAATAATATTGATACCGAAACCCTTAATCGTACTCAGGCAGACACTTTGTTAGAGAATAAGATTACTCAGGAAGTATCAGATAGAGTTCAGGCTGTTGAAAACTTGAATGACCGAAAGGTTGATAAAGTAGATGGCAAAGAGCTTTCTTCAAATGACTTTACCGACTTATTAAAAGCTAAGTTAGATAATATCCAGGAATTTGCTAACTACATTACTAAGGTATCTCAGTTGGAAAACGATTCTAACTATCAGAATGCCGAACAAGTAGAAGCTGCAATCCAAAAGGTTATTGGTTCTGCTCCTGGAGTATTAGATACACTAGAAGAGATTGCAAAAGCATTGGGAGATGATCCTAACTTTGCAACTACAATTACTAATAAGCTGACTGAACTTAAAGGTATTATAGATAAGGAAATCTCCGATAGAACTGCAGCTGATGAACAAGTTACTCAGAAGTTTACTGAATTAAGTACTACTCTTAATGCTACAGTAAGTGAACTGAGAACTTTCGTAACAGAAACTCGTTCTGAATTATTAACAAAGGCCCAGGCTCAGGATGAATTAATTGCTAAGAATACTGCTAATATTCAACGTAACTTAGAATTAATTCAGGGATTACAAAGTAATCAGAATACTGGTTATCTTGAAATCAAGGAACTATTGAATACGGAAATTGAGGCTAGAAAGGCTGAGGATATTCGTATTGAAGCTAAAGTAGACAAGAATACTCAGGACCTTACTACAGAACGTAATGAGCGTATTGCTGCCGATAAAGTTCTCCAGGATAATATTGATGCTGAAGAGGCTGCAAGAATTGCTGCTGATAATGCTCTGGGTAAACGTATAGATAAAGAAATCGAAGATAGAAAAGCAGCTGATACCGCACTTGAGAATAAATTTAATGGTATCACTAACGGCTTAGATGAACGTCTTCAGAAAGAAGAAGCTACTTCAAATGCTTTACCCTTAACTATGGTTACGGAAATTGATCCGAACTTGGTTATCAATGGTACTTCTGCTGAAGTAAACTTTAAGAGTTCTGTAAAAGGAGAAGGTAATCTCTATGGAGAACCTATGCCTCGTAAGTTTGCTATCCCTGCTTCTACAGATGCTAAAGCAGGTCTTCAGTCGGCAGCCGATAAGAAGAGATGGAATTCTATGCCCAATGATTATATCACTGGAGCTAGTTATACACCTAAGGCTGGTGTGGTTACTACTAACATAAGTAGAAGTACATATAACTCCGATGAAGGTATACAGAAATCTAATGATTTCACTGTAGATATCCCCGCTTCTACTGCTGAGAAAGCCGGTGTACAAACTGCAGCAGATAAGAAGTTATTTAACTCTATTCCTCAGACTGTAGTAGTTGGAGAAGGAGCAACTTCAGATGCTAATAAAGTTACAGTATCAGTAAACAGAAAAACTGTAAACGAAGGAATATATAAAGATGATAATACTACTTTTGATTTACCAGTAGCTTCAATTACTAAAGCTGGTACTATGTCTGCTGCTGATAAGGTTAAGTTGGATGAAACTTTACCCCAGCAGATTGCTAAGGAAATCCAAGATAGAAAAGATGCAATTGAAGCCTTGAAGAATTCTTCCGAAGCTTCTCTTGCTAAGGAAATCCAAGATAGAAAAGCAGCTGACCAGGCATTGGACACTAAATTTACTCAGGCTATCAAAGAAGAGGCAGATGCTCGTGCTGAATACGACCAGGTTCAGATGCAAAAGATTCGGGAAGAAGAAGAAGCCAGAGCTGCTGCAGATACTGCTCTTGAGAATAAGTTACAAACTAATATCAATAACTTAGAAAAGAAGCATGATGATTTCGTAGCAACTAAGGGTAAGGCTAATGGATTTGCTTCTTTGGATGGTAATGGATTAGTACCATCTAGTCAATTGCCCTCTTATGTTGATGATGTTATCGAAGTTTATGCTACTTATGATGTCAGTGAAACTGGAAAGCTGAGCAATATTAAATTATATTCTGACCCAGATCATGCTAATCCTATTACTGGAGAATCAGGTAAGATATATTTGAACATTACCCAGGATGAACCCTCTTATCAATTCCGTTGGTCAGGTACTCAGTTTGTAGATAGTAATACTTCTTCACTGATACTTGGAGAAGTTACTGGTACTGCTTATGATGGAGGTAAGGGTAAAGCTTTAGCTGATTGGAGAAAATCTCTGAATGATAATCTAAAGTTTTATTCTCATATTAAGGATAACGGAGCTTGGACTAGAAATGCTACTGAAGTTAGATTAAATTTCGATTGTTCAGATTTTGGTAATACTGTAAGTGTAAATACTTATAATCAACCTATCCCAGCTGCTACCAAAGACTTAGCAGGTGTACAAACTGCAGCAGATAAGAAACTGTTTGATTCTATCCCGGGTACTATTATAATTTCTGGTAAAGGAGTAGTTCAGAATACGGATAAAGTTTGGGTACAGATTAGTAAATCTACTAAAGCTGATGGAGTATATGGTGAAGCTACTACACAGACATTAGAAATTTTAGCTGCTAATGCTAATCGAGCTGGAGTATTGACTCGGGAGATGTTCAATAAACTTAACTCTGGTCTGAATGAAGATATTACCAATGCTTTGAATGAAGCTAAGGCTTATACTGATGCTGCTAAAGCTGCATTAGAGAAATTAATCCAGGATTCTGACAAAGTAATCAAGGAAAGCTTAGATGCTCATATTGGCAATAAGAGTAACCCTCACAATGTAACCAAAGCTCAGATAGGTTTAGGTAATGTACAGAACTTAGCTCCAGCAGATATGCCAGTATCTACTGCTCAGGCTGCTGCTATTGCAGATGCTAAGGCTGCAGGTACAAAAGCTCAGACCGACTTAAGTACCCATGCAAACAGAAGGGATAATCCTCATAATGTAACTAGAGCTCAATTAGGATTGGCTACTACAGACCAAGTAGTATTTGCTAAAACTACTGCAGCTTCTGGTTTCTGGAAGGAATCAGATGGTAGATTAAAATCTCAAGTAGAGAATTTGAACCATACTCTGGACCAAATCTGTAATATACCTACAGTTCACTTCAAGATGAATGGTAAATACCAAGTGGGAACTATTGCTCAGAGCTTAGAGGAAATTGAACCTCTGTTGGTATCAGAGAATAATATACCTGCTTCTCAAGTACCTAACCAATCTAGATTCGAAACTTTCGTTGGAGAAGATGGTCAGGAATATGTAAAAGTAAAAGTGGTAGAATATGAAATGCTCAGTGTCATGGCTCTTGAAGGAGTTAAGTTATTGAGAAAAGAATTCGAAGACTTTAAGAAACAATTAAACAATAAGTAATATGGCAGAAATAGCAACTTGGAG
>OGOS01001023.1_pt1 | contig 19536 bp, 21 predicted proteins | sample 1552701 | NCBI WGS metagenome assembly OGOS01 (sample SAMEA2580128, study PRJEB22360) | human gut metagenome | biome: human gut; feature: human-associated habitat; material: faeces | place: Denmark | collected 2008/2010
TATTTTATAACTGTTTTTATATTTTTCAATACCAATTGGTTTCATTAATCCATGACAAGTACATTCTCTGTCACCAGGATTTATATCTAAGTGTTTAGAATATAAACAATATGGGCAGTGATCACGAGCAGTATAACCTAATTTAGTTACTTTTTTACCACAATTTTCGCAAATAAAACTTTCATCAATCATATTAAATTTCTTCATAATCTTATTTTATCATATATTTAAGTAAAAAAACACCCTTTTTGGTGTTTTAGTAGTAAGGATATGGTCCATATGGTGGTCTTGGTCCATAATATACAGGATATGGGTATGGTCTAGGATAAAAGGCAGGAGCTAATAATCCTCCAGTTATACCTCCTAATATAAATGGAGCCGCAAATCCACCAGCAAAACGATTATCTTGATACATCGTATCCGTGTTGGTCAGCTCGTAGTTTTTGGTGAGATACACCCGGGACATATCCTCATACGGAGGGCCTTGCACCTGTGCCGCAAAGGCGGGCATGACGTTGACGCCCATGGCCAGAGAGATGGAAAGCACACCTGCGAGAAGCTTTTCTACCTTGTTCTGTTTCATCCTAGAGTTCCTCCTATCTTGTCTTGTATGGTTTTTGGCGGCTCAGAGCCCCCGCCGCCGGATGAGGGTGATGACTTTTGCCTTGACCGCACTGCACTGCACCGGGCCGAAGTCACGGCTGTCCTCGGCCTGTGTGCGGCAGTCGCCCAGAATGAAGACGCTGTCCTCCGGCACAGCATAGGGGTAGCTGAGCAGAGATTTGGGGTAGGTGGGGTAGAGGATCCCGCCGCCCTGTGCCGATCCGTTCACCTCCACAACGCCGCTCTCGCTCAGGGTCACGATGTCCCCGCCCCGGGCCAGCACGCGGCCCACCCGCAGTGTTCCCGAGCGCTCATATACCACGACATCATTCTTGGCATAGTCTTTTTCCAGCCGGCAGCCCAGCACGAGGTCGCCGTCCTTCACGGCGGGGAACATCTCGTTGCCGGACGCCTGCGTCACCAGATACACCTGCGTCAGAAGCACCCAGAGCACGGCGGCAAACACCGCCAGCCGCACCGCCAGACTGCGCACTTCCCGCAGCAGGGGGCTTTTTTCCGGCTTCGCCGGTCCAGACAGGTTCGCTTCCGGCGTCCCGGGCGGGGCCTCCGGGGCAAGTGCCTCGTTTGGTTCCTTCACTCATCTTCCTCCTTCTTTCTGTTTTTGCAGCCCAGAACGGCCGCACCGGCACACAGCATCAGCGGCAGCCCGAAGAAGTCTGTCTCCACGCCGGTGTCCGGGTCTATATCGGCCAGAACGTAGTGGGCATAGAAATTGACGACGCCGTTTTCCAGCTCTTCGTCGGTGGGCTCATAGCCCTCTTCCCACTCGTTCTGCGATACCTTTTCCTTCGGGTCCGGCTCATCCGTCACCGAACCGGGGAGCTCTTTGTACCAGCCGTCGAAGACGTAGCGCGCACCGCCGATGTCGAACCCTTTTTCGATGTCCGCCGTCGTCTCTTCCACCCGCTCGCCGCTCTGGTACTCGCGGCTTTCCCGGATGCTGTAGTCATCCTCGCCCGGGGCGCGGACGTTGAACCGGGCCGTGAAGTTTTTCCTGCTCTTGACGCTGATGATGCAGTCGATGTGCTTATCCGGTTCTGTCCCGTTGTTGCGCGAGATCTTGTACGGCGTCACCACGATGCTCTCCAAATCTTCCTGCGTCAGCCCTTCGACGCCGGTAGCCTCTTCGATGGTGTCCTTATATTCGTCCCATATCTCATCGACGACCTCGTCCCAGTAGTCATCGCCCGGTTTCAGCGACCATGCGTCGCCAATCGCGCCGCCCGGCCACGATACAACATAGTCTGACACATTTGTCAGGATGTTCTTGCCGTTATCTTCCCATGCCGCGCCGTAGGTCTTCACCTTGCCGACCCACTTGCACTCGCTGTTGTCCGGCGCCCACTGGCTGGGGTCATTGCTGCCGGGCCGGCTGGTGGGGGTCTTGAGCAGGAAGACTGCCGCCGACTCTTCCTGAGTCCAATCCCCCCAGCCCGGTGCATCCTCATCAAGTTCGTCCGCAGGCAGGGCGTTTTTGTCCTCGGCTATGCTGTCGTCAGCCAAGTCGGCATCTTCCTCAGAGAATCTGTCTTTTTCGGGCTGCTCTGCCTCATCCAGAGGCGTTTCATCCTCGGCGGCAGGCCGTTCTTCCGACAGCTCCGGCAGAACGGCGATGTCTTCCTCCTCGTCTAAAACGGGCTCTTCCTGCTGGGCCTCATCGTCGGTGAAAGAGGCGTAGAGGCTGCACTCGCTGTCCGCTTCCGGCCAGAGCAGTCCTTCATCCGGCATGAAGCGGATCGCCGTTCCTTCGTCGTCCCGGCTGTACCAGAAGCGGAAGCTCTTTCCCTCCACCTCCGGCTCTTCGGGCATCAGAAGCTCTTCGCCGCTGCCCACGGTCTGTTCCGCGTAGGGCAGGCCGCCGTCGGCCTCGTCCGACTCGCTGAGCCAGAAGAGATAGGTCCTCTCAAAATGCTCGTCCGCTTTGACGGCCCCGCTGTCCGGAGTCGGCGTCTCGTCGGGCAGCCCGATGTCGTCGAGCCCGTCCACCACGACGGGGATGCCGCCTTCCGCGGGCAGAATCACCGGCTCGTCTGTCCGGATGTCCTCTTCTTCGTCCCAGGCAGGCTCGTCCTCTATTTCCTCATCCCATGTCTGGTCTGGCACGCTGTCCGTCCGCTCCGGCCCCTCGGCAAATGCGGGCAGCAGACAGCCGCACAGCAGTACCAGCACGATGCACAGTGCTGCGGCGCGCAGTGTCAGCCGCCTCCGTTCCAGTCGATTCCGCATACAACAGCCCTCCTTCATTCTCGCTCCCGGCGGGGATGCCGCCCTTTGCGTTATCAGGATACCGTTTACCGGACACGAAGGATGTCATTGCGTGCCAGTGCAAAAAATTTTACGCATGAAAAAACCGCCGCCGGGGTCTTTCGACTCCGGCAGCGGTCTGCTGTCTCCGAATTTTCGGTTTTCAGGTGCGGGTGGTGGCTTCCATGCAGTGCTCTGAGGGGGCGTAATATTCCATCAGAGCAATGTAATTCTCGCAGTGGTGGCAGAATGCCGCCCGGATGGCGTCGTCGGGCGCGCTCTTCATTGCCACGAACATCAGGATGTACTTTGCAATGAGGCTCACAGCCTCGCTCTCGAGGCCATAGCAAAGGCCCACGGCCAGGATCGGCACGACGATCTGCTGCGCACGGATGGGGATATTCTCCGCATCGACCCGCTTGAGCACGGCACGGCTCATGGTAGATGCCGCCCAGACGGCACGGGAGATTTTCCAGTAATCCATGTTCTTCAGATGGGTGAGGGTGCGCAGCCGCTGGATGACCTCGCCATCGTCCAGAACTTTGTTCTGCGTGACCTCCTCCTCCGAGCGGATGAAGGCACACTGTATCATGTCCATCAGCGCGGCTTCGTATTTTTCGTGGTAGTTCTCGCGGGAGATGAAGTACTCCTCCATACTGAGCATGACTTCGTCCGTTTCTTTGTCGGTGGCCAGCCAGCTGAAGTCCAGCGGCGTCGGGCCGAAATCATTCTTGCCCATCTCGTTCAGGTCTTCCAGCTCTTCCTCGTTCCGGGTAGAGGGAAGGAAGCGGTCGTTGCCGTTCCGGTGGAAGCTCCACTCTTCGGGCAGAAGATGCGGCACGATGTCGCCGCTGGAGATGATGTTGAAGATGTTGCTCTCGCCCCAGCTCTCTTTCAGGCTGCCGTCGGCGTTGTGGTTGTTGTCGTAGTCCTGCTGCAAGTCGGGGTAGTCCTGCGGGCCGAGGGCCACCGGTGTCGCAAAAGTGTAGACGAAGACATTCTCCCGTTCCAGTCCGGGCAGCTCCTTGTTGACACGGGCAGCCAGAAGGTTCGCCACTGCCGCACCGCGGCTGTAGCCGCCCATCCAGAGCTTGACGACGCCCAGCCCCCCCTTTTGCTGAGCTGCCGCCAGATAGTTCTTCAAATCGGCAAACACCTCATGCACCGGGATGATGAAGCCGCTGTGGGCGTGGCCTGCGCCGGTGTGCAGATTGCTCACCCACTCGCCGCCGTAGCCGCCGCCGCGCAGGATGAGCGCCACGATGGTGGTGCGCTTCCCGTTCAGGGTGATGGTCTTGCGGGCTGTGGACCAGCCCACGAAGTCGCCCGCCTTGCCCACATCGACATCATAATAGCGGTATTTCACGTCGCCGAAGCCCAGCTTGGTATAGGCTGCGTCGAGGCTGTTCTCGCGGCCCACGTCCCCGTTGGCCCAGTATTTCGCATCGCTGGCCCATGTATTGAAAGCAGCCGTCACCATGCCCAGTGTCGCCAGCGCCAGCTGGTGGTCGTACTGGATGGAGGTGTGCGCAAAAAAACTGTCGCTGTAGTAATATTCGTGCTCGATGTCCATCTGGCTCAGCTCGCTGCGGAAGGACATTGTATAATTGCCTGCCGGGACTGCCCGGCCCACCGTCTGGCTTTTTGCCGCTGCCTCAGCCCGAGGCAGTGCCAGCCCGGGCGCAAGAGCTGCACTGCAAACCAGCGCTTTACAGAAATCACGTCGTTTCATGGTCTTTCCCCCTTGCTGCTTTCATAAACCTCTGACATTTCTATCATATAGAGGATTTGCTATAGTATACCGTATTTTTCCAGCGGATTCAATCACCAACTCTGTCGATTGGGTATGTAAAAACCGGACAGCATCACTGCTGCCCGGTCATTTTCGTATTCTCAGAGAAGCTGCGGGTCCATCTGGCGGCAAAAGTCCACGATGTGGCGGAACATCTGCTCGACCGCCGGAGCCATCGCCGTAGGGCGCTGGACAGCCAGACCCACCACCCGGTACTCTTCCGGTTTGATGGGGTAGATCTTGACCGCTGCCGTGCAGTTGCGCAGCAGCATCCGGGGCATGATGGAAATACCCAGGCCTGCCTCGACCATGGCAATGTTCGACTGGTCGTCGATGACATGGCAGCGGCGCTCCGTTGAGAGGGAATACTTCTTGAGGAACTGACGCATCTCCGCGTCGGTGGCATCCCACTGCACCACAAAGTTCTGCCCGTTCATCAGGGCGGGGGTCATCACGCCGTTGGGCGGCTCGGGCCAGTCCATGGGAGTGATGCAGAGCAGCGGCTCGTGGAACAGCTCGGTCAGAACAAACTCCTCCCGGCAGTTGTTGGAGAGGAAGGCAATGTCCACCTGACCGGTGCGCAGCCACTCCTTGACATCGTCGTAGGTGCCCTGATAGACCTCGACTTCGATCTGGGGGTAGCTTGCCATGAAGCTCTTGAGGATCTGGGGCAGCAGACCGGCGCAGACCGAGTTGAATGCACCCAGCTTCACCTTGCCCTTTTCCAGGCCGTTGAGGCGGGCGATGCTCTGCTGCAGGGCCTCGTCGCTGTTGAGCACCGCCCGGATGGACGGGTAGAGCGAAGCGCCATAGCTGGTCATGGTCACGCCGTTTTTGCCGCGGTTGAATAAGGTAAAACCAAGCTCAGCCTCCATCACCGCGATGGCATGGCTGATGGCAGAGGGGGTCAGATGCAGCTGCTGGGCCGCTTTGTTAAAGCTGCCCTGACGCGCGACTGCATCGAAAATTTCGTAAGAAAACAGCGTCATGTCCCTAGCCTCCTTCCGTTTTTCAGTTCGGAGACGCCCGTTCTTCTGTGAATCTTTTTCACCTTGAGGATGTCTTGCATCAATTTTCTTTTTGAGTGTACTATCCTATCTCTGCTTTGTCAAGCATCCAAACCTTAATTTTGGACGTTGAGCCAAATTTCTGCTTTTGAAACGCCATTTATAAGGTATATTGCGCCCTTTTCCGTTCCAGTATTTTCCTGTTTTAAACAAAAAGACCGTCAGCCCTCCATCCCGGAAAGCCGTCGGTCTTCTGCGTTCTACAGATGTTTTTACTCGAGCACCAGCAGCAGGCTCATCTTGATGCGGCCCTGCGCCGTGACGCCGTGGAGACCGTTCTTGTCGAGGCGGAAACTCTCGCCTGTGTTCAGCTCATAATTCTTCATGAATCTTCTTCATTTTTGTACCTCTGACCTCTAAAATTTTTGAAAAAATCATAGGTACAAGCCCAAAAAGCCTATATAAAACAAAAAAGACGACAAACCGTTTATCTCAACGATTTATCGTCCTTTTGGTGCGCTCGAGGGAACTCGAATCCCTGGCCCTCTGATTAAAAGAGCCCACCGGGCAGAACACTCTGATTTTAGAAGTTTCGAGTTTACGTCGTTTTTGCGCAAAGCATCGTGATTTTCTGCCCGGCAATTTCTGCACCCCTTGTCGTATTTTGCAAGTCAGAGTGCCCATTGCATCCCTTGAAACCGTGCAAAAACAGTGCAGAAACCGTGCACTTACTCTGGGACAAATAAAAAATGCTGATTTTTGATCCATGACCTGATGGCGGTTTGAGTGACCACAGAGGTAAATTTGATACACGGAAAGAAGAATGCCCACTCGTCTGAGGAGTTCTCAGGGGAGTGGGCATTTCTGCGCAAGCGGTTAATATAATTTCGATTATGATAATTCAAATTATATTAAGACGTTCCATGGGCTGTAACAGCCTCATCGCTTGGTTTTCAAAAACCACCTGTTGATAGCGGTGTTACTTCTTCACAAATTGGTATACGCCATATTCTGGTGACGTCACCAATCCATGCTTGATAAGATTCTTGATAATAGAGGATGCACGAGATTTCTGAACGCCATATAGCTGTGCAACGTTTATGCTGCGGAACTGATATTGATACCGATATCTCTTGAAAAGTTCAAGCGTCCGCTCTTTTGTACTTGCAGTTAGTCTCGTGCCATTCAGCCTTTCGCAAAGTTCACTCACTTCTGCATCCGTACTCATTCCGTGGAGCACTGTAGAAGTTTCCGCACTTTCCGCAGAGGTTTCCGCACTTTCCGCACCACTTGCCACACTTTCCATACTGATCTGTGCCGGAGTCGCTACACTTCTATTCGGCAGTGTGACGATAAAGAAATCCGAATCTGAGTAGAAAGTCGGCTTCTGGGCTACTTCCACATAAGAGTTCAGGATGCGGTCAATGCCGCTGCCACGGCGCTCCATAAAGCCAAGCCGCGAGAACACATCCGAAATCACCTGATTGCGCCGCATGGAAGGAATGTGCCGCAGGTCCATGTCTTGGATGCGGCGTCCATTGGCCATGCCGCCTGGTGAGGAAATCTCCATACGGTCATCGAACATTTCGATGTGTATTTCCGAGCCAAGCACCTGATAATCGCGGTGAATCAGCGCATTCACCAGTACCTCGCGGACAGCCTTGTAGGGGTAGTCACTGCGTTCTTCGCGGGTCATGCCGCGGATGCTCCACGGATTTTTGCTGTTGTTGCGGATGAAGTCCTCCGCGTTTTGCAGCAGAGAAATTAGGCTGGCACCCTGATATTCCTTGTCGTCCAGTGCATCAGCATCGATGTTGCCCTTGTGCGTACCTTTCCAGCGGGTACAAAAAATACGCGACTGCGGCAGCACGCCTTTGTCGCATAACAGCAGGCCGCCGTTTGTGACTTGACCGTCCTCGGTGACAAGGGTGGTAGAAAACAAATCCTTGTCGGGGTGGAAATCTTCTTTAAGAGCGTTCTTGAAGGTAGCAGCCAACAGCGTAAAGCTGACATCTCCCATGTGATAAGGCGACGGTAGGGCATCGAAGGTCTTATTCATGCCCTTCAAAATCAAGGCGCTTAACTGCTGACGGGAGACTTCCTCCGACTGATCACCATTGCGGATGTAAGCGACGCAGACACCCTCGAAACGGTAATAATACGGATAAGCAGGGGCGGGTTTTGTTTTCAGGCGCTGGATAGGCAGGGCCGTTTTGAATTTCTAAGTCGATGCAGATTTTATCGTCTTCGGCAAAGGCGTGAAGCTGATACCGGGGCGTCGGGTCGATGCGCGCCTTGATTAGCTCCGTGATTTTGCTGATGACTTCCTGCGGATTATCTAAACCGCATACTTCACGCGGATTATCGCGGACACCAAACACGATATGCCCGCCAAAGCTGTTGGCAAATGCAGAAATGGATTTCAGCCAACTGCGCGGTTTCTTTGTTTCCAGCGCCTCTTTGTAGTCAACGGAGGACCCCTCCAAGAGTAAGTCATTCAGATTCACGGTATCACCTGCCGATATGATTTTGTTGTGGAGCCGATGTTTGTCAGTGATTAAATTATACTACGCCCAAAGCATCAAGGCAATCGTAAGTTGTACTCTCTGGTGTTAAGTTGTACGAATCGCAGCAAAACCACAGTGGGAAAAATCCTACTTTTTGTGTTTTACGGATAGGATACGATAGTATCTTAGTATTTTATTTATTTAGTACTTATTTGTGTTGGATTTACCTGTACAGGGAAATCCAGTCTAGGTAAAATGTCTTTGTGGTAAAAAAATCCCCGGAAAGCGGGAAATTTAGGGCGGTATTTGGCTGGACGGCTACCGCGCCGATAGGATGCGAACGCGCCCAAACAGTGGCGTTTCTCGCGGCGACAGGGGCGGTGTGCGGGGAGGCTATTGAGCAGTGCTGGTGCGAATCGGTCTCGCTGATTCGCATCCAGGGGGAAAAATATGTTGGCAATGCATAGCACTATTTTATACATGTGGGGAAAAATCTATTGCGAACCTTGGTACGCAACATCAAAAAGCAAAAAATTAACAGTATAATGAATAAGCACTAGACCTCTCGTGCCACGGAGATTGAGGGCTCGTGTCCAGCTTTCGTAATCAAAAATAAAACAGAGACTCGTTTAGGACGCCTGTCTTATTTCTACATGATTGAACAATATACTTTCAAAATGAGAGCATAGTATGGCATTGACAAAAATGACTCAAAAATCAAATTGATCAAAAATAAGAATCAAAATCATTGACTTTTGATTCTTATTCTGATATACTGAATACATAGGAGGGATGTTATGGAGGCTTTTGAGGCTAGGTGCCTACCACTTCGCAAGGAAGATTTGGATCCTTCTGTTTACATGGAAGCTTTAATCGACGCAACGGCGCGATTGGAGGTTTACAAAACCAAGCTTGCAAGCAGTAAGCTTGATCAAAACTGGTTTCTCCCCACTCTGCAGCAGAGAGAGGCGTGGGCATCTTCGTTGATGGAGGGAACGCAGGCCACGCTTGACGGTGTGCTGGTTGATCAGGTTAATCCTAGCGAGAAAGATAAGAACATGTCAGAGGTACGCAACTATGTTCGAGCTGCCGAAGAAGGATATCTCTATCTTAAAAGGCATCCCTTTTCTGTGGATTTCATTAAGCGTCTTCACCAAATACTTATGAGTGGTAATGTTCGCAGAAACAAATCGACAATTCCGGGGGAGATTAGGACAGAGCAAAACTACCTCGGTCGAGGCAAGCTGATATCTTATGTGCCACCATTGGCGCAAAATGTAGATGGTCTGTTGGAAAACTTTGTTGAGTACTTTAACAACGCCGAAGACACTGTTCGTCCGTTAGTTCGAGCTGCCATCATGCATGCTCAATTCGAAACAATCCATCCCTTTATGGATGGAAATGGACGCGTTGGACGAATCTTGATTCCGCTATTCCTCTACAAGCATAACCAGATTTCTCTTCCCTGTTTCTTTATTAGTGAAGCATTGGAACGAGATAAGTTTAAGTACTATAACTTGTTGAACGGAATTCGGAACAAAAACGACTGGAGTTCGTGGATAGACTTTTTCTTAAAAGCAGTTGACCAGCAATGTAGTAAGTATATCGAAATGGTTGATCGAATCAATGAGCTTTATGAGAATGATTTGGAACAAGCCAAGAAAATCATCAAGAGCAATAAAGTTGTTGATCTGATAAATCTCCTATATAAGTACCCGGTTATTAACGCTAGTACGGTTACAGCTCTTACAAGCATACCCTCTGCAACAGCTACTCGTTATTTAAACGCGCTGGTCGAGAGTAAGATCCTGTATCCTAATGACATGGTCAGGAATCGGACGTTCTATTACTATAATCTACTGGACATTATCCGCTAAAGGCAAACACTTTGTACTTTGAAAATAAAGGAGAAAAAAGAAAAGGATGCCAAGAAGTCACGGCATCCCTCGGTTGACAAAAGTGCATACAATCTGCACCCTAGTCTAGGTGACACTGCTATTGTAGCAGATTTGGTGACTATGTGCAAGAGGTAATGAGATATACAAATCGTACTCTAAAATGAGATTTGTCGACAGAAAGGTAATTACGAGCTCTTTCTCTTTTATTATGATAAATTCTTTATTTTGAGGAGAATACGAACATGAAAATCAAGTATACCTACTATATCTGTCGTTGCGGAAGACGAGTTATTTCGCTGACCAACCCCTGCAAATGCCCGCACTGCGGTCGCATTACCCGCCTTAGATAAGGAGGTACCTGTATGACTTCAATGATTATCGAGTATGATCTCCGCTCTCCGGGGCGGAACTATGATGAGCTCTATAAGGAAATTAGGTCTTATGACGTATGGGCACGTATCACCGAATCCACATGGTTTATTAAAACAGGTGAGAGTTGCGCACAGGTGCGTGATAAACTGCTTGCGCATATGGATGACAATGACCGCATCTTTGTTGCTACCCTCACCGGAACAGCGGCCTGGCGCGATGTCCTTTGCGAGAGCGAATATCTTAAGAAAAATCTGTAAGAAACATGTGAATTGTCAAAATCCAACATGCTACACCACACCCCAATGAGGGTTGGTAGGTAAAAACGAAGACAGTCTTCAAGCAACTGTTCGTACTTTCACGCAGAAAGAAGAAATCGGAATTACCTGTGGGATTCCCCGAAACAAGGGTAAAAATTGTATGTTGGTTCGTGTGACTTTTCCTGCGTGAGAACCTAGTAAGGTCAGTTGTCTCAATTTCTCAATGAGACCAAAGCTGCGCATTTATTTGAGCGGTGCGTGTGAGAATCCGTCTCACAGATTTGCCCCCAAAACTGCCCCCAAAAAGGTTTGGGACGGGTCAGCACCATGCAGCACTCTTTTGTACACATGGGACAAAACCCGTTCTGAGCCTTGGTACACAATACCACCAAACCCAACAAAACATCACTGTAACGCACGATTTTTAGATTTCTCATAACCCGGAGGTCGCAGGTTCAAGTCCTGTCTCCGCAACCAACAAAGAACGGTAAGACGTCAAGTTTTACCGTTCTTTTTCTTTTGCAGGCCGCAAAAAAAGAAAAGTGGTAACAAAGTGGTAACTCATTTGTTACCATCTCCGAAAATCACGCTGCTCAGGGTGTCCCCCGCCCTGATTTTGGCAGAGTCGATGATGTGGGCGTAACGCTCGGATACGGTGGCGGGTTTGTCACCGATAAAGGCAGCTGTCGTCACAATGTCGGTACCGTTCGCCACAAGGATGGATGCCACCGCATGGCGGAAGGCGTGGGGGTTCAAGTGGGGAAAATTCGGATTTTCCTTTTGCAGCCTGTCCCCCATGCGGTTCAGATACTGTGTAATGTTGTCCGGATTCATAGGTCCCCCGTACTCATTGGTAAACAAGTAGCCGCTTTCCTGCCAGAGATCCCCGTACCATTCCGGCTGTTCGCCGCGCCACTTTAGGTAGCGGCGCAGGATTTCGTCCATCTGCGGGGTAATCGGCAGCTGGCGCGGCTTGCGCTTTTTGGGGTAGGGCTTCTCGTACACACCGTTCTTGGGGTCGTACATGACGCAGGAACAGATGGTGATGGTCTTGCCCCTCAGGTCTACGGCACTCAGCTTGATGCCCGCGCACTCCCCGCGCCGGATGCCGTAGAGCATCAGCACGTGGATCAGCGTGTACCACTTGACGCTCTCGTTCTCCAGCGCCTGACGGATCAGCGCCAAGTCGGCGGGCTGGTAGTAGTTCGGCATCGGCGGGTCTGCCACAGGCGGCGTGGCATCGCGGCAGGGGTTGAACGCAATCAGATGCTTGCGGATGGCGTGTTCCATAATGGTGGAAATCACATGGTGATGTTCCAACACTGTTTTGCGGGAAAGTCTGCCGCCGGTTTTCTTGTTCTGCCCCGGTTTGAGCAGCATGGCGTAGAAATCGTCCAGCATATCGCCGGTGATTTCGTCCACGGGCGTCTTGCCTAAGTACGGATTGATGCGGGAATCCAGCATATCCTGATATCGTGCGAGGGTGCTTTTTTCCTTGCCGGTGCGTTCCTTAATTTCCATAACCTTAACGGCAAAATCCTCGAACGATATACATTTCGGTTCGGCGGCTTTTGCCGCTTCTTCTTTTTCATGGGCTGTGATAAGCTCGCACTCCTCCTCAAAATGGACGGTTTCGCGCTGGATCAGCGTTTCGATTTGCCGCGCGTTCAATTCCGGCGGAACACGGACCGTTTTGATAAAGGGCGGAAGCTGCTTGCCGAATTCATCCCTCCCGTGAAAAACATGGATACGAAAAGAAATCAGGGTTCCGGACTTATTGTAGCGTTTCTCAACCGATGCCATGGCTTTGTTCGTTTTCGTCGATGGTAAGTCCGAAATAGCGTTCTACATCGTCCAGCGCCACCAGATACTTTGACCCGGCTTTACGGCTGGGAATTTCCTTGTGCAGCACCAGCTGACGGATGTTGTGTGCGCTGATGGCACAACCGGGATCACGTTTGCGCAGTTCATCGGCTGCGCCTTGAATGGTACGGATACGGTTCATAAAAGAGGTCCTTTCTCGCGTTTTACAGATGCGAAAGCTGTTTCAGAAGTTTTGGCATATTGGATTATCAAGGTGCTTTGCAAATGTACTTTTAAGGTACATCAACTGCTGGACAAAATCACTTGGGATGATGGTGTTAATTTGACAGCAGAACGCTTTCTATGCAGCCGTTATGCGGTTCCTAGAGAAATTGGCGCAGAAATTAAAGAAAAACGTGAGCTATGGAAAGAAATTTTGGACGGACGTATGGACGAAAGTTCCATGCCTGAAGGTGAAAGTTGGTCGTATCTGGAAGATACTGCAGGCTCTATAGAGGAAGCCACCTATCGCCTGAAAAATATGGCGCTGCTGGATTACATTACAGAATGTTATAAAGCCAAAAAAGAAAGTCAATAAAACAATAAGCACCACCAAGTTAAACTTAGTGGTGCTTATTTGCTTTCTGCAGTTCAGACCGTTCCGGCCATCCCCGGCGCTTTTATAACCTGTGTTTCAGTTCTTCTACAATGCTTACGCTGGCTGTGGAGCCGATGCGGGATACGCCCAGCTCGATCATGCGCAAAGCGGTATCCAAAGTGCGGATGCCGCCGGCAGCCTTGATCTTTACCTCGTCGCCGACGCATTTTTTCATCAGTGCCACATCCTCAAAGGTTGCGCCGCCGGTGCCAAAGCCCGTGGACGTCTTTATGAAATCCGGGCGGACCTCCCGCGCGATGGAACACAGTGCGCGCTTTTCCTCCTCGGTCAGGTAGCAGTTCTCAAAAATCACTTTCGAGATCACCCCTGCACTGCGACATTCTTCTACGATGCCGACCATCTCATGCTCAATAAAATCGTAGTTCTTCTCTTTCAGCTGCGTAATATTGATAACATAATCGATCTCATCCGCGCCATTGGCAATCGCATCTACGGTTTCGTATTTCTTGACCTTGGGCGTACTCTGCCCCAGGGGAAAACCAACCGCCGCGCCCACATGGACCGATGTTCCCGCCAGCAGATCCTTGCACAGGGAAACGGGAGCCGGGTTGATCGCCACCATGGCAAAGCCGTACTCGCGAGCCTCTGCGCAGAGCTTTTCAAAATCCCCGCGCTGCGCATAGGCGCGCAGCTGGGTATGGTCAAAATAAGCTGCCAATTCGGCAGGCGTAATAGGATTCATAACAAAACCTTTCTTTCTTTTCGTGTGCGGCAGCAATCTTTACAAAAACGATGCTGTTTTACCGGGGTCAACGAAGCCCTCGCCGTAAACCTCGCCGGTTTCCGTCACCATGACCATACAGCCGGGGTCTATGCGGTAGGCGGCCATCCGGATGCGGTACACCTGCGGTCTGGCACAGACGCAGAGCAGCATCTGCCGTTCCGTACCGGTGTATGTGCCCACCGCTTTGACCATCGTTGAGCCGCGCTCGCATTGGCGGGAAATTTCGTCCGCAATTTCCTGCCCCTTGGTAGTGATGATCGTCAGCATTTTGCCGGAATTGCTGCCGTACATAATTTTGTCGATAACCAGCGAGGTAACCGCCGTTGTGACAAGACCGTACAAAACGGCATCGACAGAGCCAAACACAGGCCAACCTAACAGGATGACCACAAGGTCTATCGCACCGGTCACAACACCGACCGACAGATGCGGGCGCAGCACTTTGATCGACATCGTCAAGAAATCGGTGCCGCCGCTGGACGATCCCCGCATATACAAAAGCGCCAATGCGCCGCCCCATGTGATACCCGCAAACAGGGCCGCCAGCAACGGATCGCCGCCGTAGCCGGGCTGGTCTGCAAAGGCAACATCCTGAAAAAAGGTACACCACAGCATACTGATGACGGTTTTCCCCAGAAAGGCGCGTCCCACAAAGCGGAAACCAAGCAGAACCAGGGGCACATTCAGCACCAGCGTTGTGATGCCGATGGGGAACCCCCACAGATAGTTGCCCAGCAAGGCAAGACCCGACAGCCCGCCGGGTGCAAAGTCCGCGCCCTTGGCAAAATAGCAGATGCTCAGGGCATACAGAAACCCTGCGACCAGATTATACAGCTGATCCGTTACAAGGGTCTGCGCTTTTTCTTTCATCATAGAACACTGCCCCTTTTTTGGAAAACGAGGAGCTTCTCTTGCGGGAAAGCGCTCCTCGTTGTGTGGTTACTCAATCAGTTTTAATCTTCGGAGTGCATGGGCGATGCCGTCATTTTCCACGGTGTCTGTGACCATATCGGCACAGGCGCGCACCTGCGGCAGAGCATTACCCATTGCCACGCCGATACCGGCCAGCTGCAGCATTTCCAAATCGTTTTCGGCATCTCCAAAGGCAATGGTTTCCTCCGGGGTGATACCGATTGCCGCACACAGGGCACGGATGCCGTTTTCCTTGCCGCCGGTTCGGCTCATCAGATCCACCACAGCATCCCCCCAGCGCTTTGTCCGGCAATGGGGCATCTGCCGCAGCAGTTCTTCTTCCTCCTCCTCGTTCACGAAGGGGATGACCTGATATATGCGGCGGTTTTCCAAATCGGAGATGTCACGCACAGCCGGCACGGCGGTGCCGATTTTTGCCTGCTCGACCTCCATGCGGGAGTTCACGCAGTTGGCGTACATCCTGTCTTTTTCAAGAAAAATGCAGCTGCAGTTCTTTTTCTGCAAAAACTGCTTCAATGCCGACAGGTCCCCGGCAGGAATGGGCGTTTCCCGCACGATCTGCCCCTGCAGCTCGCAGAGCTGACCGTTCATATAAACAGCACCGTCAACCGTGATCCCGGGCAGCATATTTTCTTCCTCGATTTCCAGCGCATGGCGGCCGGTACACAGAAATACCTGCACGCCGCTGCGCTGTAAAGCCTGCAGTGCCGGGGCTACACTGGGCGGCATCCGATGCCCGCCCACGGTAATCAGGGTGCCGTCCACATCAAAGAAGGCTGCGCGTATCCTTTTTCCGCCGCACGCCGCCAGCGCAGGCAGCTCGGCAAGGCTGTCGATATGCAGCTGCGCCGCACGCTGGTCAAACGGGAATCTTTCGTCACGCAGGGCAGCCACAACGCCGCCCGCCGCCGTACCTGCCTGCACACCGTAGGTGGAGTCCTCCACGATCAGGCACTCCTCCGGCCTGCGTTTCAGCTTGTCCATGGTGAAACGGTAAATTTCAGGATCCGGCTTGCTGTGGGTAAATTCGTGACCGCTGACGATACAGTCAAACAACTCCCGGATTTTGCACTGTGTCAGGACCTGCTCAATACATTCCCGGCTGCTGCTGCTTGCAAGGGCTACCTGCAGTCCCATCTGCTTTAATTCATGCAGCAGCGGGCGAACCTCCTTGCGCAGAATGTCCGGGTAATACACCCGGCAGCCGGCGTTCATGGCGTCCATTTCCTGCCGGAACGCGGCATCGTCGGTGCGGCGGCAGAGTTTTGCCATAAAGGGCATATATTCCTGCCCGGAAATGCCCACCAACGGGTACATGCTTTCCAGGGTGATCCACGGGTAGGACGGTTTCAGGTGCGTATACTGATGGTGCAGGTAGACCGGTTCACTGTCGATCAGCACGCCGTCCATATCAAAGATGACTGCCTTGATCGGCTTCATGGCGTTTCTCCCTTCAGATACCGTCCTCATCCTCCTGCGGCTGGGCGGGAACCTCCAGCACAAACTTGCCGATGTTTTCGTGCCCGGTCTGCATAATGTCGGCAGCCAGTGCATCCACATCGGGGCATTCGTCACCGGTGATGTTGCGCATGCACAGATCCATCAGCATACTGCTGTTCAACCCGGAGATCACACGCACCTTGGGGCGGGTCATCGAAAGCCCCGCTGCGCGGTTGTACGGCGTACCGCCGGCAATGTCTGCCAGCACCAGAACAGCCTCGCAGTCTGCATAGCTGTCGATTGCCTCTGCCAGCTGCTTTTCAAACACTTCCACATCCATGCCGTCGGCAAAATCCACGGCCTTTAGTTCCGCATCACTGCCTGCCAGCATTTTTACATTGGCAGCCATACCGGCGGCAAAGCCGCCATGCCCGGTCACAACTACACCTACCATAGCAAACTATACTCCTTTAGCAAGACCGGGCGCACAGACCCGGCTTATTGGTTGACAACTTCAAATTCAAATTTCTGGGTAACGCCGTCCAGATACTCTTTACTGAGGTCGATCGGACGGTCATTTTGGTCCATGACCACGTTTTCGACATACAGCACGGGGGAACCGCGGTGTACGCCGAACAGGTTGGCAAACTCGATGTTGGCGGTCTGCGCCATCAGCACACGGCGCGATTTAACGATCTTCTCGTGATAGACGGTTTCAAAGACATCGTACAGCGAGCGCTGGGCAAAGTTGTAGGCATCAATGCCGGGAAACACAGATTCCGGCACATAGTTTTCCACGAGAACAAAGGGCTTTCCGCTGACATAGCGCATACGCACAAGATGATAGCAGCGGTCCCCACGTTCGAGCTTGAGCCGTGCAAACAGTTCCGGGGTATAACTTACCCACTCTGCACGCAACACCTTGGTACGGTGTTCCAGGTTCAAAACCCCCATCTCGGCGGCAAAGCTCAGCTGCTTGTTCAGGAAGCGGCCTCGGGTATCGGGGCTGCGCACAAAAGTACCGCGGCCCCGCATACGTTCCACAAAGCCTTCTTCGATCAGCATATTGTAAGCCTGCCGCGCAACGGGGCGTGAAATGCCGAACTGGGCGCACAACTCCTCCTCCGTCGGCAATTTTGTCCCTGCCGACAGCTTCCCGCTGGTGATAGCCTCCAGCAATGCCTTACGCAGCTGCTCGTACAGAGGGACTGCGCTGGTTTTGTCAAGCTGTATTCCGTTCAGTTCGATCATAATAGGAAATCTCCTTTTTGTTATTCAATGCTGCCCCGGGAGATTTCCGCTTTACAGCCAAAGCCGCCCTGTGCCATACAGTTGCGTGCCGAGACCTGCTGCCCAGCAGCCAGTGCTGCCAGAAGCGCCTGCTCCGGCATGGGCTTTGCTTTTTGCCACCCCGCAGTATACAGCGAGCAGAGGAAGGCGGCGAGGAAAGAATCTCCTGCCCCCATTGTATCACTTGCCTCTACCATTTGGGTAGTCTTTTCCACAATTTTCCCTTGTACGGACAACATTTGCCCGGCTGCGCCCATTGTAGCCAGCACATGCACCACGCCGCGACGGTGCAGCGGCGCGCACAATTCCGCAAAAGCGGCCTTGTCCATCGGCTTGCAGGAAAGCATCGCCAGATCTATGCCGTGGCAAACCTCGTCATAGTAGGCATCGGTGCGGTACTTTTCCTTTTCGCCGAAGTCATAGGCGAACACAGCGGGCAGCGCCTGCACAGCCGCCATCTGTTCGGGCATTTTGGCGTTGCAGCTGCTGACGATCAGATCGGCGGTTTTCAGCTCGTCCAGCTCCTGCGCACCAATCTGCAGCGGGCCGGTCCAGCTTTCCCCGGTGATGACCTCGATAAAGCTGCGCTCCCCGTTGACCACATCATAGCTGCACACCTTGGTGGTGTGCCCTTGCAAAACGGGGCAATGGCTGATGTCCACGCCGTTTTCCCGGAGTGCTTTCTCCACAATATGTGCCATCTTGTCATCGCCGAGGGAGCCGAGATACTCGGCCTGTGCCCCCAGCCGCGCAGCATGAACTGCAACGTTTACCGCATTGCCGCCGGGGAAGCACTCCTGTGTATTGTGGTAATAGTCTATTACGTTATCCCCTAATGCAATCAGTTTCATACTCAATAGCTCTCTTTTCTGTAATAGCGGCGGATATCCAGAGAATGATCCGTGATGACCTCAATGTTCTTGCTGATGCGCTGCAGAACAGCCGCCATGACAACGGGGCTGAGCAGCGGGCGGAACTCATCGCTGATGCCGGGCAGTGCATACTCCTTCGTGTCAAAGCAGGTCAGCTTTTTGGTATGGCGGGCGGCAAACGCCTTTACGCGCTCGTCCTGTGCACGGGTGGGTCCCTCGGTCAGCAGCAGCGTGGTGCAGACATCGTCCTCCAGCAGCTCCAGTGTGCCGTGGAAGAATTCCGGGCTGGAAACGCTCTTTGTGCGGATCCACTGACTTTCCTCCAGCACGCACATGCTGTAACTGTACGCAGTGGGCCACAGATCGCCGCTGCCGATCCAGATGTTATACGGTTCCTTGCAGTAATCCTGCGCATATTTCAGGCACTTGGCATCCGCCTGCTTGCGTACCTGTGCCAGCGCAAAGGCAAGGTTCTTCAGCTCATCCGCAAAGCGGGGGTAGGCATCAAAGTTTCCGCTGCGGTACAGGATGCGACCGATCAGGAGGTAGAACACCAGCTCCTGCGGGCGGCCCTCGCCGTAGACGATGGTGTCATCGCAGATGGATTCCAGCGTGGAGTTTTCCTTGCCGACGGCGGCAAACAGGCGCACGCCCTGCTCTTTCAGCCAGTTGGCTGCCTTTACGGTCTCGGCGGTATCGCCGGACTTCGAGGTCAGGAACGCCACGGTCTTATCGGTGATGCGGTTGCAGTCACCGGTCATCAGGTTGGCGGACAGGACATTTTCGACCGGCAGGCGGGACATGTGGCGGATATAGAAGGCGAACGGATCCAGCATCGCCTGAGAACCGCCGCTGCTGGTGAACAGCAGCAGGTCAAACCCGTTATCCACAATCGAATCCGCGATTGACTCGATCTTTGCGCGCTGGTCGTAGATCTTGGCGCCGTTGGCAATGATCTGATTTTCGTCAAAGTTTACCATGCTCATGGGTACAATAGCCTCCATTTGTAATTTTGTTATGACAATATGGTTTGTAAAAAATGCGGCTCGCGGGGGGATGCTCAAAACACGCCGGCCGCCGCGGTGGGCGTTATG
>OGOS01001028.1_pt1 | contig 19470 bp, 19 predicted proteins | sample 1552701 | NCBI WGS metagenome assembly OGOS01 (sample SAMEA2580128, study PRJEB22360) | human gut metagenome | biome: human gut; feature: human-associated habitat; material: faeces | place: Denmark | collected 2008/2010
AAAACTGTCCTATTGACAGACAGGATTCTTTCCCTGATACAGACAGAAAACTGTCCAGTAATAAGAAAGAGATAAAAAAGAACCATTTAACAATAAGAGGGAGTAAAGAGCCACGCTCACCCTATGGAACATTTCAAAATGTTTTTCTGTCAGAGACGGAGCTGGAAAATATCCGGCAGACAATCCCTGACTGGCAGGACTATATGGAACGCTTATCCGGTTATATGGCTTCTACCGGAAAGCAATACCAAAACCATGCAGCTACCATCATCCGTTGGGCAAGACAGGATCATCCTGTTTCCCGGCAACGAAATTATGAAAGTGAGGAATACGAAACATTATGACAACATTTACAGAAAAACCAACAGCTATCACACCAAACAGAGAGCTTCAGTCTGATGAATATTTTAACGAAACAAATCACCTGATCTACTGTTCCAAATGCAATACGCCAAGACAGTGCAGGCATGAATTACAGGGAAAGGTTCTTATTCCTTCCATCCGCTGTAAGTGCCAGCAGGAGATCTTTGAACAGGAGGAAGCCCAGAGAAAACTTCATGAAAAGCAAATGGAAATAGAGCATCTCAAAACCAGCGGCTTACAGGACAAATCACTTTATGACTACACCTTTGCCAAAGATAACGGCAGCAATCCGGAAATGAAACTTGCACACAATTATGTAAGTAACTGGGAAGAGATGAAAGCAAACGCTTCCGGACTTCTCATCTGGGGCGATGTCGGTACTGGAAAATCTTTCTTTGCAGGCTGCATTGCCAATGCCCTTCTGGAAAAAGGCGTCCCGGTACTGATGACCAACTTTTCCCGGATTCTGAATACCCTTACCGGAATGCATTTTGAAGACAGAAACCAGTTCATCAACAGCTTAAACCGCTACAGTCTTCTGATTATTGATGATCTCGGAATTGAGCGGAACTCTGACTTTGCACTGGAACAGGTATTCAATGTGATTGACAGCCGTTACCGCAGTAAAAAGCCCCTGATCATAACAACCAATCTCACTTTATCAGAGCTGAATAACGCCGCTGATATCGCACACAAGCGAATTTATGACCGGATTCTGGAGAGATGTGTTCCCATCCGTATCAATAACCGGAATATCCGTCAGGACAATGCAACAGCTAATTTAAAAAAAACGAAAAAAATTCTGTTAGATAATCACACTTCAAACCAGAGTTGAAACAAAGCAGCATCGCACAATAACTATTTTTCACTGACAGTAGTACTACTTTCTTTTCTTATTTATCACCAGAGACATGCCACTGTCAGTTATCTAAAACTATAGTACTAAACCACAAGATTTTAAAACTAAATCGCCCGGATACGGGCATAAAAAGGAGGTGCCAGATATGGCAAATAAAAGAATTATGACACCAGAAGAAAAAGTGCTTTTACAGGCAAAACACAGACTGGAAGAAATCGAAGCAAGAAACCGTAAAAAGGAACGTAATGCCAGAACACGCAGATTGATTCAAGAAGGAGCGATTCTGGAAAGCATTGCTCCACATATTAAAGAAATGGATTTAGATACCCTAAAGCGGGAGCTGATGCTCCGGCTAAGAGGAATGTAAATACACAAGTTCTACTCCCGAAGGGCGCACTTACTCACCACCCGATAAATCGGGCGGTGGTATCCCCTACGGGGCTCGTGCGCTCTGCCGAGGGCTATCCGCTGTTGCAGGCAACATCGAAAGGAGGTGCCAGATATGGCAATTTATCATATGCAAGCCAAGGTCGTCAGCCGTGGTTCCGGGCGGTCTGCTGTCGCTGCATCTGCTTATATGAGCTGTAGCCGCATATACAATGATTACGATGGCATCCAGCATGACTACACCCGAAAACATGGACTGATCTATCAGGAAGTAATGCTTCCCCCTATGGCTCCGCCTAAATGGAAAAACCGGGAGCAACTCTGGAATGCTGTAGAAGCTGCTGAAAAAACAAAAGACAGCCGACTGGCAAGAGAATTTGTTGTCGCACTCCCTATTGAGTTGGATAAAGACAGCAATATTTCTCTTCTTCAGAATTTTATTCAAAAGAATTTTGTAGATATGGGAATGTGTGCCGATTTCGCCATTCACGATACAGATGGTCACAATCCCCATGCACACATTCTACTTACTGTCCGTCCATTAAACGAAAACGGAACATGGCAGTATAAAACCGAAAAAGAATATCTATGCATCAAAGATGGAGAGGAAAAGGGATTTACTGCTTCTGAATTTAAGGATGCTCAGAAAGAGGGCTGGGAAAAACAGTATCGTTATAAAGCTGGGAAAAAGAAAGTATATCTGACTCCCTCGGCAGCACAGGAGAAAGGTTATGAACGTATCGACAAACATCCAAAAAGCACCCGGTATGGCAGACAAAACCCGATTTCCGAACAATGGAACAGTGAGGAACAGCTCTGCCTCTGGAGAGCAAACTGGGCAGATGCCGTAAATAAAATGCTTGCCCTTAATCAGATAAATGCCGCCATTGATCACCGCAGTTTTGCAGCTCAGGGAATCACTGAACAGCCAACCATCCACGAAGGCTACATTGCCCAGAATATGGAAAAGAAAGGCATGATAGCAGACCGGTGTGAAATCAACCGTCGGGTTCGTGCGGATAACAGAATACTACGGGAATTAAAAACACAGATAAAAAAATTGGTTCAAGCTGTCGAAAAATCTATTCCGGTAATTGCAGAAACATTAGAAGCAATCCGCAATCATATGATTTTTACACAATATCATTTACTTCATAATGAAATGCAAAAAGAAGTGATCCATGACTGGATGCAGCATTTTCGTCCTATCCTAAATAAATATGATACCATTAAGAAAAAGCTCAAAGCGAAAGTTACTGAAAAGAAAGAACTAAATGTGCAAAAAAGTAAAACCAGTATTCTAAATCCTTTCCAGCATATAAAGTTAAACCAGCAGCTTACAACCGTAACAGAAGAAATCGAGGAACTGAAATCTGCCAAAGAACAGCTGCTGTTTCAGGCTGAATGCTCCACAGAGAAAGATATGGCGAGCCTTTCCAGAAAATACGACCAGATGGATAAGAATCTGGATATTCTCGATTCTCAGGATATGGCTCTCAAAGAGCAGCTTGAAAAAGATGCTGTCGCTTTCCAAGAGGAAAAACTCCGGCCTAAACCAGAGCAATATACAGAATTACTGGATGCCAGAATCCAGATACGACCTACTTTCCGAGAGAAACTGATTGAGCAGCTCAAAGGTACTTTTGGTGAATATTATGACTATCACTATCGTGATATCGCAACCCATGAAGTGGATGATCTCAATATGGAAGATCCCTATAGCTTCTCTCATCGTACCTGGGAACTTGAATATCAGAGGAAACAGGAATTGCAAAAAAAACATCCTGTTCAATCCAGGCAAAAATCGCACAACACAGAACTATAATGTTTAAACTACTAATATAAAAAATATCCCGTTTTCTCAAAACAGTTATATTGCTTCATCCCAATAATTCACAAACTGCTAACCACCGAGCAAAAGTGAGGCACAAAGTGCGTAAGCATAATTTGATTTCTTTCCGCTTACGCACTCTCTTTTTATCTTGAGCAAAAAATTCCTACTTTGTAAAGCCAACAAATGGGGTTTGGGGGGCTCCCAAAGTGCGTTTGGATATCCAAACGCTATGCTTGCAAAACCAGTTCCACTAATTTCCCTCGATACTCCCTTCTTCTAAAATCAATGATAATTATAACATTGCCAATTTTGTAAAGTAATAATCAACTTAAAATATAGACGACAAACAATAAAACCATGATACTGTTACAAAAAGCAGTAGCATGGTTTCTTTATATTTCATTATAGATTTTCTCTATCTATCATATTTTCTATTGTTTCTGAGAAACAACACTCTTTCAAATCAATACTTTTGTCCATCTTCACAAGATTTGTATATTTCTCATCTGTATAGTGTTTTGATATTACAGCAAATACTTTATATGTAGGCTGTGCTGTTACATCTCTGATGTCCTTTTTCAGCAATGTGTTCGGTACATTTAATTTCGTATTTTTATCTTTTACGAAGCCAATACAACCACATATATTCCCGGCAGCTTTTTCTGTATATAATTTCGGTCCTCGATCTGTAAATTCTCCTATCATTGTTACGTTTTTCTTAATAAGCATCATACGTTCCAATATATCCAATTTTTGCCCCGTAGAGCCATCTTTTGCAAAAACAAAATCATTTTCTGTTAATCGCTTATCCAGGCATTTCTGGTAAAAATGAATTGCAGAAGCTGTCTCTTTTTTATTCAATCGAACTCCTGTCAAATGTAAAAAATTGTATCTATGGAAAACAACTTCATATCCCTGTACAGATGACAAAATCTTATTACTTTCCTGTAATTGCTTATTCACCTCTTTCGGTAAGCCATATAGGAACAAAACCTTCTGATCCTCAAGATGTTCTTTATATAGTTGTGCCGCTTTTGTCATAATCTGAATTGCACGTCTTTTGTCCATAACTTAATCCTTATCCCATAAAATTTAGAGAAGGGAATGTTCACGCCGCAGCACTAAACATTCCCTTCTCATGGTTGATTTTTCCGTTGTCTGCCAACCTCCAGCACCTTCGTCTGGAAAATATCAGGTTTTTCCGTTGCCTGCCAACCTCCGACACCTTCGTTCGGAAAACGTATCAGATTTTAGGTGTCAACCCACCGCTGATGCACAGCTTTTCTAATTACATTTTACACGAACTATGTGGAAAATGCAATTACAATTTTATCTTATGATGCCCTGCTACATTTTATACACTATTTATCTTACATTTCATTCTTGATAAATTATCTCTTTATCCACAATCTCCCTCGCACATACTTGTATATTGTTCATTCTTCCTGTCCATTCCAAGACATTTTCCACCTTTAGCTGTTCTGTAATGCCTTGTGCCTGTTTCATCTGTTCTACAAGTCTTTCAAAGCGTTCCTGTGCCTGTTCTTCTATATCAGCCAAATAACCATTCAGCCTGCCGCTTGTAAGCATATTCAGATATAGCAATCTGCGGTATTCCTTCAAATACCGCAAATGTCTTTGTCCCCATACACCGACAACCCTTTGTTCTTCTTCCTTCGGTAAGGTAAGAGCAGGGATAAGATAATCCCCATGTCTGATATAAGTACCGCCCATCTCTTCAAAAATTGTTTTCTTCATTGTCTGTTCTACCTTTCTTATCGTTCTCTATTCATAGATTTTCTTTACGACCGTTCCAATTTTACAGTAACAATAATTCTTCAATTTTCAGTTCACATTGCCCCTCCCGAAGAAGTATGATAGAATAATTCTATTAAATTGAATCGGAGGTGCCACATGGCTATCAGTTCCAACAATATTCAGGTCTATACTACTTTGTCCAAAGAACTGGTTGCTGAGATTGATAAGGATGCAAAAGCGAACTATCGTACACGTTCCCAGCAGATTAACATGATCCTGACCGAGTATTATAAGACTCAAACAACAACCAAACATGAATCCGAGTAAAACACTGAATTGCCTGAAAACACAGGAAATATCAGTGTTTTCTTATGTTTTCCCTTAATTATAAGGTTCATGAGAACCATAATTATTCCCAAAGCTGACGTTTATAACGATCGGTTTTCTCATCTTCACTGCCTGCCGTATCAGGTAATCAATACCCTCCATCAGCTCCGTTGTCCGCGGAAATGAATTTTCCCGTGGATTTCCCATCTTTACCACCAGAAGATCACTTCTATACGCAACGCCTCGATTCACTCCCTCCGATGCTCTCCCATTTCCTGCTGCTATTCCAAGAACTGCTGTTCCATGTCCGCTGAAATCCCCAGACGGAACAAGGCGCCTGCCTTCGGTTTCCCCGAGTGTAAGCGCCTCATCAATTTCTTCCTTTGTATATTCAGTTCCTGATACATAGTTTTCCGGTGGATTTCCAGCTACACTCTGATCCCACAGTCGCAGGATCCGGGTACTTCCATCCTCATTTCTGAAATCCGGATGAAAATAGTCCACCCCGGAATCCACAATACCCACCAAAATCCCCTTGCCGGTTAAGCCATCGGCTCCATTCTGCACCGGCAAAATGCAGCTTGCCTCCCGCTCTTCAAAGGTCTCAAAATAAAGTCTCTTGGGCTTTTCTATAAACTCGATCTGCTCTCTGACTGAGTATGCAGAAATTTCCGTTTCCGGCAATGTTACTACTGCATAGCTGCCAAGCAGCGGGACCACCTGGATCCTCTCACCACCAAGTCCGCTTTCCGGACCGCTGTATTTCACGATCACATCCCACAGCCTGGTAGTGGGATCATATCCCACATTCAGATTTTCCGATTTCGCCCGTTCCTGCGGCAGGGCATTCATGGCAAGATTAAGTAGATTCTCTAATTTCTGGTCTGGCATAAGGCTTTTATTTCCATTGATACATTTTTTTTATTATATGCAACGCCTTCGTTTAAAGCACCAACCATCTGTTCCAGTATTTCTCTTTTAATTCCGGGAACGAAGCTTAACAACTGACGAAGCGGCATTCCTTCCATCATCGCAGCCATCATTTCCTGATTATTTAAAAAAACACTCGGTTTTTCTGTCAGCGCATTTATTTTGCGCTGTAAACTGGAAGAAGGTAAAGAATTGCTGCAATATACAAACAAATCCATCCGTACGATCAGCACCTTTTTATGCTTCTCCAGCCAAACAAAAATACGTAATCTCATCCGATAATATTATGCTGTTGCTTTTTTATCATCTGTCTTCTCAAGCAGTTTCTTCACGCCCTGGATCGCTACCAGTACACCAAGGATCAGCAGTAATACTGCAAATACAAGCTGTAAGGTGTTTCCAAGATCCAGCCCTGTTGTTACCAGTGCCTTTGAAAGCTTTGTGATGGTCATGCCAAGTGCTGTGAAGGTAACTGCCATCATGAATACCATCGGGATCCAGAGCATGCAGCCCTGACGTTTTGTTTTCTTTAAGAATACTGCACAGGCTACAAGAGCGAGTACAGATAACAGCTGGTTTGCGGAGCCGAACAGCGGCCAGATTTCTGCATAGCCGACCTTTGTAAGCATGTAGGCAAGTACCAGTGTAATGACTGTTGCGAAATATTTATTTGTTACTACCTTCAGGAACGGGCTCATGTTTTCCTCATCTGTATCAGAATCAAGGAAAAATTCCTGGAATGACAGACGTCCGACTCTGGCCACAGAATCAAGAGAGGTCAGTGCAAATGCGGATACAGCAAGGTTGATCAGGGTAAATACCAGGGAATGCGGAAGGCCAACTACAGAAAGGAAGTTTGCGATAGCACCTGCAAAAATCTGCGGCTGTGTTGTAAGTCCCTGTGCTGCTGCTTCACCGTCTGCAAAGGATGCAACTGCGATCAGTGCGATGATGGCAAGCATACTTTCCATCAGCATTGCTCCAAAGGAAACAGGAAGCATGTTTTTCTCATTTTTGATCTGCTTGGATGCAGTACCGGAAGATACCAGTGAATGGAAGCCGGAAACAGCACCGCAGGCAATGGTTACAAACAGGATCGGAAACATATACTGTCCGTCTACGTTAAAGCTTGTAAATGCCTTCAGGTTACAGGAAGGATTGGCAACAAATACACCGATAACCGCACCGACAATCATAAAAATGAGCAGATAGCTGTTCAGATAATCACGTGGCTGAAGCAGTGCCCATACAGGAGCGACACTGGCGATCAGAATGTATACAAAAATGATGATATGCCAGGTTCCAAGACTTACATACATGGGGAAATTAAGTCCCAGCACAATTGCTGCTACCAGCAGTAAAATTGCGACTGCAGTGTTGACCCATTTGTTGAATTTTGTATATTTAAGGAAAAATCCAAGTGCAACAGCCTCAAATATAAATAACATGGAAGTGGTTGCAACAGCTCCGTTTGCCGCTACCTTTGTAACTGTTCCTGCATCATTTACGGCAAATCCGTTAAAGGTTCCTGCTACAACATCTGCAAATGCGGCAACGACCAGAATACAGAACAGCCAGCAGAATAAAAGAAATAATTTTTTTCCAAGCTTTCCGATATACGCTTCGATGATATATCCGATCGTACGTCCTTTATTTTTTACAGATGCATACATGGAGGCAAAATCCTGAACAGCTCCGAAAAATACACCACCAATGAGGATCCAGAGCAGAACCGGCAGCCAGCCGAAAATTGCGGCCTGGATCGGTCCGTTGATGGGACCTGCACCTGCTATGGATGCAAACTGATGTCCGAATACTACATTTGTATCAGCCGGTACATAATCAACTCCGTCCTCCATTTCGTATGCCGGAGTTTTTGCTTTCGGATCAATGCCCCATTTGTTCTGGAGATAACGGCCATACAGAAGATATGCACCTCCAAGAACTACGATGGCTATGATCATCATTGTGATTCCGTTCATAATATCAACTCTCTTTCCTTTGTGTTTTTTATACATGATACAATGACCGTAAAACAGTTATTGCATCAAAAAACGCCCTTGCTATCCTTTCGGATAACAAAGGCGGAATGTTCCGTGGTACCACTTTGTATTATCGTATTTATTGCTAAACGCGACCACTTATTACTGTCATATCAAACAGCCTCTTCTGTAACGTGAAGACTACGTCCCGGCTTACTTAAAGATTTCTATTCAGCGGGATGCTCCCAGGTGATATCACAAAATACCTTCTGCCGCTTCTCACCAGCTGCGGCTCTCTGTGATCCGGTCTGCTTCTTGTGATCTGTCCTGTTCCATGCATTTCTCTTTTTTATTTATCTAATGTTTTACTCCTTTTTTTATAAAAATTCAACAAATAATTTATATATATTTTACAAATTTGCATATGTTTTTTTATGCATTTTTTAGGTAAAAGTCCAAACACGGCGTATGTAACGAAGCCAGATCTGATCCCAGCTCTGCTTTACGATCCGTTTTCCGTCACATACGCCGCATTATCCATTATTCAGAAAATGTATATCTTACCATGTATCCTTTTCCGTCACCGGTTACGATCACGACTCCGCCATCGGGATTCTCGATCTTATCAATGATCGGAAATCTTCCTTTTTCTTTTACGAAAGCTTCCGGACTCTCGATCTTTGCTTCAACGATCTCCTGCTGAGAATGACGATCGCCACCGCAGGGATTAATGGTTTCAATAATGATCTCATATTCCTTCATACCCTTCACCTCTTTCATTTAATGCAGTTTTTCAGTTCTTATACTTACATTTTATCGTAAAAATCCCGGTCATGCAAAATGCGTTCTGCACAAATTTTCAGAGGATTTATTGGTGTTTTTCACTACATTCAGACTTCTTCTGTTTCCGGATGTTATCTTCCTCAAAGAAGGCTTTTTTTATTCTACAAAGTGGATCCTGCTCTTATCAAAACGATCCTGCTGCTTTCTGCTCTCTGCTGGGTATCCCAGGGCAAAAAGAGAAAATACCTCCACATTCTCCGGAAGCTTCAGAATATCATGGACCAACGCCATACGATCCTTAAGCGGTGCAATTCCGATCCACACGCCGCCAAGTCCCAGTGCATCCGTTTCCAGCCAGATATTCTCCTGTGCGATAGACATATCGATCTGTGCCATATCCTGAACAGGCAATCCCTCTTTCCGATATACCGGAACGATCACAACCGGTGCACCTGCTGCACATCCTGAATAGGGAGTGGCTTTGGAAAGCTCCAGGATCTTCTCCTTATCTGTCACAACATAAAATTCCCACGGCTGCTGATTACATGCGCTTGGCGCCTGCATACCTGCTTTCAGGATCTGAAGGATCTTTTCCTTCTCTACGGGTTTATCTTCATATTTACGGATACTTACTCTGTGAAAAATATTCTCCATGATATTCTCTCCTCGTCTTTATGATCTGTATTACGTTTCTAATACATCGTTTTATCTTGTCAGTCGGACTTCCGTATTCTGTCTCATTGTCCGCATCTTTCTCTGACAAATTCCTCTCTGCTCATTTTAGCACAGTTTTTTACAGACGGACAGCCTGCATTTCTGAAAACGTATTTTCACAAACTCTACAATAACTGCTCCTGTCTGTTTTCATTGACACAGATTTTTATTGCGTTATAATGTTAGTTGTAACTAATTTATGGTAACGAATATCTTTTCGTTTTTACTGTTCACACACAACATTTTACGGAGGAACTATGCCACTAAATTTAGCTGATATCAACACTGATTATACGATCCAGAAAATATGTGGAAATGAAGATGACCGCCACCATCTGGAAACTCTGGGATTTATCGAAGGAGCAACCATCCGCATCGTATCTGTTCTTTTCGGTTCGTATATCGTCCGCATCAAAGAAAGCAAGATCGGTATCAATCAGGCTTTTGCCAAAATGATCATCGTGCAGACTTAAAAAAATGTACCCCCTTTATTTATATGAAACAGGAGATTTATTTTATCTATGAAAAAAGAAAAAAGTGTTCTTCGTCTCTGCGAAATCACCCTGCTTGCGCTTGTAAGCCTGTTAATTATGGATTTCTATCTTCTGAAGTTTCTTCAGAGTCCGGAAACTTCATACCATCCGATGCTGCGGCTTATGGAGGCAACTCTGGCACTTCTTGTTGCAGCCCTGGCACTTACCCTGATCCAGAGAGAGCTTCTCTCACGTCTTATCATAAATGCATTCCGGGATATCACCGGCGTTCACAACAAAACATCTCTGGAAAAGTTTATTCAGGAGCTGAGCAACCGCCCAAGCACATTCGGTGTTGGCGTAATGATGTTTGACCTGAACAATCTGAAATATGTCAATGACACTTACGGACATGAAAAAGGGGATGAATTTATCCAGACCTTCACCTACTGCCTCACCCGTATCCTGGATTCCAACAGCTTTCTGGCTCGCTACGGCGGCGATGAGTTTATCCTGATCCAGCAGGATACCAGTCTCTCAGAACTTCATGAAATGGCTGATAAGCTGGATTCCCTTGTTCAGGAATACAATACACGGACCACACTGCCCTTAAGCTATGCTGTCGGATATGAAGTCAGTTTCCAGAATCACTACTTCATGATGGAGGATCTGATCAACGCTGCAGATAAAAAAATGTATCAGGACAAATCTCTAAAAAAGATCGCAGCTATCAAAAAACTTACTCCTTCTTCCAACTCCGGCAATACCGTGATTCCGGCTATCTCTTCCGAGACTCTTTCTAAAAAAATCCGGCAGATCCAGAAGAATACAGGAAGCTCCCGTGCTATCGCCCTGATTTCCACAGATGTGGAAAATTTTCATTATATTAATGACAAGTACGGATATTCCCTTGGAAATGAGATCCTGAATATTATCTACGAAGAGCTGGCAGGAGCTTCCTTTACTGTCTTTACCACCCGCTTTTTCTCCGATGTATTTGTCAGCATTGTGGATATCACAGACCTTACCAACGAAGCGCTTCTGTCCCGGATCGCAAAACTTGATCAACAGATCAGTCAGCGCATACGTAATACCTACCACGTTAATTTCTTTCGTACAAATTCCGGGATCTGTTTTATCCCGGACGCAAAAATTTCTCCGGAAACCGTACTTTCCTGTGCAAATGTGGCAAGACGGCTTTCCAAAAAAATGATCCCGCCCTGCTGTATCTATTCAAAAGAAATCGATCAACAGGAAAAGATGCAGGCAGAAATCCTCCATTCCTTTCATCTGGCTCTGAAAAATGAAGAATTTCAGATCTATTTCCAGCCCAAAATATCTCCTGCCACCGGAAAGATCTCCAGTGCGGAGATCCTGGTCCGCTGGCTCCGCAATGGAAAAATGCTCTGGTCCCCTGCTGTGTACATTCCATTGTTTGAGCAGAATGGTTTTGTCATCAGCCTGGATTATTATGTTTACGAAAAAGCCTTCCAATGGCTTCAGAAATTTTCCGATCAGCTTCCGACAGATTTCCGCATTTCCCTAAATGTTTCTCCACTGCATTTTGAAGAACCTGAAATTTTTGTCAAAAAGATCCGCGAACTGATCCGCACCTATCATGTAGACACTTTTCGTCTCACCTTTGAGATCACGGAATCCACCTATGTAAACAATACCGAAGCTGTCAACTGTGTGATCCGCGGTCTTAAGCAGCACAACATACAGATTTCCATGGATGATTTCGGCTCCGGATATTCTTCCCTGAATGCCTTAAAGGATCTGCTGTTCAATGAAGTAAAGATCGACCGGAAATTCCTTGGCGATTCCCTTACGGAAAATGCAAAAATTGTTCTTCAGGAGGTATTTCACATGCTGAAACGCATGGGAAAATCCATTGTATGTGAAGGTGTGGAAACAGAAGATATTGCCGAATTTCTGAAAGAAGAAGGCTGCGATGAGATCCAGGGATTTTTGTATTACCGTCCTATGTGTGAGGAAGATTTTGAAAAACTGTTCCATACGCCGACAGCATGATCTTACGCTCCCACACAAACTCTCGTAAAAAAACTCCCGGACAGCCAACATCCGGGAGTTTTTCTTATATTGCTTATATTATCAGCCGTCTTTTCCCGGCAACGATGTCGGAAATGCTGTTCCAATTGCCGTACCGAGCTTGTTTCCAGGAGATACAAATCTTATCTATTTCTCCTGCACATTGATGATAACCTTCATGGTTGTCTCACGGTTCTCATCAATATACTGATAAGCCTTCAGATAATCTGCGAACTTAAATGTCTTTGAGATCAGCGGCTTTAAATGAACCTTCCCCGCATTTACAAGATCAATGGCATCTACATAATCATCATGACGGTACATCATAGTACTCTTGATATCCAGCTCGTGGTCATTGGCAACAGCAAGGTCAACGGTTGCCATATCCGCAAATACCGCTACCAGTACGATCACGCTGCCTTTTCTCGCATACTGGATGGCCTGTCCCATGGTGATGTTATTTCCGGCACAGTCATAGATCACATCTGCCTTATCCGGACCAAACGCCTCTACCAGTGCCTCTCCGAAATTTTTCTCCTTTGTGTTTACACAGATATCAATGCCGCACTCTTTTGCTTTTGCAAGACGAAGGTCACTGACATCCGTGATCATAACCCTGGCTGCCCCCATTCCTTTGGCTGTCTGCGCGACAAGATTTCCGATGGGACCTGCACCGATCACTGTGATGTTCATCCCTTTTACATCGCCCATCTGCTTCACGGCATGGACTGCAACTGCCAGCGGCTCGATCATTGCACCTTCCTCGTAAGACATCTCCTCCGGGATCGGTGTTACCTTAGATGCATCTACTGCAAAGAATTCAGAAGCTGTTCCTGTTGTCTGGAATCCCATAACCTTCAGTTCCTCGCAGAGATTATATTTTCCATGGCGGCACGGATAACAATGTCCGCAGTATACCTGAGGCTCGATGGTTACTTTCTGGCCAACCTTAAAATCTGTCACATTCTTTCCAAGTCCCGTGATCTCACCGGATACTTCGTGTCCCTGTGTTACCGGATATTTTGTAAAAGGATGCTTACCGTGATATACGTGGATATCTGATCCGCAGATACCAATGTTCATGATCTTAACCAGAACCTGGTCATCTCCCACTTCCGGAACCGGAACCTCTCTGAAAATAATCTCTCCTGGATTTGTCATTACCTGCTGAAGCATCTTATTCTCCTCCTTTAATTTCTTTCTATTGTATATCATCTTTTATTAATTATTTTATTAAAGCAATTACATTATTATTCTTTTCTCCTGATCTGTCAAGATAGTTTTCTATGATTCTGCTTATTGAACAAGTTTGCAGCTTTGTTTTTATGCACATTCCATAATTATCGGTAAACGGAATAGTCAAGCGAATATTCGCAATACGCTTCGCTACTTGCTCATGACCGAATAACTCCTTCGCGGTTTATCGGTTAAAAAACAAAGCCTGCGGATTCAGCATTTCTGTAATCATATGCTGAATCCACAGGCTCCTTATACGCTTTAATAAATAATTTTATAGAAGTATGATATTCCTTTCCGGCAGGTTTGTAAAGGCTTTTATCAATACCAGCGTGTCATCGGCAGATCATTATTCACACCCTTGGTCATAAGAATCTGGTGAAGATCGATAATTCCGTTGTGGAAGGTTGCCGCACATGCTGACAGGTACAGATCCCACATACGCAGGAACTCTTCGTCAAACATAGTCTTTTCTTTTTCAATATTGTCCCGGAAATTCTTTTCCCAGTGAAGCAATGTCTTATTGTAATGCAGACGGAGATTTTCGATATCCAGGGTATGGAAATTGTCCTCTGCCATATGGTTCAGGATCTCACGTAAGCTCGGAACAGTTCCGCCCGGGAAAATATATTTCTTGACCCACGGATCACCCGGATGCTCCTTCAGAGCACTGATAAAGTGAAGCAGGAACAGTCCGCCCGGCTTCAGAACCTTTTCCACACAATCAAGAAACAGCTGATAATTATCACGTCCAACATGCTCCAGCATACCGACACTGACAACACGATCAAACTGATACTCCTTCTTCGGCAGATCACGGTAATCCATCAGCTCTACCGTAAGATAATCTTCCAGACCCTGATCCTTGATCCGTCTCTGAAATTCTGCATACTGTTCATGACTTAAGGTGATACCGGTACCATGAACCTTATATTTCTTAGCTGCCTCGATCAGCAGAAAGCCCCAGCCACAGCCGATATCCAGAAGACTCATACCCTCTTCCAGATGTAATTTCTTAAGGATATAATCAACTTTATTTACCTGTGCCTGATACAACGTATCATCCTCATGGATAAAATACCCACAGGAATAACTCATAGTCTCATCCAGCCAAAGTTTATAAAAATTGGGAAGAAAAAGCAAAAAAGTTTATAAAATGCTCACATAAATATTAAGGAAAAGTTAAATGAGAATGTGATTTGTCACAAAAATGTAAAAAAGAGGTTGAATTTCACACAGTAATGTGCTAAACTCAGCAATAAATAAAAAAGACAAACCGTTGAATAAGAGTAGTAGCATGAGCGTAAGAGATTACAGAGAACTGCATGTGGTGAGAAAGCAGTATTTCCGGTTCATGTGAATGGACTTATGAGGGCAGCCTGAAATGATAGTAGGAGCTGACGGAAACTCTAACCGTTATGATGAGAGCATATCGTCTGACTGTAGTAATCGCCGTTTTGACGGACTATAGAAAGACCGTATGTGAGATTTCCATACAGGTGGCGTGCAGAAAAGATTTCTGTTCCTTTAGGGAACGGAAATCTTTTTTTTATTTCGGTTTGTAACAAAAAGAAAAGAGGAAAGACCATGAAGGAAAAGACACAAAACGCAGGCAGAGGCGCATCCCTTGCAATGGGTGTTGCATTTGTCGGATTCACAACACAGTTTGGCTTAATTCCGCTGGTTAAGACGGGTTATTCTTATATCGGTTATGCAACGCTGATTGTGATTGTGATACCGTTTATTGTCCATATGATTGTAGGCTGCGTGAAAAAACAGCCGGTCATGGGCAGCGAAGCAGCTGAAAATTAAAAAACTGATACGTGTTTTGCGGGCATGAAAATGTCTGCGGAAAGGATAGAATCATGAAATTAGAAAATTATGTATTACATTTACCGAGCTATTCTGTAGGAAAAGAGGTCTATAACCAGATTGGAAAAATCTGTAAACCATACGGCACAAAGGTGCTTGTAATCGGCGGTAAAAAGGCGCTTTCTGCGGCATTTGACAAAATCAGTAAAAATGCGGCGGACGGCGGGCTGGATATTATCGGAAAAGAAATTTACGGAACAGACTGCACGTATGAGGCAGTAGAACGCCTTTCCGCACTGACGTCATTTCAAGAAGCCGATATGGTGTTTGCCGTGGGCGGTGGAAAGGCAATTGATACCTGCAAATGTCTGTGTATCGAGTGTGAAAAGCCGGTGTTTACATTCCCGACAATCGCTTCCAACTGTGCGGCATGTACTTCTGTTTCAATTATGTATCATGAAGACGGCACATTTTTCAAACCACATTTCTTTACACATCCGGCAGCTCACGCATTTATCGACACACAGATTATTGCCGCAGCACCGTACCGTTATCTGTGGGCGGGTATCGGCGACACGTATGCGAAAAATTACGAAGCTGAGATTTCTTCACGCGGTGAAAAACTGCCGCATTATACGGAGGTCGGGGTCGGATTTTCCAAAATGTGCCTGACACCGATGCTTGAATACGGCAGACAGGCATTGGAGGATAATAAAAAGGGTGTTGCAACCGAAGCACTGGAGCAGGTAGTTTTAGCGATTGTGGTTACGACAGCGATTGTATCCATTTTCCTTACAAGGGACTTTACACCGGATTACAACAGTGGTCTGGCACATGCCTGCTTTTATGCGCTGACGGCATATCCGGTCATTGAAAAAGAACATCTGCACGGCGAGGTTGTCGGATTCGGTGTACTGTATGCCCTGCTTGTAGACGGACAGCAGGAGGAATTTGAAAAAATTTATGCGTTAAATAAAGAGCTGGGACTTCCGGTGCGCATTGCCGATATCGGCATTACCGAGGAGCAGTTCTTTGAAACCATGGACAGGATTCCGCAGATGTCCGATATTCGCCATTATCCATATGCAGTGACAAAGGAAATGCTGATGCAGGCATATGAAACGATAGAACAGCTGCCAGTATAAAATGTCAGAATATTCATAATAAAATATACAATTTATAGAAAAGAATGAAAATAATTAAAATTTATTTGAAAAAAGTATTGACAAATAATAACCTGCGTGTTAATATACAATCACAAACAAACAAGAACTTCAAACATAAGAGTTCTTAAAAGGAGGTTGATTCCAATGCAGAACGAAGGAATACACCTACAATATGAGAGTGGTAAGGCATAGCAGTTCCCTCGCAAGAATACCTTTACCGATATAACAAATGGAAGATTCCTATAAAGAGATAGGAAAAGAAGGAAAAGGTAATACAGGCTGGCACTCATATTGAAGATTTACCACAACAATAATATGAAAGATTTCAGATTTGTGTAAAGAAACAAATACTGAAAAGGTATCAAAAATATACGACCGGAACACTTCTGATACCAGTAAAAGATTTTGGTTATCAACGAAATCAAAGTCAATGAAGATGCAGAAGTAAAAGGAAACTATATTTCAGATATCTTGAAACTGTCAGAACCCGTGAAAGATGACAGAAAGAAGCTTCATATTATCCGAATGAAACAGATTCAATGAAAGCAATTTCAAGGAATCAGGTATCATTCAAAAAAATGTATCAATGTTCTAAGTAAGAAAACAAAAAGGAAGATTTTTTAAAGAAAAGATTCCAAAAAGAAAACTTACGAGCAGGGAATAAAAAGGTGATGTTGCCTTTGTACAATCAGAACAGATTTCATCGAAGAAATTGAAAAATGAAGTGAAATTCATAAAATCAATGAAGAATCGAAGAAAAAGGAGTTTAAAATTGGATAACGCAGAGTCTTAGAACGGCCGTTGTATCAAACATTCGTAGTTGGTATGACGGTCGTTCATTTTGCTCATTTTGCATTAAAAAGCATGAAAAAGGAATAGTGCCAAAACGGCGGGAATATAGTATATAGCGTGAAAAAATGCCGGTGTAATTATTTTTTGCATTGGAATTTGGTTCTTATGAAACAAATCTGCGCGGTAAAAATCTAGTATTTGTGGATTGGAGAGGTGTATGAAACTGCTGTGGAGGTCGGGACGCAGGCGCGGTAAAGCTGATGGCAAAGAAAAGGAAAAAGACATTAGGGAAAGCAGGAAACCATGGTCGGGGATAACGGCACAGAAAGTAAGTATCGTGGCAGTGCTGTTTTTAGTAATGTATGCGCTGGGAGCGCTGACAGCAAAAAAGGCGGAGAGTGTCGGTGTGTCGGCATTACTGCATGAAAAAAGTGAAAACTGGGGACTGGGTTTTGGCACGGAAGGAAAGCCGCCGACAGGAAATGCGAGTGCAGAGGAATTAAAAAAATACAATGCGTATTTTATCGGGGATACAACACAGAATACGATTTATCTGACATTTGACTGCGGCTATGAAAACGGCAATACAGAGCCGATTTTAGATGCGTTGAAAAAACATGATGTAAAGGCGACCTTTTTTGTGGTCGGAAATTTTCTGGAAACCAGCCCGGAGATAGTCAAACGGATGATTGCGGAGGGGCATACGGTCGGCAATCATACCTATCATCATCTGGATATGTCATCCATTTCAAGCATGGATGCCTTTAAAAAGGAAACGCAGGACGTTGAAAATCTGTTTGAGCAGATTACAGGGACACCGATAACAAAATTTTACCGTCCGCCGCAGGGCAAATACAATATTGAAAACTTAAAAATGGCGCAAGAGCTTGGCTACCACACGTTTTTCTGGAGTCTTGCTTATGTGGACTGGTATCAGGATAAACAGCCGACAAAAGACGAAGCGTTTGGCAAGCTGCTTAAAAGAATACACCCCGGCGCAATCGTACTGTTACATTCCACGTCTTCGACAAATGCGCAGATTTTAGACGAATTGTTGACCAAGTGGGAAGAAATGGGCTATACTATAAAACCGTTGACAGAACTGGCTGGCGCAGCAACATGACACATAATAAATGTATTGTTTGACAAAACTTTAGGAAAAATGTTTGGCGAAGCCGGGTGAAGCGTGTAAAGATATAGATTTATGCGTGTACAGACAAAGAAAGAGAGTAAGATGAAGAAAAATGGGAGGAAACAAAACGTGAATACGAAAGAGTATGAAACAAAGGAGCTGCTTTCACGGTTTGCACCGTATTATAAGCCGCATATGGGGACGCTCTGCATGGATTTATTCTGTGCGGCGCTGACAACAATCTGCGAGCTTGTGCTTCCGCTGATTATGCGTTATATTACCAACGAAGGAATCCGGGATCTTGCGGCGTTGTCCGTAAAGACCATTCTGATGTTGGGTGCATTGTATCTGGTACTGCGTATTATTGATGGTATTGCCAATTATTATATGGCATATACGGGGCATGTTATGGGTGCAAAGATTGAAACCGGTATGCGTAAAGATGCATATGCGCATTTGCAGAAGCTGTCTGATACGTATTATAACAATACGAAAGTCGGTCAGATTATGGGGCGGATTACCAACGATTTATTTGATGTTACCGAATTTGCGCATCACTGTCCGGAGGAATTCTTTATTGCGGCGATTAAAGGCATTGCAGGCTTTGCAATTCTTGCAATGATTAATTTGTGGCTGACACTGATTATTTTTGTGATTGTGCCGGTTATGGTTCTATCCTGTATGAAGCTGAACCGCAAAATGAAAAAGGCATTTGCGGCACAGCGGTATCAGATTGGTGAATTAAATGCGCGTATTGAAGATACCTTGCTGGGTCAGAAGGTTGTGAAGGCTTTCACAAATGAAGATATGGAAAATCAGAAGTTTGATGCGGATAACCACAGCTTCTTTGGGATTAAAAAAGAAACGTAT
>OGOS01001032.1_pt1 | contig 19406 bp, 15 predicted proteins | sample 1552701 | NCBI WGS metagenome assembly OGOS01 (sample SAMEA2580128, study PRJEB22360) | human gut metagenome | biome: human gut; feature: human-associated habitat; material: faeces | place: Denmark | collected 2008/2010
GCTCACACCTGAATCACTTTCTTACGCAGCGAAACAGCAAGTGTTTCACTGCTGATTGAACAGTAATATTATATCTCATATTCCCCAAAACAGCTACCCAAATTCGCAATTTTCATACCTTTTGCAGCTTTTATTTTTTAATTTTTGAAAATAACAATTGACAAATCTGGAAAACAGGAGTAGCTTAGAACCATAAGCTGTCGTGTTCGATCAGATGCGGCAGAAAAAATCATGAAAGGAGAACACCACTTATGATCAATCTTATTTATGCATCCAGCGTAAAACAGAATAAACTTCGTATGGCGATCAAACCAGGTGGCTGCCCTTCTTTCGAAATTCTTTGTAAGCATTAACTCTGCATAACAAATCTCTATGCATTCTTTATGCCTGCTATTTCGCACAGAAGGCGCGGTACGTTGATACTGCGGCTTTTTTTATTGCTATAAACAGTACGAAACCGTTCTTTCCGGCTTCGCTCCGTTTCCGGCAGGCAGATTCCGCGGTCTTCTTACCGCATCGATTCCCTTCTTTTATATACAAACGCAGCCTTCGCTTTCGTTTCCCGTTGTTCCGTTCCCACACTTACGGAGCTTTTGAAAGCCTATGTTCTGCCAGACACCCAAACGACATCAATGAGGAGGTTTTAACATTCATGAAGAAAAATCCAATCGGTAAGTACCTGCTCCAGAACTGGTACTACTACGTTTTCGCTTTTGGTTCCATGGCCTTAAGTGTCTTTCTCGATATGCTCGCGCCGCTTGTCACGCTGCACATCGTGGATGACGTGCTGGTCGGTCACAAAATGGAACTGCTCTGGAAATACCTTGCCGCCTTTCTTCTGATCGGTGCCGCAAAAGCCCTGTTTCAGTACATCAAAGAATTTTTATTCGATGTCAGCAGCGTCCGCGTCGCCAGCCAGATGAGGGGCAACCTGTTCCGCCACGTCCAGCGGCTTTCGGTGGAATACTTTGACAAAAACAATACCGGCGAACTCCTCGCCCGCGTGCGCGATGACGTCGACCGGATCTGGGATATCCTCGGCTTTGCCGGCATGCTGATCTTAGAAGGCCTGATCTGTATCATGATGGCAATGGTCAGTATGGTCAAACTGGATCTGCCGCTGACACTCGTCTCCGTGGCGATCCTTCCTTTCGTCGCAGGCATCGCAATCCGCCTCGAAAAAGAACTCGACCGTGTCTACGATGCGATCAGCGAGGAAAACGCCGTCATGAATACCGTTGCACAGGAAAATCTCGCCGGTGTCCGCACCGTCAAATCCTTTGCACGGGAACCGTATGAGATCAAAAAATTCCGGAAACACAATCAGAAATACTGCGATCTCAACATGGATCAGGCGCGCGTCCTGATGAAATACGATCCCGCCATCTCGTTTCTTACGAAGCTGATGCGCGTGCTCGTCCTTCTCGCGGGCGGCTACGGTGTCATCCACGGACGCATTACGCTCGGTGTTTTAACGGCCTTTATGGAGTACACCTCCAAGATCACCTGGCCGATCGAAAACGTCGGCTGGCTCGGCAACTGCTTCGCTTCTGCGATTGCTTCCAACAAGAAGCTGAACAAAATTCTCGCAGAGGAGCCGCAGATCGCAGAACCGGAAAATCCGGTGGAGCTTTCAAAACTTCCGGGTGACCTGGAATTCCATCACGTCGATTTCTCCCTGCATGACACACCGATTCTGCAGGATATCGACTTTACCTTAAAGCAGGGCCACACACTCGGCATCATGGGTATGACGGGTTCCGGAAAAACAACCATCGTCAATCTGCTCGAGCGTTTTTACGATGTCACCGACGGTTCCATCTGTCTCGACGGCCACGATATCCGCACCCTGCCGCTGCGCACCGTGCGCGATACTTCTTCCGTCGTCATGCAGGACGTCTTCCTGTTCTCAGATACCATTTCTGAGAATGTCCGCCTCGGCAGCCGCAGCACGATGAAATCCGAGGAGGTACATAACGCTGTCTCCGCTGCATGTGCTTCCGAGTTCGTCGACCATCTTTCGGATCAGTACGAAACCGTCATCGGCGAACGCGGCATGGGACTTTCCGGCGGTCAGAAGCAGCGTCTTTCCATCGCACGCGCCCTGGCAAAACAGGCTCCGATCCTCGTACTGGATGATTCCACCTCGGCGCTCGATATGGAGACCGAATACGAAATCCAGAGCCATCTCGCCGAGAAAAAAGATGTTTCCAAGATCATCATTGCCCACCGCATTTCTTCGGTGCAGAGTGCCGATGAGATCCTGTATCTCGATCACGGACGCATCGCCGAGCGCGGCACGCATGAGAGTCTGATGGCACAGAAAGGCCTGTACTACTCCACCTGGGAGGCTCAGTACGGTGATTACCATAAAGCAAAGGCAGCCCTCGAGCAGGCACTTCCTGCCAATGCTTAATTCAATTTAATCTGTTACCCGACAACTTCTGTATTTACTTACCCGTTAAGAGAGGAATAATACGATTATGGCTATCAATTCCAGTAAAGTAGATGAAGAGCAGAAAGAGGTCTTAAAAAGCGCGACCATCCGCCGCCTCTTCTCCTACTTAAAAAATTATAAACGCCAGGTTGCCGTCGTTCTCGTGGTTCTCGCCGTTACCATCGCGATTTCCACTGTGAACCCGCTGCTCCTGGAGTACGCCATCGACGTCAATATTGCGCAGAAAGACTGGCGCGGGCTTGTTGCCCTCTGCGTATTCATGGTTGTGATCAACCTGGTTTACGCGGCCGGTGTCCGCCTGCGGATGCTTCTGATGGCGCGCATTACCAACAACATTCTTCTGGAAATCCGTGACGAGCTCTACACGCATATCCAGACCTTAAGCTTCAGCTTTTTCGATACCCGCCCGGCCGGAAAGATCCTGGCGCGCATCATCGGCGATGTCAACTCGTTAAAGGATGTGCTGAACGACGGTGTCACAAAGCTGATTCCAAACATTCTCACGATCATCGCCATTCTGGTGATCATGATGATCAAAAACATCTGGCTCTCCTTAAGTGCGATTCTCGTGCTGCCGCTGATCGCTGTCGGCATGTATTTTATTCAGATCGTCGCACACAAGAGATGGCAGACGTTCCGGAAAAAATCTTCCAATGTTACGGCGTATATCCACGAGGACTTCTCCGGTATCCGCATCATCAAGAGCTTTACCGCAGAGCAGGAATCGCAGGGCGAGTTTGACCGGCTTCTTCTTGAGCATCAGAACTCCTTTATCCATGCGGTCCGCCTGGCGGATGGTTTTTCCGCTGTGATCGAGGTGACCTGGGGCATCGGAACGTTTCTTCTGTATTTTATCGGTATTTCCGTGCTCGGCGTGGATGCCGTTCCGATCGGTACGTTCACGGCGTTTGCGATGTATCTGACGATGTTCTGGGATCCGATCCAGAACCTGGCCGGTTTTTACAACAAGCTGATCACGAACCTTTCCGCTGCGGAGCGAATCTTTGAGATCCTCGACACACCGGCGGAGGTTGCCGACAAGCCTGGCGTCACAGAACTGCCGCCGATCAAAGGAGAAGTAACGTTCGACCATGTCAGCTTTGCCTACTCCGATGATCCGGACACGCTGGTTTTAAAAGATGTCAGCTTTACAGCGGCTCCCGGTGAGACGATCGCACTCGTCGGCCCGACCGGCGCTGGAAAGACGACCATTGTCAATCTGATCAGCCGTTTCTACAATATTACTTCGGGAACGGTCCGCGTCGACGGCCACAGCCTGACGGATGTCTCCATCAACAGCCTGCGTGCCCAGATGGGCGTGATGACACAGGACAACTTTCTCTTCTCCGGCACGATCCGCGACAACATTGCGTATGGAAAGCTCGATGCCACGGAGGAAGAAATCATTGCCGCCGCAAAGGCCGTGCATGCCCATGACTTTATCATAGAACTGCCGGACGGCTATGACACCGAGATCAGCGAGCGCGGTGCCCGTCTTTCCAACGGCCAGCGCCAGCTTCTCGCCTTTGCCAGAACGATGGTGTCTGATCCGCGGATTCTGATTCTCGACGAGGCGACGTCCAGCATCGACACACAGACAGAAATTCAGGTGCAGCAGGGAATCGAAAGCCTGTTGAAGGGCCGTACCTCGTTCATCATTGCGCACCGTCTTTCTACTATTAAAAATGCGGACCGGATTTTCGTGATCGACCACGGAAAGATTTTCGAGCAGGGAACCCACGACGAACTGATGGCAAAACAGGGCGCGTACTACCAGCTCTACCAGGCACAGTTCCGCAGGGTATCGTAATCCGGTTTCCCAAAACGTATCAAATATCTGCAAAAAGCTGCTTCCCCGCTTCTGGCGGACGCAGCTTTTTGTGTCTTTCCTTGACAAATGAATCACCCCTGCTATATGATGGTAACTGATCTTTTTTCGGAGGGTTACACTCTCCGTCTGCCGCTTCCCACTCCTGCGGCATTTGTCACGAAACAGTCTGATACGGAGCTTTTTCGAATGCCTCCGTGTTTTCTTTCAGAAAGGAGTATCATGACATTTTTTTCAAAAAAAACGTTACGCCTTCTCCTCCTTCCTGCCCTCCTTCTTCTGACGGGCTGTGCGGGATCCTCAAAAGAGACGGCGGATTCCCAGGAGAACACGAAACTCTCCGCCGTGGCTACGATTTTTCCGCAGTATGATTTTCTGCGCGCCATCGGCGGCGATCATCTCGATCTCCACATGCTGCTTTCCCCGGGTGCGGAAAGTCACTCGTTTGAACCGACACCGGGCGATATGATTACGGTTTCCGAATGTGATCTCTTCGTCTACGTCGGCGGCGATTCCGATGCCTGGGTCGAGACAATCCTTGATTCTGTCGATACCTCGAACAAAGAGGTAGTGACGCTGATGGACTGCGTTGACACCGTTGCCGAGGAAACCGTCGAGGGAATGGAGACCCACGGCCACGCACACGATCATGAGGACGAGGATGCGCACGACCATGAGGACGAAGATGCAGATCACGAGGATGTACACGACCATGAGGACGAGGATACACACGACGAATCTTCCCATGATCATGCGCACGAATCCCACGGCGAACAGGACGAGCACGTCTGGACTTCACCGAAAAATGCAATGCGGATTGTCCAGAAGCTCTGCGATGCGCTCTGCCGCCTCGACCCGGAAAACGCGGACGATTATCAGGCAAACACTGCTTCATACCTCGCTTCGCTTACCTCCCTCGATGAGGAATTTTCCGATGTCACAGCGAATGCCAGCCGCCACACCATCGTTTTCGGCGACCGTTTTCCGTTCCGCTATTTCGCAGACGCCTACGGCCTCGACTATTACGCGGCATTCCCCGGCTGCTCCTCGGAATCCGAGGCGAGTGCCAAAACACTTTCTTTTTTAATTGACAAGATCAACGAAGAGCAGATTCCTGTCGTCTTCCACACCGAGCTGTCCAACGAAAAAATGACGGACTGCATCTGTGAGGCGACCGGCGCGAAAAAGCTGCTGCTTCACTCCTGTCACAACGTATCCAAAGATGATTTCGAAAACGGCGCCACGTATCTTTCCCTGATGGAACAGAATGTCGCCGCACTAAAGGAGGCTCTGAACTAATGGCTCTACTTACCTGCAGTGATGTCACCTTCTCCTACGAGGGCATCCCGGTCCTGACCGATGTCAACTTTGCCCTGGAAGCCGGCTCCTACCTCTGTATTGTGGGCGAGAACGGTTCCGGAAAAAGTACTCTGGTCAAGGGACTGCTTCACTTAAAAAATCCGTCCACCGGCTCGATCACAACCGGCGACGGGCTTCATCCAAGCGAGATCGGCTATCTGCCGCAGCAGACCGCCGCACAAAAGGATTTCCCGGCGAGCGTCTGGGAAGTCGTGCTGTCCGGCCGGCAGAACCACCCGCATTTCCCGCCGTTTTACACAAAGGCAGACAAAGAGGACGCGCTCCGCAATATGGAGCTTCTCGACCTCCTTCCATTAAAGAAACGATGCTACCGTGATCTCTCCGGCGGCCAGCAGCAGCGTGTGCTTCTCGCTCGTGCGCTTTGCGCCACAAAGAAACTGCTGCTCCTCGATGAGCCGGTCACTGGCCTTGACCCGGTCATGACAAACGAAATGTACCAGCTCATCCGCCGCATCAACCGCGAGCAGAACGTTACGATCATCATGGTTTCCCACGATATCCGCAATATTCTGCCGGACGCAACGCACATTCTCCAGCTCGACCAGAAGCAGGTCTTCTTCGGTCCGACGGACGAGTATCTGAAAACCGAGGCTGGAAAACAGTTTTTAGGAGGTGCCGACTTATGATTTCGAATCTGCTGAAAATGCTTTCTTATCCGTTTATGCAGCGTGCCCTTGTGGTCGGCATTCTCGTCTCTTTGTGTGCCGCACTGCTTGGCGTCAGCCTCGTGTTAAAGCGCTACTCTATGATCGGCGACGGCCTCTCCCATGTCGGATTCGGCTCTCTTGCGATTGCAACGGCACTCGGTTTTGCTCCGCTTGCCTTCACAATCCCTGTCGTCGTGCTTGCCGCCTTTCTGCTGCTCCGCATGAACGAATCCAGCAAGATCAAAGGCGACGCCGCCATCGGCCTGATTTCAAGCTCTGCGCTTGCGATCGGTGTCATCACGGTTTCGTGGTCGAGCGGCATGAACACCGATGTCAACAACTACATGTTCGGAAGCATCCTTGCGATGAGTGATGAGGACGTTGTTCTCTCCGTAGTGCTCTCCATCGTCGTGCTGATCCTGTTCGTCCTGTATTACAACCGTATTTTTGCCGTCACTTTCGACGAGACATTTGCCAAAGCAACCGGTGTCCGCGCAGAGGTTTACAACATGCTGCTGGCATTCTTAACCGCTATCACCACCGTCCTCGGCATGCGCATGATGGGCGCGCTTCTGATCTCCAGCCTGCTGATTTTCCCGGCACTGACCTCGATGCGTCTCTGCCATACCTTCCAGAGCGTGGTGATCTGCTCCGCGGTTCTCTCGGTGGTGTGCTTCCTTCTTGGCATGTCCCTCTCGTTTTTCCTGTCCTCCCCTGCCGGAGCGACGGTCGTAATCGTGAACCTGCTGGCATTCCTGATCTTTTCTGCGATTGCCGGAATCCGCGAGCATACCGCATAAAAAGTTTCCGATCTGACCTGCTTTGTTTTACTGGAGGTATTTTATGAATCGAATTGTAATTGCACTGTTAAAACCGTTTTCCTTCATCCCGGCGATTCTGATGATGTCGCTGATTTTCTCCTTCTCTTCCCAGAACGGAACGGAATCCTCACAGCTCAGTGAAAAAGTGGCGCGCGGCATTTTCATCACGATCGACCACGTCATGGACCGCGGATGGGATGATGAAAAGATCCAGGAACTGGCTGACGAGTATCAGTACCCGGTGCGGAAGCTGGCTCATATGACAGAGTACTGTCTGCTTGCAATCTGTGTTTCGCTTCCGCTCTACGTCTACGGCCTGCGCGGCTTCGCGCTCACATTTCTTGCCGGCATCCTCTGTGTCGCCTTTGCCGCGAGCGATGAGTTCCACCAGACGACGGTCGCCAACCGCGGCCCGTCGTTAAAGGATGTCGGCATCGACAGCATCGGCGTTCTCTTCGGCATCACGTTTGTACGGCTGTTCTGCTGGATTGCACTCGGCGGAAATACGAAAAAAAGAAAGCGGCGCAGACGGCGTTACTATTACTAAAAATATTGGATAACAGAAAAATCCCCGTTGGAAAAATCATTTCTCCTGAAACTGATTTTCCCAACGGGGATTTTTTCATTTTTCTTAAAAACAGCTCTTAGGAAAGTGAATCCGCATACGCCTGAATATCTGCCTTCATCTGAATCCAGGCATCCTCATGCTCCACGTAGTACAGAGGGCAGAGCTTTTCGGTTACATCATAGTGACGGATCACATCGTCCGAAGTCAGATTGAACCGCTTGCATAAGAAACCGGCGAGCTGGACCACAGAATTGTATGTCTCATCGGTAAATTCACCGCTGTCATCCGGGTGGCAGCATTCAATCGAGATCGTATCGAAATTACGCTGGTTCGATGCATACGACCATTCACTCGTCGGGATACACTGAACGACTTCTCCCTCGATGCCGACGACGAAATGGCTGCTGGCCTGCGCCTCCTGCGTCTCAGGCAGGTTTTCAAAGTAATCACGGTTCTGCATCGCCGTGCTTCCCGGGTTTGCCGTGTAGTGAATAACGATGCCGTCCACCTTTTTCAGCCTCGTCTGCGGTCTGGACCAGCTGTTCGGCGTCAGAAGCTCCACATCAATCGGCGGAGCGCCGGTCCAGTCGGTGATATCGTTGTCCTCATAATCAGAACCGGAATAGTCAACGGCCGTGATATCACTTGCCGTTTTTGCCACACGGCGGATGCCGCTGTAAATGCCGACGCAGATCAGCGCCACCAGAACTCCCGTCAGAAACATTCTGCGGTGAAGCTGGCGCTGCCTCTGTTTTCTTGTCATTTTTCCCCGTCTCTTCTGTGCCATATGTTCTCTCCCCGCTGCAAATAAGCGCCCCCTCATTTGAAAAGGCAGAAGCTGAAAAGTTTCTGCCCTTTCCCCCTTCTGCCTTTTGCGACTTTTTATTCTTATTTATCGTCCACGCTGTAGTTCGGAGCCTCTTTGGTGATGTGAATATCATGCGGATGGGACTCTTTTAAGGATGCTGCGGAAATCTTCACAAATTTTCCGGTCTCCTTTAAGGTCTCAACATCTTTCGCTCCGCAGTAGCCCATACCGGAACGAAGTCCGCCGATCAGCTGGAATACAGTGTCCTCTACGAGGCCTTTGTATGCTACACGGCCTTCCACACCTTCCGGAACCAGTTTCTTGGCGCCAGTCTGGAAGTAACGGTCTTTACTTCCGTTCTCCATGGCTGCGATGGATCCCATTCCACGGTATACTTTGTATTTTCTTCCCTGGAACAGTTCGAAATCTCCCGGGCTCTCATCGCATCCTGCGAAGATGCTTCCCATCATGCAGACATTGGCACCGGCTGCGATAGCCTTTGTCATGTCTCCGGAGTACTTGATACCGCCGTCGGCGATGATCGGAGTTCCGGTCTTCTTTGCTTCCTCATAGCAGTCCATAACGGCTGTGACCTGCGGTACACCGATACCTGCAACGACACGGGTCGTACAGATAGAACCAGGTCCGATACCGACTTTAACAGCGTCTGCTCCGGCTGCGATCAGGTCTCTTGTTGCCTCTGCGGTTGCCACGTTTCCGGCGATTACCTGCAGATCCGGATAATGCTCTTTGATGAGACGAAGTGTTTTGAAGATATTTGCGGAATGTCCGTGAGCGGAGTCGATGACGATCACGTCTACATGTGCTTTTACCAGCGCATCGACACGATCGAGCACGTTTGCCGTGATGCCGACTGCGGCACCGCAGAGCAGACGTCCCTGCTCATCCTTGGCGGACAATGGGTACTTGATGGTTTTCTCGATATCTTTGATGGTGATCAGACCTTTGAGGTTGAAATCGTCATCGACAATCGGAAGTTTTTCTTTTCTGGATTTTGCAAGGATTGCTTTTGCCTCGTCCAGCGTAACGCCTACTTTTGCAGTGATCAGGTTTTCGCTGGTCATGGACTCTTTGATTTTCTTGGTGAAATCAGTTTCAAACTTCAAATCACGGTTTGTAATAATACCAACCAGTTTTCCGTTCTCGGTAATCGGGACACCGGAAATACGGAATTTTGCCATCAGATTATTGGCATCTTCCAGGGTGTGCTCCGGAGACAGATAGAACGGATCGGTGATAACACCGTTCTCAGAACGTTTTACTTTGTCTACTTCTTCTGCCTGCTGCTCAATCGACATATTCTTGTGAATAATACCGATTCCTCCCTGACGTGCCATGGCAATTGCCATACGGTGTTCTGTAACCGTATCCATGCCGGCGCTCATCATCGGAATGTTCAGCTTGATCTTCTTGGTCAGATGCGTAGTCAGATCTACCATGTTTGGGGTTACTTCAGAATACTGCGGAACCAGAAGCACATCATCGAAGGTAATACCATCACCAATAATTGTACCCATTTTCTTATCTTCCTTTCTTCTTAAGTCTTTTTGATTTATCACCTAATTTAACACAAAACAAAAAAGCTGTCAATCCATAAATACTTTTCTTGGTGCGCGGTTGCGGATATCTTTTAACATCACCTCATCCGGCTCGAAGATGACCATCTGCATTGTGTTGTCCTTGGAGATCACAAATGCATACGGTTTGTGACCCTGTCCTTCGATTCCGGAGGAATAGTTGTAACGTTTGATACTCTGGTTTTTTTTGTAGGAATCGAGCTGATGGGACTGGTACGGAGCCAGGATTTCCATGTTGGAAAGCTCATAGCTTGCGGCTCTTTTTCTTCTTGACTGCGAATAGATACGGTCGATGTCGAGCTCGCCGTTGACGTACAGATACTCAAACTCTACCGAAAGCTTCGGGATAAAAATATAGTCTACGATTCCAAGTACCAGCGCAAGAAGCAGAATCAGCGGATTCATCATAATTCCTGCGGCTGCAAAAAGAACGGTAAAGAAGATCAGAACTCCTTTGATCGCCTTGTCTTTTCCTGTCTGCTGTTTTTTCACCAGCACTTCTGTGTACAGATCACTCATTTACTCCATCCTCCTCAAGATATTCGATCAGTTTTGTTGCATTGTCCGTGTTCTTGGAGTTGACCACAACGGTCAGGTAACACGGCTCATAGTACGTAAGGCCCATATCCTGGTATTTCTTCAGCTTGGAAATATCGAGGCAGGTATCTCCCGCCTTTATCCCGTACTTCTCACACGTCGCTTCGTCAAACAGTGTGGACAGATCCAGAAAATAATCGTCTTTGCTGTAGTTGTCGTACACGGCCTGTGAACAGATCAGAGCATCCATGCTCTGTGCGGCAATCACGGCTGTGAATTTCATCAGCGTGTTGTAATCCGCGTTTTCCAGGTTTTCACCGAAGCTGTAGCTTGTATCGATGCTTACCTTTTCGTACTTATCTCCGGTTCCGAGCGCTTCTTTTAGGTCCTCCTCGATCGGACTTACATCCTGCAGTCCTGCGTAATCCACTACGGCAATGCTCACGAGGTCATAATACTTCGCATTTTCATGGATATTCACAATCGTGCCGATGATGAAGATAACAGCGATGATGCCGAAAATGACAGCCTTGTAGTATTCCCAGATATAGGCCAGTTTCTCTTTAAAATTCATTTTCGACAGCTTCTCTTTTTCGAGCTGCATCTTCTCCTTCCTTGTCATGTCGGATTCATAACGACTTGCCATGTGTGTTTCTTCTCCTTTGTTGTATTTCCCCCAACATCCTACAAATCAGTATAGCATAAAACGCCGGAAGCGTCCATATACGCCGCCCGGCGAAAGCATGAAAACTTTCTGAAATTTTTTGTAACGATTCAGAGCCATGCGAAATGGAAGAAAAACTTTCCACTAAAAAACCGGCCGGCAAAGACAGGACTTCGGAACCCATGTTCCGCTACGGTCTTTGCCAGCCGGTTTTCTTATTTTGTTTTACCAGACATTTTTATCCCGGAAATTACATCATTCCCATTCCGCCGTCTGCGCCTGCCGGCATAGCCGGAGCCGGCTCTTTGATGGTGGAAACTACGGACTCGGTGGTCAGCAGGGTTGCGGAAACGCTGGTAGCGTTCTGCAGTGCGCTTCTGGTAACCTTAACCGGATCAAGGATACCAGCCTGGATCATGTCTACATACTCTTCGTTGTATGCATCAAATCCAACACCTACTTTGGACTCTTTTACTTTGTTGATCACAACAGCGCCTTCCAGACCTGCGTTTGTTACGATGTGGAACAGAGGAGCCTCGAGTGCTTTCTGTACGATTCTTGCACCGATCTTCTCGTCGCCGTCCAGGCTGTCAATCAGCTCTGCAAGCTGTGTTGTTACATGGATGTATGCAGAACCGCCGCCTGCGATGATACCCTCTTCTACGGCTGCTCTCGTTGCATTTAAAGCATCCTCCATACGGAGTTTTTCTTCTTTCATCTCGGTCTCGGTTGCTGCACCTACACGGATAACAGCTACGCCGCCTGCCATTTTAGCCAGTCTCTCCTGCAGTTTCTCTTTATCGAACTCAGAAGTGGTCTCCTCGATCTGGGATCTGATCTGGCCGATTCTTGCTGCGATGGCATCTTTTGCGCCGGCACCGTCAACGATAACGGTGTTCTCTTTCTGAACTTTAACAGATTTTGCACGTCCGAGCATTTCCAGAGTAGCGTCTTTTAATTCCAGACCAACTTCCTCGGAGATCACCTGGCCGCCGGTCAGGATTGCGATATCCTCGAGCATTGCTTTTCTTCTGTCGCCGTATCCCGGTGCTTTGACAGCTACTACGTTGAAAGTTCCGCGCAGTTTGTTGATCACGAGTGTCTGGAGAGCCTCGCCCTCTACGTCCTCAGCGATGATCAGCAGTCTTGCGCCGCTCTGTACGATCTGCTCCAGCAGCGGAAGAACTTCCTGAATGTTGGACAGTTTCTTATCGGTAATCAGGATATATGGATTGTCAAGAACGGCTTCCATTTTCTCCATATCGGTACACATGTAAGCAGAGATATATCCACGGTCGAACTGCATACCTTCTACCAGCTCCAGCTCGTTCTGCATGGTCTTGGACTCCTCGATGGTGATAACGCCGTCTTTGGAAACTTTTTCCATAGCGTCAGCTACCATCTGGCCTACTTCTTCGCTTCCGGAAGAAACAGCTGCAACTTTTGCAATCTGCTCTTTGCCTGCTACCGGCTGGCTCATCTCTGCAAGGATCTGAACAGCTTTATCGGTTGCTTTCTTCATTCCCTTACGAAGAACGATCGGGTTCGCACCTGCTGCCAGGTTTTTCATTCCTTCGTTTACCATAGCCTGTGCCAGAACGGTTGCGGTTGTGGTACCATCACCTGCTACGTCGTTGGTCTTTGCAGCAACTTCTTTGATGAGCTGTGCGCCCATGTTTTCAAAGCCGTCTGCCAGCTCGATCTCTTTTGCAATCGTAACACCATCGTTTGTGATGAGCGGAGCGCCGTACTGTTTGTCCAGAACAACGTTTCTTCCTTTCGGTCCAAGGGTTACACGTACGGTATCTGCAAGCTGGTTTACACCATTCTGAAGAGCGTTTCTTGCCTCTGCTCCATATTTAATCTCTTTTGCCATGATTGTCATGCCTCCTGATTTTTACTTGATTATTCTTTATTTTACAACTGCCAGAATGTCATCCTGTTTTACGATGATGTACTCTTCGTCTTCCAGTTTGACGTTGGTTCCTGCATATTTGGAATAGATTACCTGATCTCCGACTGCAACTTCCATTTTTACTTCTTTGCCGTCTTCTACTTTTCCAGGTCCTACTGCGATAACCTCAGCCTGCTGCGGTTTCTCCTGTGCCTGTCCCGGAAGTACGATACCGGATTTTGTGGTTTCCTCTGCTTTTAACTCTTTTAATACAACTCTGTCACCTAAAGGTACTAACTTCATTTATGTTTCCTCCTTCAAGATTTCATTCAGTTTTATTTATTAGCACTCAGTTCATTCGAGTGCTACTTGATGGTTCTTACTATAGTGTTTTCCACCTCATTTCGCAAATGCATGAATTTTGTAATTCTCTTTTTTTCTCTCGTGATAACTCTTAATTTCTCTTATTTCCTCGTTTTTTCTTATTTTGGCAATTTTTTCATATTTTATACTCTCTTTAGAATCTAATTATAGTTTATTCCTAAAAACGGGAATGATACCATTTTTTTCCGCTCCACGAATGCTTTTTTGCACAAAAAGAAACGGCGCCATTCTTAAACGGCTCCGATTCTTTTCTACATTCCACTTTTTTATTTTTTCGCCTCGTCCGGATGGGCATCGCCCTTTCCTTTCAGGTTCTTTCTTGCTTTGATCTCGTCGAGTTCATCAAAGATATAATCATTTAATACCTTGATATACGTTCCCTTCATACCGCTGGAACGGGACTCGATGACGCCTGCGCTCTCGAATTTGCGGAGGGCATTTACGATGACGGATCTTGTGATGCCGACGCGGTCTGCAATTTTGCTTGCAACCAGAATGCCCTCATCCCCGTTCAGTTCATCAAAGATATGGATGATGGCTTCCAGTTCGGAGAAGGACAGCGTGTTGAATGCGGATTTAACCACCTGAACCTTGCGGTTTTCCTCCACATTTTCCTCGTTGACGGAACGCATCATTTCCAGTCCGACAACGGTTGTGCCGTACTCACTGACGATGATATCGTCGATATCGTACTGCGGGGTGCAGCGGTACATAAATACGGTACCAAGGCGTTCTCCGGCGATCTCGATCGGGCAGATAATTGCGGTGTAGCGCTCTACACCAGGCCGCTCAAAGCCGAGGGTCTGTAAATTGACGTTCTCTTTTGTGGAGAGTACGCCGAGGAGACGCTCGTTTAATGCGGCATCGACATAACCGCCCACCTTATCCTCGATCAGCTCCGTAATTTCTTCCACGCCCGGGCAAAGGCTGATGCCCAGCACTTTTCCTTTTTTACTGATCACCAGGATATTGGAACTTAACGTTTCCATCAGGACTTCACAGATATCGTTGAACACGACCTTCGTGGAGTGATTGTTATGAAGCAGTTTGTTGATTTTTCTGGTTTTATCCAGCAGTTGTACGCTCATGTTCTTCTCCTTTCTTTATTTTCTGCATTTTTTTGGCGTATCCGCCGAAAAAAATGCACACTGATGCCTTTTTCAGACAACCCTTAAAACTAAGCTCATTCTATCATGTAGTTTTCCGGAAATCAATATATTTTTCAGAAAACTATAAATTTTATAAAAATTCATGCTAAATTTTTTCAGATCTTCCTGTTTTTCCGCCTCGATAAGCAAAAAAAACGGCCTGCACCAGTTTTTCACCAGTACAGACCGCTTTGTCATTCTCAGTCTTCGTCTTTCTTTTCGCGTGCTTCTACATAGCCGCACTGCTCGTCCGCGCAGACCAGCTTATTGCCTTTTTCCAGCATATAGCCGCCGCACTGCGGGCATTTCTTGGCAGACGGTTTCTGCCAGGACATGAAATCGCATTCCGGATTGTTTTCGCATCCATAATATTTCCGTCCTTTTTTCGTCTTGCGCAGGATCACTTCTTTTCCGCACTTCGGACACGGAACACCGATCTTTTCCAGATACGGCTTCGTGTTCTTGCAGTCCGGGAATCCCGGACAGGCGAGGAATTTTCCGTGCGGGCCGTATTTGACCACCATGTTGCGGCCGCAGTTCTCGCAGATGACATCTGTCACCTCATCCTCTACCTTAACTTCTTCGAGGTTCTTTTCTGCCTCTGTGACCGCCTCATAGAGATCCGGCCAGAAGTTCTCGACTACTGTCTTCCACGGAACACTTCCATCTCCAACCCTGTCGAGCAGAGCTTCCATCGTTGCCGTAAAGTTGACATCCACGATGCTCGGGAATGCCTCTTTCATCATGTTGTTGACCACCTCGCCGAGCTCTGTCATGTAAAGGTTCTTGTTCTCCTTTGCCACGTAACGGCGGTTGATGATCGTTGTGATGGTCGGCGCATACGTACTTGGACGGCCGATGCCGAGTTCCTCAAGCATTTTGACAAGGGATGCCTCGGTGTAGTGTGCCGGCGGCTGTGTGAAGTGCTGCTGCGGATCCATCTTTTCCAGTGCCAGCTCCGTTCCTGCCTCCAGGCTCCGGACAGCGGCGTTTTTCTCTTTCTTTTCCTCATCCGGATCGGTGTAAACGGACATGAAACCATCAAATGCCAGACGGGAGGAAGCTGCTGTAAAGAGATACTCTCCTGCATTGATCCGTGCGGAAATTGTCTCATAGACGGCTGGCTGCATGCGGCTTGCCACAAAGCGTTTCCAGATCAGCTGATACAGGCGGAACAGATCTCTTGGCAGGGATTCTTTTACCATTACCGGTGTATTCGTCACATCGGTCGGACGGATGGCCTCGTGCGCATCCTGTGCCTTGCTGTTTTTATTCTCCGTCGTGTCCCCGCTTGCGGTATATTTTGTGCCGTACTGCTCCTGGATAAAGGAACGTGCTGCCGCATCGGCCTCCTCGCTGATTCGTGTAGAATCGGTACGCAGATAGGAAATCAGAGCGATCGTTCCCTTTCCCTTTACTTCCACGCCCTCGTAGAGCTGCTGCGCCAGACGCATCGTCTTCTGCGTGGAGAAGTTCAGCACCTTCGATGCTTCCTGCTGCAGGGTACTCGTGGTGAACGGAAGCGGCGCTTTCTTGGAACGCTCTCCTTTTTTCACTTCGGATACGGTAAAGGTCTCATTTTCCAGTCCCTTTAAGATTTCATCGAGCTGCTCTTTCGTCTCGATCACCATCTTTTCACTGCCTTTGCCGTGGAATTTTGCGACGAGCGGTTTCTTCTCGCCCGGAATTTTCAGATCTGCTTCCAGTGTCCAGTATTCTTTCGGAATGAACGCATTGATCTCATCCTCGCGGTCGCCGATGATGCGCAGTGCAACGGACTGCACACGGCCGGCGGAAAGTCCGCGTTTGATTTTCTTCCATAACAATGGACTGATTTCATAACCTACCATACGGTCGAGGCAGCGGCGCGCCTGCTGCTCGTCCACCAGGTTCATATCGATGTCGCGTGCCTGTTTGATCGACGCTTTGACTGCTGATTTTGTGATCTCGTTGAAGGTGATGCGGCGCATCTTGTTCTCATCGAGATTCAGCGCAATCGACAGATGCCAGGAAATTGCCTCTCCCTCGCGGTCAGGGTCAGTTGCGAGATAAACTTTATCTGCTTTTTTTGCGGCTTTTCGAAGAGATGCCAGAAGCTCTCCTTTTCCGCGGATGGTGATATATTTTGGTTCAAAGTCATGTTCTACATCAATTCCAAGCCGGCTTTTCGGCAGATCGCGCACATGGCCCATAGATGCTGCAACTTCGTAATTTGCCCCGAGATACTTTTTCACCGTCTTGACTTTTGCCGGTGATTCCACTATTACAAGATATTTTGCCACCTCTGATGCCTCCTGAATACATATTTTTATAACTGTCCAGATCTATATTGCGTTTTTCATATCGCATAGTTCTGCATCATTACAAATTCCAGAATAATTCCTAAATTAGTCGTAACTTCCACTGACTATACACCAAAAAGTTTTTTCTTGCAAGTGTTTTCCATTTTTAAAATGTACCATTTTTCGATGTTTCCCGACAAAATAACAGGATTTTTTCTATTTTTTAACGATTTTTCCTGATTTTTTTCTTTTCTTTTTCCTTTTTCAGACATGCACGCGGCGCAGAAGAGCCCCCCTTTTTCTTTTTCTTCTATTATAATTGTGCACCGGGCGGAATATCACAAAACCTTTCTTTTCCTCGTCCCTTTTACGATAACGCCATGTACATGCCCGGCGGATTTTCCGCAATAACGCCGTCAATTTCGAGTGCCAGCAGAATGCCGGTCAGCTCCTGCAGCGGGATTCCGGTGCTGCCGGCAAGCTGTGCAAGATTCTGCGGTTCTGCCGCGAGTGTTTTCAGAACCATTTCCGCCTCTTTTCCATAGCGCGGACGCGGTGCGGCTCTTTTTGTCCCAGCCTTTTTCACGCCCAGCTCCTCGAGAATCGTTTCGGGTGAAATCGCAATTTCCGCTCCCTGCGCGATCAGGCGGTTGCAGCCGCGGCTTGTCGCATCCGTTGTCCGTCCGGGCAGGGCAAATACCGTTTTTCCCTGCTCCAGCGCGTAGTCCGCCGTGAGCGAGCCGCTCTTCTCTTTTGCCTCAATTACCAGAACGACATCTGCCAGCGCACTGATCACGCGGTTGCGGATCGGGAAATGCCACGGAAGCGGCTCTGCGCCCGGCGGAAATTCGCTTAAGACACCACCTCCGTTTTCCAGCATACGCCGCATCAGCGGGTAATTCTGTTTCGGATAGCAGATATCCACGCCGCAGCCAAGCACGGCAAACGTCTTTCCCTTTCCGCGCAGTGCCCCCTCGTGCGCCGCCGCGTCGATTCCGCACGCCAGTCCGCTGATCACCGCCACGCCGTTTGCCGCCAGCACCTGCGCGAAAAAGGCCGCCTGGCTCTTTCCGTACGCCGTACATATCCGCGCGCCCACAATCGCCGCTGTTTTCTGCTCATCCACCGGCAGCGCGCCCCGCACGAAAAGGCGGGACGGCATGTCCGCGAACGGCATAAGCCGCTCCGGATAGCCCTCCTGCCCGCGGCCGACTGTAAAGATTTCCATCGCCATACGTCAGATCCTCCATATACTTTTGTCGGCGCTCCGAAAGCAGATCGCCTCGCTGATATGCGGCACGCCGATTTTGACCGCCCCGTCCAGATCCGCAATTGTCCGCGCGGTACGGATAATCCCGTGGTAGGAACGCGCGCTGAGGCGCAGGCGGCGGAAGGCATCCTCTAAAAGCTCTTCTGCTGCCTTTTCCAGGATACAGTATTTCTCGATCTGGCCTGCTTTCAGTTCGCTATTGAAATGAATCGACTCCTGCCGGTAGCGCGCCGCCTGAATTTCCGCCGCTGCCGTCGCTTTTTCCCGCATCTTGGCCGAGGATTCGCACCGCTCCTCACCGTGCAGATCCTCGTAGGAAAGTGCTTCCACCTGCACGCAGAGATCCATGCGGTCGAGGAACGGCTGGCTGACTCTCGAGAGATACCGGCTGATGTCGCCGGGTGCGCAGGTACAGCGCGATAAGTCGGGGTAAAAGCCGCAGGGGCAGGGGTTCATTGCCGCCACCATCAGAAATGACGCCGGGAACACATAGTTTCCGCTGACACGGGAAATCACAATCCGGTGCTCCTCGAGCGGCTGGCGCAGGATCTCAATGGTTGTGCGCGTCATCTCCGGGAGTTCATCAAGGAAGAGAACGCCGCGGTGTGCCAGCGTAATTTCGCCCGGGGACGGCTGTTTTCCGCCGCCTGCAAGAGCCTGCGGCGTCATCGTGTGATGCGGAGCACGGAAGGGCCGCTCCCGGCGGACACCCTCTCCTTTGGCAAGCATTCCGGCGATGCTGTAGATCCGCGTTACTTCCATCTGCTCCTCCTCAGACATCGGAGGCATGATCGTCGGAATCCGCCTTGCGATCATGGATTTTCCGCTGCGCGACGCCATCTGCGAGGCTTTGTCGAGCGATTCGCTGCGTGAGGGGCGCGGCATGTCGCGCGTCTACGAGACCCTCTCGAACGACTTCGTATATCACGATCTCTCGCACATGATGATCTTCACGGCCAACCACGATACCGACCGCATAGGTGACGTCGTACGCCGTAACCCCGACCGCATGAAGCTCTCGATGACGCTGCTGGCAACCATGCGCGGCATCCCGCAGATATTCGCCGGGGACGAGATGATGTTTACGTCGAAAGACCGCTCGCAGGGTCACGGCGGCCT
>OGOS01001039.1_pt1 | contig 19353 bp, 18 predicted proteins | sample 1552701 | NCBI WGS metagenome assembly OGOS01 (sample SAMEA2580128, study PRJEB22360) | human gut metagenome | biome: human gut; feature: human-associated habitat; material: faeces | place: Denmark | collected 2008/2010
GTGCCAGCACCCACGCAGAACATATGATATTGCATGGCTGAACTGTTAAACTAAAAAAAATGGTAAAGAAACAGAATACATATAATATGCCTCTGTCTGGTTACCATCCGTGGTGTCATTATCAAACTGTAAAAAATAAGTAGCAGGAAGTGACTGGCCATGTCACCTCTCTGCTACTTATATCGTCCGCTATGGACATTTTATTTAGTGTTAATTTACTGCTGTTTGGGCTGAGTGGGAGCACCAGGGGTTCCGGGTGCGGGAGGCACCGGTCTGCCGGCTGCTTTCAGCTTTGCTGCGATCATGCTGGCTACCATTTCTCTGGTCACCACCGAAGGGATTGATCACGAATCCCAGCGCCGGGCTGATATTGCCCTGTGCATCTTTGCGCAGCAGCATTCCTGCATAATCGTCAAAGTTCATGGCGAAAGTCTGCTGATTCTCCTCATCTCTCCACCTTTTTAGCTCTGTCCAGTCAGTGAACGCCATGAAGAACTTCCGACCGTCCTCGGTGGACAGCATCGGGAACTGTACTTTGGCATCTCTTGCGATGGTCACCCGGCCGTTTTCATCGGGCACAGGCACCGGATCGATCACGACCGGAGACAGGAACTTTGCTTTCTGCAGTTCATCCAGGAACATCTGTCTGTGTTCCGGGGTGTCCTCTGCTTTTAATAATTCAATGGATCCCACCATCATGGGGTTGGATACCGGTTTGTTAAATTCCATATTTTTTCTCCTTACTTCTCATTGTAACTATTCAGCCTCTCTTCGCAAAACGCATCTGCGCTGGTTAGTCACATGTCTCTGAATAGTTACACTCGGTTATAGTTGATCAGGCATCCCTTCAGGATGATCTGACGTTCTTCGTCGGTCAGCTCTCCCAGCTTCAGGGTGAATTCCTTCATGCCTTCTCCGGTTGTTACCACATATGCCTTAATTTCCTCGGCCTTGTCTTCCACGGCTATCTTAATACCGGGAATGAACAGGTAATCCAGATTCTTGAAAGGCAGGTCTCCGGGCTGGATCAGGAAAGGAAGCATGCCCCAGTTGATCAGGTTGGAACGATAACGCTTGGTGGCATACTCGTTGGCAATATTTGCCCAGCCGCCTAATACCTTCTGGCAGGAAGCAGCCTGCTCACGGGCAGAACCGTCTCCGGGCTTCACTGCGAAAATAGTGGAACCGAATCCGGTGTTCTCACGACTTGCATCGGGATACTGTTTCTTTACTTCACCCATAACATCCTTCAGTACCGGAACTGCCTGACAGGGATGTCCGCCGTTCATACGCTCTTTCTCTGCCTTCTGGATCTCCTTGGCACGTCCTACATACTGCGGATCCTTACGGCTTAAAGTGAACTCTGCCAGTCCCAGAGGATTGGAGCGGTAGGAAGAGGTCTCACCGGAGGGAATCAGCTCATCGGTAGTGGTTACGGGATCGTGGATCTCGGATACTACCTGCAGTACCAGATTCTCAGGCAGGGCACCCATAGCGGGCCAGTCCTTGATATTGGGACCGAACTGGATCTCTACGCTCTCGTCTGCCACACCGTGGGAATCGAAGACACGGTTCTTGTAAATATTGCTATCGAAATGATATTTGTATTTTCCGAAATCTCCATCGAAGTCCGTTGCGGGAGTCAGCACACCCTTGTTGGCTGCAGTGGCTGCGATGGAACGGGCATCCATCAGAGCTACGGAAGAGATCTGTCCATTCTGGATCTTGGAACCTTCACGGTTCGGGAAGTTTCTTGTAGAATGGCGGATACTGAAAGCATTATTTGCCGGTGTATCACCAGCGCCAAAGCACGGACCGCAGAATGCTGTTTTTACAATGGCACCTGTCTCAATGAGAGTTGCCAGTGTTCCGTTCTTTGCAAGTTCCATATAAATCGGTGTACTTGCCGGATATACACTTAATGTAAATTCGTCTGCACCGATAGAACGTCCTCTTAAAATATCTGCTGCCGCACAAATGTTTTCAAAACCACCGCCTGCACAGCCCGCGATAATACCCTGATCCACATACAGCTTACCATCATGAATCTTGTCTGTCAGCTTAAAGTCTACCTGTCCGTCTAAGCTGACAAGAGCCTTCTTTTCACAGTCGTGGAGGATATCTTCAAGATTTGCATTGAGCTCATCAATTGTATATGTATTGCTTGGATGGAACGGCATTGCAATCATCGGCTTAATCTTGCTTAAATCAACCTTTACTACACCATCATAGTACGCAACACTGCCCGGATTGAGTTCCTTATAGCTTTCGCTTCTTCCGTGAATATCATAAAATTCCTGAATCTTTTCATCTGTTCTCCAGATAGAAGAAAGACATGTTGTTTCAGTTGTCATAACATCAATACCGATTCTGAAATCTGCGCTTAAATTAGAAACACCCGGTCCTACAAATTCCATAACCTTATTCTTTACATAGCCGTTTCCGAATACCGCACCGATAATTGCAAGCGCAACGTCCTGAGGTCCTACACCCTTTGCCGGTTCTCCTGTCAGGTAGATTGCCACAACACCCGGCATATTAATATCATAAGTCTTATTCAGCAGCTGCTTAACAAGTTCCGGACCGCCTTCACCCATTGCCATAGTACCTAATGCACCATAACGGGTATGACTGTCAGAGCCTAAAATCATCTTACCGCCTTCTGCCAGCATTTCTCTTGCAAACTGGTGGATAACTGCCTGATGAGGTGGTACATAAATTCCGCCGTACTTCTTTGCACAGGTCAGACCAAACATATGGTCATCTTCATTAATTGTTCCACCAACGGCACAAAGACTGTTATGACAGTTGGTTAAAACATAAGGAATCGGGAACTTTTCCAATCCTGATGCTCTTGCTGTCTGTATAATACCGACAAATGTAATATCATGGGATGTCATTTTATCGAACTTAATCTTTAACTTGTCCATGCTGCCGGAAGTATTATGTGCATTTAAAATACCATAGGCAATTGTATTCTTTGCTGCTTCTTCCTTAGAAGGTGCTGCGTTTCCCAGCTTTGCTGAGAGTTCTGCTGCTGCATTGCTGCCATCTTCAATGATTTCTGTACCATTTAAAAGATAAGCGCCGCCTTTGCTTAATTCAATCATTCTCTACCTCTTTCCTGTCAGTTGACAACTTCATATCTATTATTTTACTATCAAAATCTTTTTTGTGCAAGACCTTACAGACCTGCTGCAATTTTTTCCTTTAATTCGTTGATTTCATCAGCGTCTGCTTTGCCCGGAGTCCAGCCAATGTTTACGGTATCGCCCTTGTATCTTGGAATAATGTGCATATGGAAATGAAATACTGTCTGTCCTGCAATTTCACCATTATTCTGTACAATATTTAAACCTTCACAGCCCAGTGTTTCTTTCATTGCCTTTGCGACTTTTACCGCTACCTGAAATACATGTGCTGCTGTTGCATCGTCCATTGAGTAAATGTCATCAAAATGATTCTTCGGCAGAATCAGTACATGACCTTTTGATGCTGGATTCAAATCAAAAATCACTTTTACTACATCATCTTCATATAATGCATTGGTTGGAATATCCCCATTGCTTAACTTACAAAATATGCAATCGTCTTTTTTCATCGTCCTTGCCTCCATAAAATTTGTAACTTTTTGTCGAAATCCTTTTGTTTACAGGATTCTTCGACAAGTATATACTTTACTATGATAACGTAAACCAGTATTTATCGCAATGTATTTTTATACCAAACACCGATAAACCTGAAATTATTTCCCAAAAGCACCTGCAAAACAAGGAGAAAAGTAATAATATGAACAAAGAAGATTCTTTTTACATGGACACATTAGAAAAAACACAGCCTGAAACCTTTGATTTTATCAATCATCTCTCAGAACAGTGCCACAGTGAACTTTCCTTTGCTTCTCACGAAATCAATAACCAGCTCTCGTTTATCAGGAGTTCCTATCAGCTGATTTCCAAAAAGCACCCGGAAACCAAAGACTTTCCGTTCTGGGCAGAACTGGGCGATGCCGTAAACCACATCATTTCTTATATGGAACGCACCGGTCTGTACCGTTATAGTTTTAAATATGTTCCTGCAAAATTAAATCTTACGGAATTTCTTTATTCACTACCTGATGTCTTTGATGAACAATTCCCAAACCGCGCAAATGCCTTTCAGTTTGATACGGATACACGCAATATCTTTATCTGTGCCGATTCCAAACGACTGTTGTCCGCATTTTTGGAACTGCTTTCCAATGCCGCCGAAGCAGACAATTCCTGCGGCAGTATACAGATTCATTCCCATGTCAATGCCTGTGGTCATACGGTGACAGTATCTGTCACCGGAAAGGGCAGTCTTTCTGAAATTAATCCAAGTGAAATGCAGACCAATCCGCTGATTGATGCTGATGCACCGCTGACCGCACAGCTTAGCACTCCATTTTTCAGCACAAAAGAAAATCACGCCGGTCTTGGTCTGTCCATTGTAGCCCAGGTCTGCCACACACATCACGCAGGATTTGAACTTTACAGCCGGAACGGCTTTACAACTGCCGGCATCACTTTTCCGATTCTTGCAATGGATGATATGCGTAATACCATTTAAACACAAGTTTGGTTCTAGGCGGTAAAAGTAAATAATTCATCTAACATACGAAGTGTTTTTAAATTACCTCTTGCTGTCATCTCACCTGTCATAAAGGCTTTGTGGAATGAACTTCTTCCGTCAATCAATTTATCAAAAGTATCTTTATCCATTCTGCAGATTACATCTGCTGCCGGATTTTCACCAAATGATACATTGACCCGTCCGCCTGACGCATCAATCAGAATATTCTTGTTCTTATCTGTAATTGTCAGCATATACGAACTGTTAACACGGCACTGCGGATTAACATGCTGCATAAAAGAATCAATATAATAATGATCCCCGCCGTTTTTCTCATCGGTCAGCAGTTCTTTGTATATGCTTGCAAGTGATTCAATATCTTTTTTCTGTGTCTGTACAAATTCATCGTCTGATGCATACTTTGACAGCTGTTCACTTTCCTGTGGTGTAAAATTAATCGTATCTTTAATAACATTATTTTTAATTGCCTGGCTGCTTGTCGGCAGTCCTTTTCTTTTCTGTGAAACTGTTCTGTAGATTGTTTCCGCATAATTTTCGATAATCCCCACATAATCTGAATTAAATTCAAATTCCGTCGTATCATCTACATAGGCATTCAGCGCCGGTGCTACCCGTCCTCCGATAATTTCCCACGAATTTGCAAGAGCAAGCGAAACCTCACGTTCGCCATATGTCTTTGCCATAACAACCGGGAACATGTAGACCTTTCCAATCTGGTCCTTATCCCCATACAGCCAGCAGGAATCCAGAAAACTCTGCATATATCCGCCCATTCCAAGCCATTCAACTGTTGTTGCCAGTACGACTGCATCTGCTTCCGTGACTGTCTGTGACAATGTCGTAATTGTATTTTTCATCTCGTAGAGATTGTATCTTGTAACATTTACATTGAGTTCTTCTAATACTTCCTGGATTTTACCCATTACAAAAATTGTAGGGTCATCTACCATACCCCTGCCGCCATAATAAATATTAACTTTCATCAAATTCTCCATTCCTGAGCGAACCTGTCACAATGCATCCATGAAAAAACTCCGCCCGTTTTTCATCTGCCATCAGGGCTATCTGCTTTCGCCCAAAAACAATATAGCCAACATCAAGTTACTGCTTTTAAATGCAGCACAACTATGGAGAATATAGCATAAATACTAGCTTTTTTCAACCTTGTACAGGAGGTTTGCAAAACCTACCATATCTCCGTCAGATAAAAGCTGCCGTTCCTTTGGCAAAAGCCGCCTGCCGTTTAAAAATGTGCCGTTTGTAGAGTTCATATCTTCCAGATAGAAAGCACCGTCTTCCCTGTAAATACACGCATGAAGCCTGCTGATTAATTCACTGTGAATCACTATACTGCAATATGCCGCCATATTTCCGATTGCACACGGAAATGTATCCGGCAAAAGGCGTTCTTCATAATAGCTTTCCAGTTCCTGTCCGTTTTGAAGCACCAGTGTAAGATTCAGATCTTTCTTTTTCTGCAGATAATCGGAAAGCAGTATCGTATTGCTTCCCGCTGCTTCTTTTGGAGGTTCATACGGTTTCTGCCCTTTTTCATTATTTTTCGGCTCTTCTTCCTCCTCAGGAACAAATGAATATTTCTTTTCCTGTGTAAGCTGCGTAAGTTCTCCCATTTCTTTTAATTTTTTTCTTTTTTTCTGCAGGAAAACACCTCCCGCACAACCTGCCAGAATTAAAAAGACACAAAAATATACGCTCATATCAATAACTGCCATTTCTGGAAACAACAGCACTGCTGCCGCATAAACCGTCAGTACTGCACAGATACCTATACCCACTTCTATTCCCCATATCTTGTGAACCGGCTGCTTTTCTTCTTCTGTCACTACACGCTCCGGTGCAACCTCTTCAATTACTACCGGTTCATCCTGCTGTATATGCGGAAATTCAATTGTCTTTTCTTTTTCCGATGAATGACTGCTTTCTTTTGTAAGCTGCTCCAGACAGTGTATTTTATAATTACCGTCTATAATTTTCTGATAGATTTCATAAACTCTCATCTGATTCTTACAATCTGTTCCATGCTGATAATGCTCCAGGATAAATTCAAACAATCCTTTTAACATCGTCTGGAATTCCCTGTTGGCATCCGGGCAGTATACATACCTTATCTCTTTATCCGATACATTCAGATACATATACTCCGGCAGAATCAAAACACAGCTGATATCCAAAAGATACATATCCACCGCTTTTGTAAGCGTATCAATACTTTTACAAATACACACAACATCTTCCCATGTCATCTTTCCAAACTCATATAGCTTTGAAAGCGGCTTTTTGAACGTGACATCATAATAATAATAAGTCTGGTTATTCATACTTCTCATACTGATATCTAACAGCCCCGGAATATCGTTATTCAACAGCATTTTAATCTGATACACCGTTTTTTGATTTTCCATCGCCTGTATTGTAAGATAACTTGTATTATTTTCATATTCATATCCGATTTTATCCATATTCATTTCCCCGCCTATGAATCCCCCAGCATCTTTTTTACTGCCCGCAGTCTGCGGATATCATCCGGTGGATAACTTCTTTTCAGCTTTTCCTTTCTACAAATATTTTCTCCCAGTCCCGGCACAAATGTCAGCTGAAACCGTGCACTGCACTCCGCCTCAATTTCTTCTCCCGTTACATGAAAGGATATATTGACATTTTCAAGCATGACTGCTTTTTCTAAAATATAGGACTGCATCTGTCCGCAAAGCTGCTGCTTTCCCGTCTGTTCTTCCCCTGCTTCTTTTAAAATATTTTTCTCTAAAATAACCGTTCCCTGAATGAGTGCATTTTTTATGATTATATTGTCATGCAGATACAGCCCTGCTCCCATTAGAAAGACAATTATCATTGTAAATAGCGGAATTAAAAATACATTTTCAAGTGTAAAAGATGCCCGCACCCTTGCCCCCGGCCTTTTAAACTGCTTCTTTGTCGCTACGCTGCTTTGCATTACAATCCCCTCCAGACTACTGCCAGAAAGACAAACGGAATGACCGGCATTGACGTCTTTTTGTCCACTCTTCCAGTCATCATCAGAATCAGCCCGCAAAGCCCCATCAGCAGTAAAGCCGCAAGAAATATGCCCAGTATACGGACAATTCCGCCCACAAGCCCCAAAAACAATATAATAATACCGTCCGCTGCTCCCAGCTGTTTTGTCCATACACAAATAAGCAGTACCATAACACCAAACAACACACCCAGAAATGTATCTGCTTCTATCGACTGTCTTAAAATGCCGGTCCGGACTGCCTGTATGGTACACACCAGTCCAAACAGCACCAGCTTCCACACCGTTACTGCCTTATATTTTAAATCCTCTGCTGCCAGCAGTCCGAGCACTGCCATAATTACACCTGCCATTTACCACTTCTCCCTCCTTCATCCTGTATTTCTTTCCGATTTCCCCTTTATCCGGAATTATATTCCGCACACTTTGAGCAGGCGCCTTTATCCTGCACTTCTGACAGTGGTACGGAAAAAATGCTTCTTTTTAAGCCACTGCAGTTTTTATCATAATGGTACTTTTCTCCATAATCTGTAATATAAATACCGCTGCCGCTTCTTTTTCCACACCGTTCACACAGATAATACTTTGCCCCGGAACTGTTACGCGCTGTATCCAGCTGTTCCTGTGTAATCTGCCGTATGGACGGATTCAGGTATGTACACTGACGGCTCTTGTGATAAACGGTTCCCTGCGCCGTAATATACACCCGCTCTTTACTGCCGTCTGTATCCGCAAAATCTTCTCCTGATGTCTGCCCCAGCCACGCTGCACTTGAACACTGCTGGGTAATGTCTACCGTTCCAATGCCAAACACATCAAACGGATTATTTAACTGATATGACACTTTTATGCTGATTTCATTATTAAATTGTTCTGAAAATCCTGCATAAACCCGTATGCCGGACTGTCCCCGGCTGATTCTGTTCTGACTTATATACTCTCCGGGCAGACTGCTTAATAAATACTGCTTTGCAAGCGCCGAAGTCACTGCTTTTTTAGCTGCTGCACCAGAAAAACGCTCTGTCCTTTCTACTGCATAAGCATATGCTGCAAGCTGTCTTGTACTGTTATACATTGCCTTATACATTGTGCTTTTAATTCCTATAATCTGAATAACATAAGCAACTGCCAGCACCGCATAGATATAGAGTGGAATAACAAGTGACGCTTCCACTGTTGCAGAAGCCGGTAAAAACACCCTTTTACTCCGTTTTGGCGCAAATACAGTCAGAACTATCCGTTTATCCTTTTCTTTTTTATTTTTCTTAAATTGATGTACGGTAATAAAAGGGCATGTCTACCACCTCCTGCCTGTGTGTTTTATCCGGATTTTAAATTCCCATATTTTAACCGTAATGATAACTGCACGTTTTTTCATAGCTGTGCGGTATTGTTCCGATTTTAAAAGCCGCCCTGCTTTGTGCACCGTAAATATAGTTTTTCAGGCGAAAGTCCGTATTTCCCAGTTCTATCATTCTGATTTCCATGGCTGACATTGTCCGGTAATATTTTTTTTGTTCATTTTGCAGTAAAAACAGCATTTTTAAATATTCTTCATATGACAACCCTTTCTCATCACTGTATTCCTGGTTCAAATCCATAGACAGCAGTTCCTGTAAGGACAGCTTCCAATTTTGTCTTGTCTTCACCAGTTCAATGCTGCCGCCCCGGTACAGCTGTTTTAATTCCACAATACTCTCCCCATATGCCCATACACCTAAAATGACATACTGCGCCGCTTTTACTGCAGCCATATTTCCTGTAAATCCGACCAGCGACGTAGCAACTGCATAAGCTTCTGCCTTTTTTTCTGAATCGGTAAGCAGATATGCCATATTCACGCCTTCACGCATCAGGGACAGTTCTGTCATTCCCTGCTGTAAGTTTTCCTCATCAGAGGTTTTTCCGTATAAAATATACTCAAGCATATAATCAAGCTGCTTCTGCGTTTGTGTTTCAAGTGTTTTATCTTCTTTGAGATAGTCTGTATACGATGCAAATTCCATAAACAGATATTCGTTGTATAAAACCTTATTGGAGATACTTTCTGATTTTTTCTGCGCCCCGCGCTGATATAATGTATCTGCAAGATTTTCATAAGCGATTTCTTTATCCGAAACCTGCTGACCCGTTATCCGTTCCACCATTGTGCTCTTTAACTGCTTGAATACATTCCGCACACTTTTTAATCCTTCTGTATTCTGCGGCACATTGATTGCTGAATACTGTGAAACCAGTTCTTCTCCATTCAAATCCGGCAGACATTCTTCCAGATTGTAAAGCACCTCCTCTGCCTGCATACTGTTTTCCTGTGTAAGTTCTTTTGGCAGGCCATGCATCTGCTCTCTGACTGTCTCTATCCCCTCTTTGTCTGCATAGAGTGCATTTTTAACTGCTTCTATATCACACTGCCCGTTCCTGTCATCATTCCTGATAAAAGAATCTATGTCCTGCATCAGCCCATTATATAAATCATCACTGAACTGTTCTTTTTTTTGCTCTGCCTTACTTTTACAAAATTCTGCCTGCTTTTGTACCTTTTCCCGCTGGTTTTCATACACTTCTGTCTGTTCCAGTGCCGCCTGTATTTTTTCCTGTATTTCTTCCAGTTCGTTATTTAATGCGGTCCGGTTTCTTTTATAAAAATCCTGTACATCCTGTGGTTCTTCCTCGCCTGATACTTCCTCATATAGATCGATATCCTCTTTTACATCCGACACATACTGCAGTGCGTTATCCACAGAAATTTGTCCGGTCCGTTCTATTATCCCCAGCACCGCTTCCTCTTGTTCACAAAATGTTTCCTCACATTTTCCGATTTCCTGTGTTATTTCATTAAGGGCTTCCGACTGCTTCTTCTGCTTTTCCAGCTCCTGCTGCTGTAAAATCTTTTCCTGCGGTATATTGTAAACACCATACTTCATGTAAGACAGAATTTCCTGATTGATACATTCCCCGGCGTCATCTGTCATATAAGTAAATGAATCCAGACTGCCCGCAGTCACACGCGTCCGGCTGCCCGGCTGTACATTTTCCTGTCCGGCTGCGGTCTGTGTATTTTTCTTTAAATACTGTAAAAATACACTTTGTAACTGTTCACTTTCCTGCAGGGCAAAGATATCAAATTCTTCCAGTAATTCACTGGAATACCCTGCAAATACAGCTTCCATGGAAAGCACTGATGCCATTTCCACTCTTACCCGGCCGGCAGACACTGCCGCCGACCGGATACAGGTGCAAATAAGTGTTATGACAAGAAAAACTGAAAGTGCCGCATAAACTGTAATCTGTGCTTTTACTTTTTTGTTCATCCGGTCTGCACTCCTATTTAAATTACCTTTGCCTGCGATGATATCTTTTTTAAGATTGTGTTTACAACGCTTGTAATCTCTTTCTTAAAAATCGCCACAAGGCTCACCAGTACTACGATAATAAGTATGATTTCTACTACTCCCATACCATCTTCCTCTTTTAAAAATGTTTTAAATCCCCGTTTCATAACTGCTCCTTTCCGCCGTTTGGCCTATGTTTATTTTAAAATGTCTGAAAAGACACTATTGCCGGAAACATCAGCATCGCCATTACTGTCATCAGCATAAGAATCATTGGAAACAGGAGTTTTGTCCCTGCTTCTTCACCTTTTTTCTTTGCCAGATTTTTGTGCTGCTCAAATGCCGACTGCGACTCCTGCTCTAAAAGCTTTAAAATATCTGTCGTTCCTTTTTTTACATTCTGGGACAAAAGCGATGCCAGTTTTAAGTATTCTTTTGTATCACACCTCCTTGCAAACCGCTCATATGCGCTTCGTTCCGGGACTCCCGTATTCATCTCTGCACAGGTTCTTACCATTTCTTCATAAACATACCTTTTTCCGCCGCATGGTTTTTTCTGATAATCACCGGCAATTTTTTCCCATGCCCTGCGAATCGTCATTCCCGCTCCTGCAAGCAGCACCAGCTTTGAAATCACTTCGGCATAATCATACGTAAGCTGCTCCTTTCTTCTCTTTTCAGCCTGCATCTTCTGTTCTTTTTTACGAAAGCTTAATAACAGCGGTACAAGCAGCAGTCCGCATAATCCTAAAATGCCGGATTTCTGTACCGGACTGCTCTGATAAGTTACCTTCATGCCATGTATGGTATCCGGCAGTGTCAGCACCTCCTCTTGTGAGTTCTTTTCAAGCTGTGTCAGTACATTTACAATTCCTGTCTGCTTTTGTTCTGCCGTATCATACTGTGCTTCCCATACAACTGCCTCTATCGGATATTCACACCGGTACTCCCCGTATTTTAATATCAGAACTAACCGGACTGTTTCTTTTTGTCCCGGCTCAAATTCTGTATTGTACACGGTTCCATCTGTATCAATAACCGCAGTATCCTCTGAATACCACTCTGCCGTTACCGGATAGTCCTGTGATTCTGTCACAAGTTTTAAATTCTGCCGCACACAGGAAAGACTTTCATTGCCGGAAACCATTTCCTGTAAAATCTGCTCATACACAGTATCAAAAATACCTTCTATCTGCTGTGCATCATACTGTCTGGGTGATACCTCCAGTTCCACCAAAAAAGGCTTTTCCTCTCCTTCTGCAAGCACCTCCAGTTCGATATTGTCTACACTGTCTGTATAATCCGGCCGTACAATTGTCTGTGTCTGCGACTGCTCTTTTCCGCCTGTCTTTAAAACCGCAATACAGAGTATCCCCGCCAGCACTGCCGCATACAGCATATAACCTGACTTTCCGGATTTTACTTCTGTCTTAAACTTATACTTCAATTTCGACAATTTTTCCTGCAATATAATCCGCTCCTATATATACCATAAGAGAAATACTCATCATCAGCACACCTGCCGGATTTCCGTATAGCGGGCAGATAAAATCCCACGCTGTCAGTTTCATATACCCCAGCAGAAAAAACGGAACGGCACTCATGACCTTCTGTTCCATCTTCTTTCCGCTGATGATGGTCTGTATTTCATTATAGGTTTCATTTTTTTCACAAATGGTTTCTGCCGTATGACGGATAATTGCAATTAAATCACCGCCATACCGTTTGGCATACCGGAATACTGCCGCAAAATACTCAATGTCTGCGACTCCGCTTTTTTTAGCGAATTCCTCTAAAACATCTTCGATATTTTCATTTCTCTCCAGACGATTGATAATTCTTTGGAATTCCGTAACGATTTCACTGTTTTCCCCATATAAAATACGCATTTCCACAATTGCTTCTTTCCACGCATTTTCTATGGAGTACCCTGAATTTAAAGAAAAAGCCACTGACTGCATTCCGTCCTTAAACTGCATTTTCAGCCGCTCCCTGCGCTGTTTATGCAGTTCTTCCGATTTGATTTTTAAACGGAAATGCAAATACGGACACAGCACTGCTGCTGCCAGTAGATTGTGATAAAAGATATCGGCTGTTATCAGTAACAAACCAATGCCAGACAGGGTAATCTTTAAAAAATCCCTTAAAGAAATGTCATAACGTCTGTAAATCCATGCGGCTGCGGTACTTTTCTTAATATCCGGTAATTCCTGCCGCAGCCATTTTGGCATTGTTTTCCAGCGTTTCCGCCCTTCGTACCAATTTTCCTTCCACTTTTCCATCTTCTCCTTTCCCCTGCTCCTCAAATTCATAAATTGTCCGGAGCGGAATCTCTCCATTCTGTAAATTTAAAACTTCTTCAATCTGCAATACTTTTCTTGATTTATCGCGCATTCTTCCCAGATGTACAATCAAATCAATTGCTGATGCAATCTGCTGTTTAACGGCTGCCGACGGCATATCCATTCCCATAAGCACCATTGTTTCCAGTCTGGAAATCATATCTTTTGCACTGTTGCTGTGTCCCGTGGAAAGACTTCCGTCATGACCCGTATTCATTGCCTGAAGCATATCAATTGCCTCTGCCCCGCGGATTTCACCAACAATAATCCTGTCCGGACGCATACGCAGGCTTGCCTTTAACAAATCCCGGATAGTCACTTCGTTTTTCCCCTCTACATTGGCATTTCTTGCTTCCAGCCGCACAAGATTTGCTGCATTTTTAATCTGTAATTCTGCTGAATCTTCTATGGTAATAATGCGTTCATCTTTGGGAATAAAATTAGACAGTGCGTTTAAAAAGGTTGTTTTTCCACACCCTGTACCTCCGCTGATAAAGATATTGTAACCTGCACGCACCGCTTTTTCCAAAAACTGTGCCGCCTCTTTGGTTATTGCTCCCATACCGGTCAGGCGTTCTATGGTCAGCGGTGTGTCGTAAAATTTACGAATTGTAATGACCGGCCCGTTTAGCGCAACCGGCGGCAGTACAATACTCACTCTTGAACCGTCCTCCAGATGGGTGTCCAGTATCGGAACAGATTCGTTTACCAGTCTGTTTGACACTGCCGCAATCCGCTGTGCCACATCACTTAACCGCGCCTTATTTTCAAAATGCTTACTGCACCGTTCCAGTCTGCCGCACCTTTCCAGAAAAATATCCTGCGTTCCGTTGACCATAATCTCTGTAATGGAATCGTCTTCCAAAAGTTCCTGTAATACATCCAATCCACGGATTGCGGCAAATATTTCTCGGTGGATACTTTCCCGCTCCTCAAGCGCAAGCTGTATATCCTGTTTCTGTCTGATCTTCTCATCAATTATCTGTCCGAGCCGTTCATCGGAAATTTCTTCTCCGCAGTCTAACTGTTCATAAATTTCACTTCTGATTCCATCTGTTGTTTTACGGATTTTTTGCTGCCTGTCCTGTAAATAATGTCCTAACAAATCCATTCATTTCTTCTCCCTCCCTGCTTCCAATGTACGCCGCATTAAATTGCAGATTATTCTGCGGCAGTTCCACTTTTTCAATCCGGTTCCACAAATGCTCCATTCCTGCCATCAGCAGATACTTTTCAAATGCCTGCACCTTTCTGACCGAAATATAATCCTGCCGGACCGGCATATAGACCCTGCTGCACGCAAAAATCATTTTCCACTGTGATGCGACCGCAGACGAAATTTCCAGAACAACTTTCTGATAGCCGCACTCCTTTGCAATTTTCAAGAAAAATTCCGTCAGTTCCTGTGTCTGCATACTGCTGATATCCTGCGCAAATTCCACCGGCGCAATATAATCAAAACCAGGCAGACTCACAATCATCTGTTTCATCTGTTCTGTCACTTTTGCACCCGCGTTTCTGTAGTAATATATCATATCTGATAAGTTTTCCCTGTCCTGTGCGGCAAGCACTTCTTCAAGCCCTGAAAATGCTTCCAGATTACAATACAGTGTTCTGCCGCTTTCTGCCATTACCTGTGTCAGACTCAATGCAAATGCACTCCGCAAAGGTTCATAGCCCGGAGAATATACGCCTATCAGTTCAACATCTTCCTGCTTTTGTTCTTTTCCGCCCAAAAACTGGATAATTTCCCTTAAAATTGAATCTGCCGGCTGGTATTTGTATATTTCCCGTACTTCTGCGGTATTTCCGGATTTATTTTCCCCTGCTGTCTTTTGTTCTTCTGTCAGCACCAGCATTTTTTTTGCTTGTTTTTCACATGGCTTTTCTGCGCCGTATTCACAGCACGTTTCACTGACAACCATCATATCTGCCGTATGATGCTCCAGATAAATCTCCATTTCATCTGCACGGGTAAATAACTGAACGCCAAACGGCAGATTTTTATGTCTGCTGATGGCACACATCAGCCGCTTTCCCTACTGCTCATCCGTATCAAAAATAATACAATTTTCCTGCACACCCACCTTCTCCTTTCCTCTATTTCTCCGCTTCCTTATCTTTTTACTCCGGGGTCTTTTCTCACCCCGCCTTTCACTCCTCTGTTTTTCCCTGCTGTCTTGTGCCCCTCTTACTTTTTGTGACTGTGTTATTAAAACATAAGCCACCCCGTTACCAGTTCCGCCACAAAAACTGCTGCTCCAAAATGCATAACATGCAGACGGACTGATGTACAATTCATCACATTCATTTTACGTTTTTTAAGCTTTCCACTTAAAATCCCTGCAAGCCCCATGCCGGATGCGATTAAAAATGCAAGCACCGTAATCTTCCAGACCGGTCTGCCCCATATAAATCCTGTCACGGCAAGGAGTTTTACATCCCCTGCTCCGATACCTCCAATCAGATAAACCATATACAATACACCCAATACACTAAATCCCGCTGTCAGTTGTTCTGCACACACACCTCCCATCATCCACTCATACGCCATACATCCTGCTGCCCCGAGTAACCCCACTAAAATCTGCCGGTTGCCGATTTTAAAATTCCGCAGATCCTGAACCATGGCGCAAAACGCCAGTAACAATGCCATACCTGCACGGATTTCCGGTAAATACGAAACCATCCAGTTCCTCCTTAAAAATTTTTCCTTTTTTTGTATATTCAGACGGCTGTCTGTCTATACTGAAAATATAATATAGTCGTCGATTATATTTGCAAATCATTCTATTAACGAACTATAAAGTGAGGGATTCTTAGTGAAATTATTAAAAAAGAATAATAAGCCTGTCACGCAGGAAAACCAGTACCTCTTGCAGGAAATCGCCCTGACAAAGAGAGCTTTAAGCGCCGCTTATTCAAACTTTGACAACGCTACCGACCCGGATCTGATTGACTGCTATATCTATCAGGTCAACTCCGAACAGAAGCGTTATAAATATCTTCTGCAAAAAGCAAAAGAATATGAAAAATCATCTGCAAAGGCTGTTCATATCGCAGATGTATGATGTATTGTATGCGTATAATACACCTTTTAAATCTATTTGTCAATACTTATTCTTATATTTTCAGAGTATATTATAATAAAAGCAAAAAAACGGATAAAATGAATGGTTTTCGTGATACGCTCACAAAAAACACTGCATTTTATCCGTCTGTGTTATTCTGTCGTTTCTTCTTTTTCCAAAAGCTCCAGCGCTTCTTTTTCATCGGTTTCCTTCCGGGAAATCTTTTTTCTTGGCTTTCCGTAAAAATAAAGGCTGCAAAGTCCCGCAAGCAGGCCGCCCGCAAGCGGTGCCACAAGAAATACCCAGACCTGTGAAAGAGCCTTTACATCACCAAAAACTGCCTTTACAAAGGCTGTACCAAAGCTTTTTGCCGGATTGATTCCTGCGCCTGTAAGTACCAGTCCAAACAGTTCTGCCATGCAAAATGCCATACCGGCTACCAGCCCTGCCACATTTTTGTACGCTGTTTTCGCCGTCACACAGAGAAATGCCAGCACAAAGACAAATGTCAAGAGCAGCTCCGTAACAAATGCACCCCAGACATTAATTTTTAAGAAAGCTGATGTATCTGCATAACCATTTGTGCCAAGTCCGACCAAATCATATCCATAGGACTGATACTGGGATATTACCTGTGCGTCAAATGACTTTGACAATCCATACAGGGCAAATGCCGCTGCAAGTGCGCCAAACACCTGTGATACCACATAACCCATAAAATCCACGACACTGAGCCTTCCGGCAATCAGCATGCCCGCCGACACTGCCGGATTACAATGTGCTCCCGATACCGTGCCAAAAACGTATAACAGCACCGCCACCGTAAAACCGGCTGTCAGCGCAATGCCGACAACACCGAGATACCCCGCATATCCACCCGTGAATGAGACTGCCCCGCATACCATAAATGTCAGGATAAATGTGCCGAGAAATTCTGCCAGATATTTTTTCATTTTCCTGTAATCCTCCATTTTTTATTTTTAACTCATCAGGCGTGCCAGAAAAACACTTGCTGCAATTCCCGCTGCTGTCGATACAAGTGCTCCCGCAAGCGTCCACCGCGTCTTTCGCACCTTTGCCGCCAGAAAATAGACCGACATTGTATAAAATATCGTTTCTGTACAGCTCATCATAATGGATGTAATCAGTCCTATGTAAGAATCCGTTCCATATTCCCGGAACAAATCCAGTGATAACCCCGTTGCCGCCGAAGAACTGAACATTCTGACGATAATCAGAGGAATCATCTGTGAGGGAATCCCAAACAGGTCTGTCAGTATTCCGATCTTTGCGGAAATCCACGCAAGGAAACCGGATGCCCGCAAAATTCCAACTGCCATCATCAGTCCAATCAGTGTCGGAAGAATGGACACCACCGTTTTCATGCCGTCTTTTGCACCTTCAACAAATACATCATAGACATCCGTCTGATGTATGATTCCGTCCACAACCACATAAAAAATAATGAGTGGAATAATAAATGCGGATACTGCAACGATAAATCCCATGAAACCACCGTCATTTTGTACATTATTATAAATATATGACGTCAGTACAAATGTTATGCCGATTTTCCTGCCATTATCTTACAAAATACAATCGCAGCCAGTGTACTGACTGTGGTCGCAAGAATTGCCGGTGCTACAATTGCCGTCGGATTCACACTGCCGTACTGGCTGCGGTATGCAATAATATTGACCGGAATCAGCTGAATCGAAGAAATATTAATTACAAGAAAGGTACACATATCTGTGCTGGCGCGGCTGTTTTCCACGTTTAACTCTGAAAGCGCTTTCATTGCACGCAGTCCCGCCGGTGTCGCCGCCCAGCCAAGCCCTAAAAAATTGGCGATGACATTGGTGGTAATATGCTGCATCGCATCGTGGTCTTTTGGTACACCCGGAAACAGCCACTGCATCAATGGAAGAATCGCTTTGGTACATTTATCAATCAGTCCTGAGCGATTGGCAATTTCCATAAGCCCCGTCCAAAGAGACATCACACCAAGCATGGTAATGCACAACGTAACCGCTTCTTTTGCCGAATCGAGCGCTCCGTCCGATACAGCTGTCATATTGCCGGTAAAAGCGCCGTATACAATTCCGATTACAATCATTGCCGCCCACAAATAATTTAACATGCTGCTCCATTTCCACATGAAATCATGAAATATACTAAATTCATCTTCAATATATGCGTAAATTTTCTGCCGCATGTCTGTTATCCGTTTATCTTTTGGCGTGTTCTTCTTTAAATTTTAAAATCATTTCTCTTGTCAGGCTGATGCCGTCATCTTCGAGTTCAAGGTCATCTGCATGGGCCCATTTCCCGACAGACAGCTCATCTTCCTGCAAGCTGATTGTATCGTCACCGTCCAGTTCGCAAAAAAATCCCGCAAGCAGCGAACCGCTTAACGCCCACGGCTGGCTCTTGTAATACCGGATATTTTTTACGTGAAGCCCTACTTCTTCCATGACTTCCCGCTCTACGGTCTGTTCCAGCGTTTCTCCGATTTCCGTAAATCCAGCAACCAGCGCATAATTTTTATATGTTCTTCCCGCATATTTGGTGAGCAATATTCTGTCCCCGTCTGTCACGCCGATAATCACCGCCGGACAAATTTTCGGGAACACCATATTGTTGCAGCACATGCATCGCACCATGCGTTCCTTTTTATCGTGTACCATCGGTTTTCCGCATCTGCCGCAGAAACGGTTGTCACGGTACCAGCCATATAAATGATATGCCGTAATCGCTGCAAATGCCCTGTATTTCGGTACGGCACTGCGGAAGATATTGACACCTAAAAAATCATAGCCGTCTAATTCGCTTTGATATTCCTCATGCACTTTCGCATCGGAAAGCTCTCCCTGAAAGCTGCCCTCCAGCACTTCTCCTTTGCGCATTGCCAGAAAATACTGGATTTCATCGACAGACAATACATAAATAAACGTGTATTT